>Ga0180215_1000786_pt1 | contig 37373 bp, 37 predicted proteins | sample eDN3rd37CBELigBY_FD_128871 | JGI IMG/M metagenome (GOLD analysis project Ga0180215, IMG submission 128871) | Enriched backyard soil microbial communities from Emeryville, California, USA - eDNA 3rd pass 37_C BE-Lig BY (version 2) (version 2) | ecosystem: Environmental > Terrestrial > Soil >...
AATTCATCATAATTAAGAGAGAAATCACCTTGGGTTTGAGAAGACTTTTGATTCCTTAAATAAATCTCTAGAACAAAAAGGGGCATAATTGCCCCTCTTTTTGCTGTCTTAATCGCTTATCTTCTCCCATGTAAGGTTAAAGGCAGGTTTCCATACTAACAGTAGAGCAATGAAGGCTACCAATAAGTATATAAAAGGGCCAAATGGAACCAAGGTGCTGACAAAGTGTAAGCCTGCAAAGACGGGTACAAATAGTATTAACAGAAATAATATCCCACTATTGCTGTTTTGATTTGCTGTATCAAAGGAAGCTGAAAACGGAATGGATTTAGCTAGAATCATGAAGCAAATTACACAGTATGTGCAAGCATTGATGAACACGGTTATAAGATCAGGAAGGATTCTGACTCCAAACAGAGCAATCATAATCAAACTTAACAAGATGTAGAGGGGGAGGAATAATTTAACTAAAAATGCCTTAATCGTCCCACTGAACATTGGTTTTAGTTGTTTGATTGGGGTAACTTTATAAATCCAAGCCCCTTTGTATTTCCCAGAATACTTCAGCATGACCATGACAGTAGGAATGATGATCAAGCTGAAGTAAATTGTTAAGTATGACTTACTTGCTGATAGATCTGATAAATCTGTATCAAACCCATTCATAATGAAAATAAATGGGATTACAATTGAAAATCCTAATGAAGGGTAAACTTTCAGCTTAAAATCACGTTCGTTTTTCATCATTAGGCTAGCGAAACGGAAAAATGCTTTTTCTTCATTTGAAGTGCAAATAACTGTAAGAATGGCAGCTCCAAGCTTGCTTTTCTTTTTGACTTTTGCTTTTCCATGATATGAAAGTTTTTGTAGATTTTTCTCAAATGCCGGAAGGAGTCGCATATAGAGCCAAATAGAAACAATCGGAATCAATATCCCCAACCCAGACATTAAGATGTAAAACGGTAAAGATTGACCATTCATTACTAATTCTATGTTTGCTCCATACCACATTGGAAAAATGAAAGCTTGCCACCAACGTGGTTCTATGGATACTGTTAAATCAATGAACTCAAAAGAGCGTACAAGCAATTGATACCCAATCATAATTGCAAGGGATAGACCTATTTGAACATAGTTAATAATGTCTTTTAACTTCTCTCCATCGAAGAATTTTAATACAAACATATAAATGAGAGCCGTCAAAACGACGACAAATAAATCAATAAGGATGATATTGAAAAAAGTGACAAGGAAAAACAAAGGTCCATGTTTTACGAGACCAACTAGGAGAGGAATCGTAACTAATGCAATCGTCAGGAACGATAGATAAATGAAAATGTGGACCGCTTTAGCAGCACTTATGCTTTTCCTGTCAACCGGTTTTGGGTAAAGGATATTACGATCCCGTATATCAAGTAAGACGGAAGAAAAATCAGAAATCATTGAGGTCATCACAAAAAATGTAAATATCCCAAAGAAAAGGCTCATTTGAAAAAGGTAATTTTCGCCCATTAGCATAAATGGGACCATGAACAGACCAAAAAGAACGTAAATCCATAATGATTTTATGTATTGATTCTTATCTTCTTCTTGGTTCTTTTTGGCATTTTGCGTAAAAATGGTAGGAACTCGTCGGCGATCCATCATCAGTTTTACTTGTAAAATTTTTCTCATAATCTGGTAATCTATACCGAAGGTCCTGAACACCTTTTCGAATACATCTAATAATTTGAGTGTGCGGAAATCTTGCATTCTTACACTTCACCTACAATCGAAACAAAACGAGCCCCAAGCTCTTTATGTTCGCTAAAACCAGTTAATTGGTTGAAAATTTGTTCAAGAGAGCCTTCAGTGTTTTGAGCTTTTAACTCGTTAAAGGTGCCGTCAGCTGCAATCTTGCCGTCATGCAGTAAGATGATTCTGCTACTGATTTTTTCAACCACATCCATAATATGGGAAGAATAAAAAATGGTCTTCCCTTGAGCCGCTAGTTGCGTCATAATTTCTTTAAAAATCATTACACTATTGGCGTCTAGGCCATTAATTGGTTCATCAAAGAACAACAATTCTGGATTATGTAAAAGGCTCGAGATAATCAATAGCTTCTGGCGCATTCCCTTTGAGTAAGAAGCTATACGAGAATGATAGACTTCACCGACTCCAAACAACTCCATCAAGCTCTTTGCTTTATAATCGGCTAGATCAAAATTTAAGCCATACAGTTCCCCGATAAATGTTAAATATTCTTGACCGGTCAAATTATCATAGACTTCCGCTATTTCCGGTACATAACCAATTTTCCGTTTATATTCCATGTCTCCATCCGAAATATCCTGACCAAAAATGGTCACCTCACCTGAAAAATCATCCTCAATCCCAAGCATAATTTTGACGGTTGTACTCTTTCCAGCGCCATTTGGCCCAATATAGCCAATAATTTCCCCTCTTTTTACTGTAAAAGAAACCCCATTTAAGACAGTTTTACCGCCATATCTTTTTTGTAGATTATTAATTGTTACTATTTCTTCTGTCATATTCCTTGCTTCATCTCCCATTTATTACTAGATTAAACTTAGTGTAACATTTTTTCATTTTTCGGAAAGAGCAGATTCCCAAATTTTAGTTGAAGCAAAGGAGGAGAACTGTAATACTGAATACGAACCTGAATTATGAGAGATGAACGCATTTGGAAAATAGTACCTATATAGGAACTGACCCAAATTTAATACTAAAACGATGGAGGAGTATAAATGAAAATAATTGATATTAGTATTCCAATCTACGAAGGGATGCCGACATATATGGATAATCCGGCAAATCAACCTATTATTAAGACGAATACACATGGGTATATAACGGATACAAATGTTCAAATGAATATACATACTGGGACTCATATTGATGCTCCGCTTCACATGATTGAGAATGGTGAGACTATTGAAACAATTAATCTAAGTAGGCTCGTGCGTCCATGTAAGGTTCTGGATTTAACCCATGTAAACAATCGAATTACAGCTGCTGATTTACAAGACTTACCCATAGTAAAGGATGATTTCCTGTTATTAAAAACCAAAAATTCGTTTGGGGAAACGTCTTCAATGGAGTTTATTTTCTTAGCTGAGGATGGTGCTCAGTTTTTAGTTGATAAAGGGATTGATGGAGTGGGAATTGATACGCTTGGCATTGAAAGAAGTCAAACTGGTCACCCAACACATAAAGCACTGTTCTCAAATGATGTACTGATAGTGGAAGGTCTAAATTTAAAGGAAGTATCTGAGGGAGAGTATACGATGATTTGTGCCCCGATTAAATTGCAGAACACCGAGGCAGCACCAGCAAGAGTCATGCTAATTGAAGGAAATCTTACTATAGGATGATTCCTTCAGTGAACTTATGAAAAATATTCAATCGCCAGATGTTATTCAATTTTTGGATATCACCTGGCGTTTTTTTGTTTAGATATTCTTTTTTATGTCAACTAATGTCCTCAACATTTCCCTTAACCTGGTAATAGCTAAGGATAATTATGTTGCTATAGTTATGATACTGATTGCTAGCTAATAGATATACTTATGAAGTTGGGGGAATTTGATGCCTTGGTGAAATAAGGACTTTATATATAGTAGACAGATGATCTGGCGTATGGAAACACAGTGTTTTCACTTTCATTATTATTTTTCAAAAGGTTAAAACTTATATTTTAATATAAATATATGTTCATGTACAAATAGCCAAAATGGAAGAAAAAAGTAATCATAAAATCATTTGCCATTCATAGTGTAGAGAGGAGGTTAAAAGGAGGGATTTGTGATGAAGGAATTTTTGCAGTTCGATAGAATGATCACACCATCTATTATTAAATTTGTTTTTTGGATAGGAGCAGGACTTTCCGTTTTGTTTGGACTCATTCAAATATTTGCTGGTATCGCTAGTTCATTCGGCGGAGGATTTCAAGTTGTCTCCGGCCTTTTAACAATGGTGTTTGGACCAGTTGTAATTAGAATCTATTGCGAATTGCTGATTGTATTTTTTAAGGTCCAAGAAACCTTACAAGAAATTAAAAATAAAGATCATCAACCAATGTAATAAAAACCCGAAAAGAGCGTTCAAGTATAAACGCTCTTTTCGAGTTGCTTAAACCATTCCCTTTGGGTCTAATAATATTTCGAATTCCTCTGTAAGCATTCCTCGTTCTTGTAAAACTTGTTTGATTGTTTTATTTTGCTCATCTGCTTGTTTTCCAATCTGTGAAGCGAGATCGTATCCTATCTTTGGGCTTAAAGCTGTTACTAATGCCAAACTAGATTCCATAAACCTTGTACATGTCTCCTCATTTACACCAATTCCACTAATGCACTTTGTGGCGAGTATTGGAAGAGCATTCGACATGATGTCAATGGAATGAAGCAAGGTATATGCAATCACTGGCATCATGACATTAATTTCTAACTGGCCAGCGATTCCGGCTGTAGCAATAGCTGCTTCATAACCGATAACTTGGCAGCAAACCATATGTGTCATCTCTAAGATGGCGGGATTGACCTTACCTGGCATAATCGTAGAACCTGGTTGAACCGAAGGAAGAGTTATTTCTGATAATCCTGTTCTAGGTCCAGAGCTAAGTAAGCGTAAATCACTAGTAATTTTGATCAAGTGAATCGACAATTCTTTTAATGCGAGTATGACGCGAATTGGTGCACTAGTGTTTTGCATGTATTTAAATAAATTTGATGGCTCCCGGAAAGGTAGCTCTGTCCGTCGACGTACTTCCTCCATAACCTTTGGCTGATAATTCGAATCAGTGTTCATTTTCGTCCCGATAGCACTTCCGCCAATGCCAATTTCGTACAAGGAATCTAAGCAATGTTCTATTTGCTGATAAGAAAACCATATCGTATCCGCATACCCAGAGAACTCTTGCCCAAGACGAATTGGAACAGCATCGTGTAAGTGAGTTCGACCTGATTTTAAAATCGGCATAAATTCTTCTGCTTTTTTTTCAAGTTCTCTTTGTAGTAGTAATAGTGCAGGGAGTAACATCTTCGTGATATTTTCAGCAGCTGAAAGATTGATAGCTGCAGGAAATGTATCGTTTGTTGATTGGCTCATATTTACGTGATCATTAGGGTGTACTCGATTCTTATCTGACGTAATCCCTAAAAGTTCAGAAGCACGCTGTGCGATGATTTCATTCGCATTCATATTTTGTGAAGTGCCAGCACCAGCTTGATAGACATCTACAACAAAATGGTCATCCCATTTCCCCTCAATCACTTCCTCTGATGCTTGTATGATGGCACTCCCCATTTTTTTAGTAAGCTTTCCTAATTCCATATTTGCAAAAGCTGCGGATGCTTTTATTATTCCTTGAGCCTTAATAAAGGACCTTGGGAGCGTTGTCCCACTAATTTGAAAATTGTCTACAGCACGTTGGGTTTGCGAGCCATAATACATATTCGCAGGTACTTTTATTTTTCCCAATGAATCATACTCCACACGAAACTGGTTAGAGTCACTCATCTTAGTCTCCTTTAAAAGTAATACATATTACCTATTGTTTCCAGTTGAGAGCGTAATAAACAACCCTGGTCTGTCACGTAATTATCCAATAGGAGGTTCATGAAGATGAATTTGTAATGATTTAATGAAAAAAGAGCATAAATAGGTGATAGGGATGATTACCAGTTGGCTACGACAATTATATCGATACCAAGAAATTGTAGAGTTGATTGCGAAATATGGATTATTACCGCTTCGCGAAAATTCTTCCAACGCATGTTGAATCACAATTTTATGACGATATTGAGAAAATATAGAATGAAATATATTCAAGTTTCCGCTGCTCACTACCCATAATATTCTTATTAATAGCTATCTCGGATGACAGCAAACACCTTTATTACGGTTGAAGGTTTGTATTCTATTAGTAGGTCAGGTAGATTTTAATTTGGATTACAGAGAGCGATGTTCTACATCGTACTCTGTTTTTTTGCATGTTTAAATGGAAAGTAAGAAACGCTATTGGATAGAATACGACTCGATTAATAAAGGGTGAATATCTATGTCATGGCTTATTTATGCAATTTTATCGGCTGTTTTTGCTGCACTCGTTTCCATTTTTGGCAAAATAGGCTTACAAAACGTTGATTCTAACACTGCAACAGCCATTCGAGCAGTCATTATGACGATTTTTTTATTTGGAGTAGTCATGTTTCAAGGAAACCTAGGGAAGATTCCGGAAATCATGGAAGACCGAAAAGCGCTCCTCTTCATCGTACTAAGTGGTGTAGCAGGGGCAACGTCATGGATTTTTTACTTTTTAGCGTTAAAATTCGGGGAAGTATCACAGGTTGCTCCAATTGATAAACTAAGTGTGGTGATTGCTGCTGTCTTGGCTATGTTTTTCCTTGGTGAGAAAATAAGCCTAATGAATGGGTTTGGCATTGCCCTTATTACCATCGGAGTGATATTAACCGCATTAAGCTAGGGAAAGGGATGAAAGGGTATGCCTTGTCATTCAAATGAAGAATTGAAAAAGCTAGTGTCCGAAGCCAAAAAGTATACAAAACATGGGGAAGTTGCGGATTATATTCCAGCCTTGGAAAAGGCAAACCGCGATGATTTATCTGTCGCCATTTACCACAGTGATGGAAATTGCTATTCAGCGGGAGATATTGACCAAAAAATCACATTGCAAAGCATATCAAAAGTGTTGACGTTGGCATTAGCACTAATAGACTGTGGAGAAGAATGTGTATTTGAAAAGGTCGGCTATGAACCCACCGGGGATCCGTTCAATTCAATCATAAAGCTAGAAACCAGTTGTTCTGCAAAACCCTTGAATCCAATGATTAATGCTGGTGCACTGGCAGTAACCCATTTAATTAAAGGAAACTCGGTAGTCGAGCGATTAGAGAGAATTATTGCTTTTATCAGGGACCTTGCAGGGAATGAGACCATCACGTATTCGGAAGAAGTAGCGAAATCGGAATTCGATACAGCCTATCTCAACAGATCTTTATGTTATTACATGAAACAGGATGGGATTATCAATGAGAATGTTGAAGATCTCCTTGAACTTTACACCAAGCAATGTGCAATTGAGATGGATTGTTTAGACCTCTCTAGAATCGGTCTTGTATTTGCCATGGATGGATTGGATCCAGTTAGGGAGAAACAAATTATCCCCGTTGAAGTGGCAAGACTTTGTAAAACATTTATGGTTACTTGCGGCATGTACAATGCCTCAGGAGAGTTTGCTGTAAGAGTGGGAATACCCGCCAAAAGTGGAGTGTCTGGAGGGATCATGGGGTCCATTCGTAACCGCTACGGAATTGGGATTTTTGGTCCGGCTCTTGATGAGAGAGGAAACAGCATTGGAGGCATCAAGCTACTCGAAATGATGTCTAAAAAATATGAGTTGAGTATTTTTTAAGAGAACTCTATGATGTGGTCAAGATTGATTGTTATATACAATGGGTAAAGCTCGACAGGCTTTCGGACTACCCTAATGCGTGCGAAATACTTTGAGCAGGAATTAACACACATTAAAACACATGTATTTATTATAGGTTGTTTTTGATCCGAAAGAAGATTGTAACCTTATAGAAACATTACTGAAAATAAAGTTTGTTAAAGTTAGGGGCATATACCAAATTTTCAAGTGCAAAAGGGAGAGAATTATGGAGCCTCATGTAAAAAAATCATTAGAAGAATGGAAAGAAGAAATCGATGTATTATTAACAGAGATTGATAAAGAATATGAACAAGTTAAACAGGAGCTTCAAGTATATTCCTATAAATTTAGTATCACTAAACAGGTGGTTCAGTCAACTGTTAACGAGGAAATTATCCGAAACATCCGTGCGCTATATCATCAACCATTTGAGCAAAAATTTAATCAATTAAAGTCCGAGATTAAAGACCTAGAAGAAAAGAAAAAGGTTTTCCAAATGTTTGTTGACAAAATTGAGAAAGTAAAAGGCAATGATGAACCTCAAACTGTAACTGTGGTTCATAATTGAGATTATTACTTTTTATAAAAACTACATATTTTTTCGGTTTTTTATGACGTCTAAATGGTCTACCCTGCCTTTTATTCAATTCTTTGTTAAACCCATTTGGATAATAGCAGCATCTAACATAGGTATAAGGGGATTTTGGTATGGCGATAAAACGAATAATAAAGAATTATATAAAAAAAGAAGGGGTACGGCTACTAAAGGAAAAAGGTGTTCCACTTCTTAAAAAACAGGTGAAACGCCGTTTAGCCAAAAAACGTTGAAATCCCATATTGCATGAACTTTGTACATAGGGAGCTTTTATGCTATTGTATTTACGATGACGTGTAAGAAAGAAGGAATAAGAATGAAATGTAAGATTAATCGGAATGCAGCTAAAGTATTAAACGAAATGTTAAACTCTGAGGAAGCAGAAGGTAAGATGATTCGTGTAGTAATCGATTATATGCATGGGGATCATGCTCATTATAAAATCGTTTTCGATACACCAACAGAACATGATGAAATTGTCAAAACCGACAAGGGGATTGACATTCTTTTGGACAAGCGCGAAGAATTTCTTGACGGTGTTTGGCTTCAGTATTTTTATGTGCCACAGGAAGATTTCGTTATTACCAATCCTTCCAAAAGTGCACATGTACATAACCATTAATTTTGCAAAAAGCAACGTGATTGGTCACGTTGTTTTTTTGTGAGTGAATATTTACTGATAACGGGATAAAAACTCAATATATACTGTAAATCATTCTCGGAAAAACAAGAAAAAGAAAGTAGGGAATGTTATTGCCTGATTTTACATCATTAGGGATTTCGGATATTTTTATGAACAAGCTTAAAGAGGTTGGGATTATTCATCCAACTCCCATACAGGAAAGAGCACTACCGGTCGTGATGGCTGGGAAGGATTTAATTGGTCAAGCACAAACCGGTACTGGAAAAACGTTAGGCTTTGTCTTGCCTATACTTGAAAAAATTGACCCGTCAGCTTCTAGAATTCAAGCATTAATTGTTACACCCACAAGAGAGCTTGCCTTGCAAATAACGGAAGAAGTCAAGAAGTTGATTGAGGACCATGTTGAACTTGAAGTATTGGCTGTATATGGTGGACAAGATGTCGAAAAACAGTTAAAGAAGTTGAATAGGAATATCCAAATTGTGGTTGGTACACCTGGACGGTTATTGGATCACATAGGTCGAGGTACCATCGATTTATCAGAGGTATCGTTCCTTGTACTGGATGAGGCAGATCAAATGCTTCATATAGGCTTCCTCGATGAAGTTGAAAAAATTATCCGGGAAACACCAAGTAATCGTCAAACAATGTTGTTCTCTGCGACCATGCCTCCTGAGATAAGAAAATTAGCAAACAAACATATGCGTGATCCAGAATATGTTCAGGTCGAAAAAACACAGGGACCTGCTGAAAATGTAAAACAAATTGCTATTCATACTATTGACCGGGCAAAACAAGCAACATTAATCCAATTAGTTGAAACGCATCGGCCATTCTTAGCCGTTATTTTCTGCCGAACAAAGCGGAGAGTAAGCAAACTGTATGATGCACTAAAAGCAAATGGGTTTGCTTGTGATGAATTGCATGGGGACCTTTCACAGGCTAAACGTGAAAGAGTGATGAAGAGATTCCGCGATGCTGAAATACAATTGCTGATTGCAACGGATGTGGCGGCAAGAGGACTAGATGTTGAAGGAGTTACTCATGTATTTAACTATGACATTCCTTTAGATGCAGAGAGCTATGTCCATCGAATTGGGCGAACAGGCCGAGCTGGCATGAAAGGATTAGCGATTACACTATATACGTCTAAAGATCGTCCACTATTAGATGAAATCGAAGATACCCTACAAATCCAAATTGATAAGAAGAATATCGGTCATTTACAAGGTGAGAACTCGGATGCCAAGGAACTGAAGGAGAATGTACGAAGTCCAAGGCAGGAACGTAAAGGTTCAAATGTTCGTGCAGGGAACCAAAGAACAAGACGGTCGGGTACTCTTGATCGTAGGCATAAAGGAAGCGAACGTAATCAAAGTCACCAAGACCATAGTAAAACCAAGAACAACGGGCACCAAAAGCAAGAACGTAATGAAAAGGGAGAACCTAGATCCCAAAAGCGGTATGGTGAATCAAACTATCGTGGTACTAAAGGTAAACGAGATGAGAATGCTCAGTCAAGAAGGAAAGAAGGAACGAATGACAGAGACGTAACTTCAGCAGGTGGAAACAGGAGGCGGTCTTCTACGGAGAAACTTGATCGAAGGGGAGACAGTACCCGTAATAAGGGAAGTATAAGAACAGAGAAGCCAAGGAAAATGAACGTTGGGAGAACACGGAAAGGGAGGCAATAAGGATGCATACAAAAGTGAAACAACTGATTGCTGGTTCAATTCGGACAGTCGGAGAAGAGAAAACAGTAGAGCTCCATCCAGAAATAAAGGAGTTCGTTGAGGAAAACAATCTAGTAGAAGATGGTATCAAAATTGTAGAGAAAAGCACCAATAACCGATTTGGTGGTGCATACATTGAACGAAGCGATAAGGAAACGGAAGAATTTCTCGGTGAAGAAAATTCTTCATTTCTGAATCAACCTATATCTTATTTTAAAACTCATAAAAATGAATTTATGTATATGGAAGATCCGTCCTTTGATCTAGTGTCTGTTGATGCAGTTTCGTTTGAAGTTGATGATGTATTTGGTACCTATAATGTGATGCTGGGTCTAAAGCTACAAAAAAAATATGGTGAGGCGATTAAGTCATTTTTTGCAAGTGAAATGAAAGCTGAAGATTCAAGAGTGGATTTAATGTTTGATGGAAATGAAGGCATATGGAACATTAATTTTGCCTTAAATAATGTAGAAGCATTTAACGAAGAAATGACCATTCAGACTGCATACGATCTTATCTATCGTTTTCTATTTAAACTGGTTGTTTCCGTGTTATAACAATCTCGACTGCCCCTTAAAATTAAGGGGCTTTTCTATTTTAGGTTTTTCTTTAACTTTAAAAGGAATCCTCACGAACTATAGCGAATAGGATGGTATGTCTTATACAGGAATCTTTTCGATTCACTCGTACATAAACAGGAGGTATTTGATGTTTGAGAAGGTAATTGAACCAAGGATGTCTGAGACAGACAGAGCGGGCCATATCAATAACACGGTTATTCCTGTCTGGTTTGAATCGGGGCGGGATGAGATCTTTAAGCTGTTTACACCTGATTTAGGTGCTGACGCTTGGAAAATGGTTATCATCAACTTTCATGTTCACTTTGTTCATCAGCTATTTTATGGAAAACCAGTGATTGTGAAGACATGGATAAAAGAAATCGGCAACACAAGTTTAAAAGTTTATGAGGAAATTCACCAAGAAAGCACTCTTTGTGCCAAGGGAGAAGCAGTTTATGTCAATTTTGATTTAAACGAGCAAAAGACTGAAAGAATTCCGGATGATATTCGAAAGATTTTAAGTTTGCACATGGTTGGGAACAAGTAGTTTTTAGAAAAGATTGAAAATTCTTAATTAAAAAGATATAATAAATATATGTTTGTACATATTTATAGAATTCAAGAGGAGGAATAGTTTATGAGATTACAAGGAAAAGTGGCAATTGTAACAGGTGGTGGTGGTGGAATCGGACGTGCTACTTCTTGTTTGTTCGCGAAAGAAGGCGCTAAGGTGGTTGTTTCTGATGTCAATGAGGAGAGCGCTTCCGAAACCGTTCGTTTAATAAAAGAAGCAGGTGGCGATGCCCTATGTGTACCTGCGAATATGGTAAATCCTGAAGAAGTTGAGCAATTAATAAATAAAACAGTCGATGCCTATGGTGGACTTGATATTTTATTCAATAATGCAGGGGTCGGAAATGAAGAAGTTAGACTCGCAGATATTTCTGTTGAGGAATGGGACCGCGTGGTTGATATCAATTTAAAAGGTGTATTTCTTGGAATGAAGTATGGACTAAAGAAAATGGAGGAACGTGGTGGTGGGGCAATCATCAATACATCAAGCGTTCTAGGGCATAAAGGGAAGAAATATGTCGGTCCATACAATGCTTCAAAGGGTGGCGTCGTGCTCTTGACCCAAAATGCAGCCTTAGAATATGGTGGGAAAAATATTCGCGTGAATGCTGTGGCTCCAGGAGTCATTGATACCGATATTATCCAAGGATGGAAGGACGATGAGCGTAAATGGCCAATCATTTCTAGGGCAAATGCTCTTCGCAGAATTGGTCAACCAGAAGAAGTGGCTAAGGTCGTTCTATTCCTAGCATCTGATGATGCATCGTTTGTTACTGGGTCAACTATTTTTGCAGACGGTGGCGGGATGATCTTTTAGGTTTGTGTAAGAAAGGAGGACACACTGGTTAGCAGTGTGTTTTTTTTTGCGCGCACATAGAAAGTGCAGTTTAATAGTTCTCCGTGATACAAATTGGCCTTTAGTCTGGTAGTAAGGTACTTTATTAGATTACTAAAATTTTCCATTTTTATTGACAATCTTAGTAATGGACAAATAAAATGTAATTAGTTATTAGTAAATAGTTAAAATTCAAAAAATAGAGGTTAATATGAGTCAAAAAGTAGCAATAGGTAAATTAGCGATATTACTGGCATCCTTGTCTGAAGAGGAATTAAACTCTTTTAGGTCATCCTTAGAAGAGGTCAACTACTGCCAAGGGAAAGTCGGCAGCATGAACATGCAGAAAGTAATTGCTGCAGTTGAAACAGCTGCGAAGCGAAATGGACTTATTCAAGAGCATTTATACCGCGAAACGCATGCTTTGTATCATGCCATACTAGAAGGAATTGAAGGAGTCACAAGAGGAAAGCCAGTCATTGGGGAAATGAGTCGAACAGTTGGGTTGCGCTTTTCTGTTGTCCGTGGCAGTCCATATCATGATTCCAAAGAAGGAGAATGGCTTGCTGTAGCCTTCTATGGAACGATTGGCGCACCTGTCAAAGGAGCAGAGCATGAAACTGTTGGATTAGGAATTAATCATATATAAGGACATTGCCTATAGTCTATTAGTTATTAGGAGGCGATGATGGTATCTCTATGCCATTGTCGCCTCTTTTTATTTGTCCAGAATGGTTTTGGAGGGAGTATTTATGGTGGAACTAACCGGCAACAAATTAACCTTAGAAGAGGTTAAACAGGTTTGCTATGAAGGGGAGCTAGTGACGATATCCCCAAAAAGTATGCAAAGAGTGAAAGAAAGTCGAAAAGCAGTTGAGAGGATTGTTGCAAATAACAAGACGGTGTACGGCATTAATACAGGTTTCGGGAAATTTAGTGATGTGATGATTGCTGAAGACGATGTAAATGATTTACAGATGAATTTAGTCCGCTCCCATGCTTGTGGTGTGGGCGAGCCGTTCCCAGAACTTGTTTCAAGAGCAATGATTCTGTTGCGCCTAAATGCGTTGTTAAAAGGGTTTTCTGGGATTAGACCAATTATTGTGGAGCGCTTAGTGGAATTGTTAAACCTGCAAATTCATCCAGTCATTCCGCAACAGGGTTCACTAGGAGCCTCGGGTGACCTTGCGCCACTTTCTCATCTTGCACTCGTGTTACTAGGGGAAGGGAAGGTTTTTTATGCGGGCAAAGTCTTTCCGACAGAAGAAGTTTATCAATTAGAAAAAATAGAGCCGATTGAGTTACAAGCAAAAGAGGGGTTGGCTTTAATTAATGGTACCCAAGCGATGACGGCGATGGGTGTCATCAATTGGCTGGAAGCAGTGGACTTAGCACATCAAAGTGAATGGATTGCTGCAATGACCATTGAGGGTCTAACAGGAATCATTGATGCTTTTCACCCCGCTATCCATGAAGCGAGAGGATATCCTCAACAAATTGCTGTTGCAGAACGCATTCGCAAGTTGCTTTCAGGCAGTAATTTAATCACCGCTCAAGGGGAAAAACGCGTTCAGGATGCTTATTCTTTACGCTGCATTCCCCAAGTTCATGGAGCTTCCTGGCAAGCATTGGATTATGTGAAAGAAAAACTTGAAATTGAAATAAATGCAGCTACAGACAATCCGTTAATTTTTGATGATGGTGAAACGGTCATTTCTGGCGGGAACTTCCATGGGCAACCAATTGCTATCGCAATGGATTTTATGAAAATTGCAGTTGCCGAGTTTGCAAGCATATCAGAACGAAGAATTGAACGGCTTGTGAATCCACAATTAAATGATTTACCAGCATTTTTAAGTGCACAGCCTGGACTGCAGTCAGGAGCGATGATTATGCAATATGTTGCGGCTTCTCTCGTTTCTGAAAATAAGACACTTGCACACCCTGCAAGTGTGGACTCAATTCCATCGTCGGCAAATCAAGAAGACCATGTCAGTATGGGTACAATCGCCGCACGCCATGCGTATACCATTATCCAGAATGTCAGGCGAGTTCTCGCGATTGAATGCATCTGTGCTTTGCAGGCAGTCGAGTACCGTGGAGTGGAAAAAATGGCTCAGCAAACCAAGAGATTCTATGAGGCCGCTAGAAAAGTGGTCCCTTCAATCACAAAAGATCGCGCATTTTCTGTGGATATTGAAAACATGACTGAGTATCTTAAAAAAAATAATGGAGGATGGACAGCTTCCGAGTTGAAGGAAGAGGAAGGTCAAATATCGATTGATTAATAGTTTTAAATAAAGAGAGGGGATTATTATGGAGGCAAAGACTAATCGTAAGGTAAAAGCGAAAAAGGGACTGGAGCTTGAATGTAAAGGTTGGGAGCAGGAAGCAGCCTTAAGGATGCTGTATAACAATTTAGATCCTCATGTTGCAGAAAAGCCTGAGGAATTAGTGGTTTATGGTGGCATTGGGAAAGCGGCTAGAAATTGGGAGTCGTTTGATGCAATTGTGGATACGCTCAGGCGGCTTGAAAATGATGAAACGATGCTCGTTCAATCAGGAAAACCAGTCGCGGTCTTTAAAACCCATAAAGCGGCACCAAGAGTATTATTGTCCAATTCTGTTTTGGTCCCCAAATGGGCGAACTGGGAGCATTTCCATGAACTTGATCAAAAGGGTTTAATGATGTACGGGCAAATGACCGCGGGAAGCTGGATATATATTGGTACGCAAGGGATATTGCAAGGGACATATGAAACATTTGCTGAAGTAGCTCGTCAGCATTTTGGTGGCTCGTTGAAGGGAACGCTGACGCTAACAGCCGGATTAGGTGGAATGGGTGGTGCGCAGCCATTAGCTGTAACCATGAACGGTGGTGTATGCATTGCCGTAGAAGTAGACCCAGAACGTATTAAAAAAAGAATAGAAACCCGGTATTGTGATGTCATGACAGATTCGCTTGATGAAGCGTTAAAATTGGCAAAAGAAGCGAAGGAAAAAGGGAAGGCGTTTTCTATTGGGCTTATTGGTAATGCCGCAGAGGTTCATCATGAAATCCTGCAACGCGATGTTACGGTTGAGATTGTAACGGATCAAACTTCGGCACATGATCCACTAAATGGGTATGTTCCGATTGGGTTAACAGTTAAGGAAGCATTGGAATTACGGAATCAAGATGGAAATATGTATGTTCGCCGTTCAAAAGAATCTATGGCACGTCATGTAGCAGCGATGCTTGAATTTCAGCGGAGAGGCTCCATTGTCTTTGATTATGGCAATAATATCCGCCAAGTGGCATTTGATGAAGGTGTGAATAATGCCTTTGATTTTCCAGGGTTTGTACCAGCTTATATTCGTCCATTATTCTGTGAGGGAAAAGGCCCTTTCCGATGGGCGGCTTTATCAGGAGACCCAGAGGATATTTACCGGACTGATCAATTAATTAAAGAGCTGTTCCCAGAAAACAAACCATTACTCCGGTGGATAGAAATGGCCCAAGAAAAGATAGAGTTCCAGGGTCTACCCGCTCGTATTTGCTGGCTTGGTTACGGGGAGAGAGTTAAGATGGGGCTTGCCATAAATGAGCTTGTGAGAAGAGGAGAATTAAAGGCACCAATTGTAATTGGACGGGATCATCTTGATTGTGGCTCCGTTGCCTCACCGAATCGTGAAACGGAAGCAATGAAGGATGGAAGTGATGCTGTCGGCGACTGGGCAATTTTAAATGCATTAATCAATGTTGCAGCAGGAGGGTCATGGATATCTATTCATCATGGAGGGGGTGTGGGCATGGGGTATTCGCTTCATGCAGGAATGGTCGTGGTCGCAGATGGAACGGAACTTGCTGACGAGCGCTTGGAAAGAGTGTTGACTACTGACCCAGGCATGGGAATCGTCCGTCATGTTGACGCAGGGTACGACCATGCCGTAGAGGTCGCGAAAGAAAAGGGTGTCGACATCCCAATGCTAGATAAATAATTTGCTAAGTTACCATAAAAGATAGGCGTAACAATCTTTAGTGAAAGCAGGAATGCCTTATTTTAGGGCAACGGAATGGAGGAGGACAATGTGGTCTTCGATTTACTTGTATATAATATCGGACAATTAATTCTCCCAAAAAATCGCTTAAAGCCGTTAAAAGGAAAGGAAATGAGCGAGCTCCATGTTGAGGAGAATGCGGCTTTTGCTGTGAAGGATGGAAAAATCGCATGGATGGGAACTTCTGCAAAGGGTGAATCTGTTCAAGCAATGGAAAAGATAGATGCCCACCAAAGGGTGGTATCTCCCGGATTAGTTGACCCACATACACATTTAGTGTTTGGTGGTTCACGGGAAAAAGAATTAACATTAAAGCAAAAAGGAGTACCATATTTAGAGATTTTAGCAAATGGAGGTGGAATACTCTCAACGGTTGCAGCGACTCGTGAAACTACAGAAAGAGAACTTGTAGAAAAAGCTAGTTTTCATCTTGAGAGAATGGTGGCACATGGTGTCACAACAATTGAGGCAAAGAGTGGATACGGGTTAGACCAAGAAACGGAACTCAAGCAATTACGTGCCATAAAAAAACTTGCCGAGAAGTATCCTGTTTCAATTGTTTCGACATTCCTTGGACCCCATGCGATTCCGTCAACACATAAGGATAAACCTGATAGCTTTCTAGCCGATATGATTAGGTTACTTGATGTAATAAAAAAAGATCAACTTGCTGAGTTCGTAGATATTTTTTGTGAAACAGGGGTCTTTACCATAGAACAATCACGTGAGTTTTTAACAAAGGGGAAGGAAAAAGGATTCGGTTTGAAGATACATGCCGATGAAATTGACTCATTAGGTGGAGCAGAATTGGCCGCTGGTCTTGGAGCAGTAAGCGCAGATCATTTAGTTGCGGTATCAGAAGAGGGAATGAAAAGTCTAGGTAAAAAGGATACCGTTGCTGTTTTACTACCTGGTACGACTTTCTATTTAGGGAAAGAGAACTATGCACCCGCGCGTGATATGATCAATGAAGGAGTTGCGGTTGCTCTAGCAACAGATTTCAACCCAGGAAGTTGTGTAACCGAAAACCTCCAACTGATTATGGCACTCGCGGCATTGAAGTTAAAAATGACAGCGGAGGAAATTTGGAATGCAGTAACCATCAATGCTGCTTATTCGATAGGAAGAGGAAATGAAGCAGGCACACTGGAGGTTGGTAAATGGGCAGATTTCGTAGTTTGGGATATCCCAACTTATCACTATTTGCCCTACCATTTTGGCGTCAATCATGCTAAAAGCGTATATTGTAAAGGAAATTTGCTTTGGTCGAGACCGGAATTAAAGTTAAGTTAACGGTGGAATTTTGTATTCAGATGGGAATGATAATTGTAAAAAAATTCTGTAGAATGGCTCGTTTTTGGAACAATTGGCCTATTTCTTATCTTGACTTTTCCCGGTAGTCGGCATAATATTTATTAAAACAGCTGAACGTTAACGAAGGATTACTAAGCGGGTCCTTATGTGACAAGAGAGCAGGATTTGAAGCTGGGAGATCCTGCCACATTAAGCCGCCGAACCTGCCTTCTGAGTCCCATGAAAACATGGGCGCCCCCCAGGCGTTATCTGGAAGAGTGGGATGTAAAGTTACATCCAATATAGGTGGTACCGCGGAAGAAAGCCTTTCGTCCTTTTGTATATAGAGGATGAATGGGCTTTTTTTATTGTACTGAATTGTCCAATGTTGATTTTTAACGCATATTGATTCGAGGTAATTCACCCACTTATTTAACGTAATCAGTTTAGAGGAGTTAGTGCAAATGGAGAAAAAACGTATTGTTGTTAAAATCGGAAGCAGTTCATTAACGAATGAAAAAGGCGAAATTGATCAAGAAAAATTGAGTGACCATGTCCGAGCCGTGGCTGGGCTTCGGAAAGAAGGGCATGAGGTCTTAATGGTTTCTTCAGGTGCGGTGGCCGCTGGTTTTAATCAGTTAGGTTATCCGACAAGACCGGTAACATTGAAAGGAAAGCAAGCAGCTGCAGCTGTTGGTCAAAGCCTGCTTATTCAGTCGTATATTGAACAATTTAGCAGGTTTTCCATTATTCCGGCGCAAATTTTACTTACCCGTACGGATTTCTCCAACCGAGCTCGTTATAAAAATGCTTATGCAACGATTATGGAGCTCCTTGAACGGAGATTGTTGCCGATTATAAATGAAAATGACACAGTTTCTGTTGAAGAATTGACGTTCGGGGATAATGACATGCTTTCTGCCCTTGTCAGTGGCCTCATACATGCGGATCAGCTGATCATTTTAACGGATATTAATGGTCTTTATGATTCTGATCCTAGATCTAATCCGGAAGCTAAGAGACTTGATGTTCTTGAAAGTATTACCGATGAAATGGTGGGGTATGCAGAAGGAGCTGGATCAAAAGTTGGGACAGGGGGAATGAAGTCAAAGCTGATGGCAGCAAAAACGGCACTTTCTTTAGGGGTCCCCGTTTTTATTGGCCAGGGAAAAGGCAGCGATAAATTGACTGAAATCCTTAAAGGTTCTGGAGACGGAACGTATATTCAAAATAATAGCCTTTCTTCTATTAATACAAGGCGGCAATGGATTGCTGTCCATTCTGAAATTTCAGGCGCGATATACGTTGACAAAGGCGCAGAGGACGCAATTACTTTTAATGGGAAAAGCTTGCTAGCCGCTGGTGTTACAAAGATTAGGGGAAGCTTTCAAACCGGGGATGTCGTCGAAGTCTTTGGGCCTAGTGGTTTATTAGGTAAAGGGGAAGTAACGTATTCGGCGGATGCTTTAACATCTGTGTTAGGAAAAAGTAGTGCCAGTGAAAAGCCATTAATGGAAGTTATCCATCGGAATAAATGGGTCAAAGTTTAGATAGGGGGAAAAGATATGAGTGAAGTTAAAACAAAAGGGTTGGAAGCGAAAAAGGCTAGTCAGTTATTAGTTGGAGTAACTACAGAGGAGAAAAATGGTGCACTTCAGTTAATTGCTGCACAGTTGATTGAAGACCAAGAGGTCATCCTAACGGAAAATAAAAAAGATCTAAAGGACGGGAAGCAGAAGGGGCTCTCTGACTCTGTTCTCGACCGAATCATGTTAAATGAAAAGCGAATTCATGATATGGCAGATGCCATTCACTTGTTGGTAGATTTAAAGGATCCAATTGGAGATAATCTCGAGACCATCCATAAAGATAATGGCTTGGTAATCCAAAAGAATCGAGTCCCAATTGGGGTAATCGGAATGATTTATGAAGCCAGACCAAATGTGACCATTGATGCTGCGACGCTTTCATTGAAAACTGGCAACGCCGTTATTTTACGAGGCAGTTCATCTGCAAATTTTTCTAATAAGGCATTAATTCAATCGATTCATACAGCACTAGGAAAAAGCACTCTTCCTGTTGAAGCTGTGCAGTTAATTGAAGATACGAGCAGAGAGACCGCGAAAGAGCTTTTTCATTTAAAGGAATACCTAGATGTCCTGATTCCTAGAGGTGGGAAGAACTTAATAGACACGGTAGTTCGCGAGTCTACGGTGCCTGTGTTAGAAACTGGAGCAGGAAATTGCCATATCTTTATTGATGAGACTGCTGAAGTAGAAATGGCTGAGCAAATCGTGATTAACGGGAAAACACAGCGTCCTTCCGTTTGCAATGCAATCGAAACGGTGTTAATTCAACAACATTGGTTTAACCAGCATGGCGAAAAACTTCTAAAGGTATTGGACGAACATGGGGTTGAAGTCTTTGGTGATGAGAAGGTTTGTGCTATGTTCCAAGGGGCAAAGCAGGCAACAGAAGAAGATTGGTATACGGAGTATCTAGCGTTATCGGTCAGTGTAAAAGTAGTCGAAAATGTGGAAGAAGCGATTCAGCATATTAATCTGTATGGAACAAAACATTCCGAAGCGATTATTACATGTGATGACAAGAATGCTTCATTATTTTTAACGAGAGTAGATGCAGCAGCTGTTTATCATAATGCCTCGACCCGATTTACGGATGGATTTGAGTTTGGATATGGTGCTGAAATTGGAATTAGCACGCAAAAATTGCATGCTAGAGGGCCAATGGGCTTAGAAGCACTTACTTCTAGCAAATTTTTTGTGCAGGGGAATGGTCAAATTCGTAAATAAGTGTCATAATATTATCAAAATATAGTTTATTAAGACAGGGGTATGTAAAATGACAGAATTAAAAATTGATATCACACTTGCTTCAACAAGAAAACCAAAACCGGATTTTGATCACCTTGAATTTGGGAAGAATTTTACGGACCATATGTTTATTGTCGATTATACAGAAGGGCAAGGTTGGCATGATGCTAGAATCGTTCCTTATCAACCACTTACTCTTGATCCCGCCTCAATGGTTTTCCATTATGGGCAAACCGTGTTTGAAGGGTTAAAGGCGTACCATACTGAAGATAATGAAGTTTTATTATTCAGACCTGATATGAATATGAAACGTTTGAATCGCTCGAATGATCGCCTATGTATTCCAAAACTTGATGAAGAAATGGCACTTAGTGCATTGAAACAGCTGATTAACGTGGACCGAGAATGGGTTCCTACTGCAGAAGGTACGTCTCTTTATATTCGTCCGTTTATTATCGCAACAGAACCTTATTTAGGTGTTTCGCCTTCTAAACGTTACAAATTTATCATCATCTTATCGCCAGTAGGAGCTTACTATAAAGAAGGCATTAACCCAGTGAAAATTGCTGTGGAACGTGAATATGTTCGTGCAACGATTGGTGGTACTGGAAATGCGAAAACGGCCGGCAACTATGCGGGAAGTTTGAAAGCGCAAGAGGTAGCTGAAAAAGAAGGTTATTCTCAAGTTTTATGGTTAGATGGTAGAGAGAATAAATATATTGAAGAAGTTGGCAGTATGAATATCTTCTTTAAAATTAATGGAGAGATTGTTACTCCAGTTTTAAATGGTAGCATTCTTGAAGGGGTGACAAGAGATTCAATCCTTCAACTATTAAAATATTGGAATATTCCAGTTTCAGAGCGTCGACTATCCATGGATGATCTTTATCAAGCCTATAAAGATGGCCAACTAGAGGAAGCCTTTGGTACTGGTACCGCTGCCGTTATTTCGCCGGTCGGTGAACTAGCTTGGCAAGGAGAAAAAATGGTCATCAACAACGGTCAAACTGGTGAAATAGCGAAAAAGTTGTATGACACCTTAACAGGGATTCAACTCGGAACGGAAAAAGACCCGTTTGGCTGGACTGTAAAAGTTGAAAAACAAGAGTCAGCTAATTTGCTGTAAACCTTTTAAAGTCTATTGTCATATTAAGAGAAACTGGCAGGAAAACATCTCCTTAAGTCGAATATTTTTTATGTAAGGAGATGAGACAATTGGATACAGTCATAATCGTAACGATTAAGATTAAAGGATTACCTGTCCCAATAAAAATAGCATCACAATCAGAGCCATCAATAAGCCAAGTTTATAAAATGATTGCAGATCTTGCCAAAAAGAATGACATAACTGGGGATATTCAGTTCGTTAAGATTCTTCAAGAAAATGAGCAGAAAATGTATATCTATGAAATAGGAAACCACAAATGTGTGGTCTTAATCGAGAAGTTAGAAAAAGTCATACAGTTTGAGAATTAATTTAGGAGATCTTCTTCTTTTCAGGAACAACTTGCAACATAAGGTTGTAAAGAAAGGGCAAGCTAATGGATATCGCAAACTTAGGTGATGACAATGAAAATATTAGGTATTGATGGTGGCGGCATTCGAGGAGTCTTTGCAATATCAATTTTAAAAGCGATAGAAGAAGAGTACCAAACAAGGGTTAGTGACCATTTTGATTTAGTTGCTGGAACCAGCACCGGTTCCATTATCGCAGCTGCAACGGCTTTACATTCTGATATGGACTCATTGTTAGAACAGTACCTACAATATGGGAAAAAAATATTTATGAAAGAGGCCAAGGTTGGCCTCTTTAAAAGTATTTATAGTGACCGCTCTTTACGATCATTGCTAAGGAAATCATTTGGTGACCGAGAACTTAAAGATGTTTCAAAACCATTGTTAATCCCAACCGTCGATTTGACTCATGGGAAACCATACGTTCATCGTTCACATGTACCAGATGAATTAGGAAATGTATCAATTAAAGTCTGGGATGCTGTTCTTTCATCTTGTTCGGCACCTATCTACTTTCCACCAAACAATATTGGGAATAAGTATCTGTCTATTGACGGTGGCCTATGGGCAAATAATCCTTCTCTCGTTTGTTTGACGGACGCATTGCATTACTTTAATGAAAACCTCAAATCCATCCATATTCTATCCCTCGGGACAGGAAAACAGAATATCGATTTTTCCATTGATGAAAGCGAAAAAGAATGGGGAATCAAACATTGGTTGCCATTCCAATTACCTTCGCTAAAAGTAACCCCGAAACTGCTCGATTTAGCATTGGATATTTCGTCAGAATCTGTTTCGTATCACTGTAAATTGTTACTTGGGAATAATTATTTTCGAATTAATAAGGAACTAGGTGAAGAGATGCCATTTGATGATGTGGAGTTTATGGATCGATTGATTCAGTTAGGGAAAGAGGCATTCGAAGAAAACCGTGTGGAAATAGAAAACTTTTTAAACATGTAAGAAGTATTTAGCAAAGTTAATAGGATGAAACGGGATAAGACCCGGAAGCCTATTTTGGTTTCTGGGTCTTTCGTTTACTCTTGAACAGCAGGATGAGTTTTTAACCACTCAATCCCAAACTCCACTAGAGGTTGCATTTCAACCACAAGTGTTTTGGCCATTCCCAATTTCCCTTCAAGAATTGTTCCATCATAATCCTGTATAATTTCGGGAAAGCGATCAGAGTCCATTTCGACACAATCATAGGGTTGCCAAACACGATTGCCATTTACCATTATGGCGGCACCTTGAGGATAGGTTTTTCGATTTTCTTGCATGAACTCTGCAAAATGGAGAGCAGTACAGGAATCAAACCCCGTACCAATCAGAACAATTTTAACATCGTCCTTCATCATTTTCCCAAGTGGTGAGCCTTCTCCAAAAGAGTCCTCGAGTGGTTGGTCCTTCATCCATTCACATGCATTAGCTCCCCAAGCAATAAAGGAATGAGCTGGATGAGGACTTCGGACTGTTTGTGTTAGGCGGTGGAAGCATTCAGCGATTTTTCCCATTTCCCTAAGTGGACTTAAGTGTGGATCATATGCAGGAAAGTGATCACGAATAGGTTGATGCCATTCCTTTGGGACAGGCGGTAGCATCCAATAAGCTGGATCTGAATTGTCAGTAGATTGAGCAGGCATCACAATCGTACCAGTTTCAGTCACCGTTTCAAGGAATGCCTCGACAACCGCCTGTGCTCCCCCAGCTATCCAGCCCATGCTACTTAGTGATGAATGGACCATGATATTGTCTCCAGCGTTGATTCCTAGCTCCATAAGTTGTTTTTTTAATGTCTCTTTTGATTGAAATTCTGTTGTGTTTAAAATTTGATTCAATTCATGCATGTTCATTTCCCCCCAATGTAAAATATATCATATTAATAAGGCAGGAAAAGACTTATTTGTGTGGAAAAATAGTATGTAGACGCCCATTTGTCGGTTTAAGTATTTTATGATGTTAGTCGCAATAATATTGTTCTCGTTCATTCGCTACTTGAGCATAAAAATGTCCAAGCGATTTCGTTTGTTGACTCCGAGCCTATGACAGCACGTTGGTTAAAAGGTCTTTTCTCTTTATCATTACACTAGTTAATACGGTTCAACTGAACTATAGAAATTTTTCTGGTAAAGTACATTGTTATGTCCTTGAACAAAATCCTCTTTGTAATGAATTCTGGTAGGACAGGACATATTAATAGCAAAGTTTTCAAATAAGGGGAGGTCTATCCATGACAATAAATTCTGATAGTGAACATAAAACCGTCTGTTTTTCTGAGTATGATACATTAAAAAGAGTGATTCTTTGTCAACCCCAATACATGACCATTCGTGATGTAATTAATGAAACACAAAAGCACTTTCAGGACGAAGGCATACATATTGAACGAGCTCTTGAACAGCATGATAAATTTGCGCAAACATTGCGGAGCTATGGGATTGAAGTCATCTTACTCCCTTACCATAAAAAATATCCAGAGCAAGTGTTTACTCGTGATATCGGCTTTACGCTTGGTGAAACAGTATTTGTTGCAGATATGGCGAGCGATGTGCGCAAAGGGGAGGAAAATGTTTTACGTCAATGGCTGGAGGACGAAGGATTCTCCTATTATAATATCGTGGGTGATAATATCGAAGGTGGCGACGTTATTATTGATGGCAAAACTATTTATGTGGGCTTAAGCAATCGCACAAACCAAAAGGCTGCAGACCACTTGCAACGATTATTGAGTAGTTTTGAAGTCAAAGCAATCCCTTTTAAAGAAAGATATCTTCATTTAGATTGTGTGTTTAATGTGGTATCCCCTGAGATTGCCTTGATTTACCCTGAGGCGCTAACAGTAGAAGATATGAAATTATTCAGTTCTAGATATGAACTTATTGAGGTATCGAAAGAAGAACAATTTACGCTTGGGACCAATGTATTATCGATTGGCAATAAGCGAATCTTGAGTCTACCGGTTAATAAAGAAGTCAATAAGCAGCTTCGAAACCGTGGTTTTGAAGTCATTGAGGTTGATATTACCGAAATTATTAAATCCGGCGGCTCTTTCCGCTGTTGTACATTACCAATCCTAAGAACAAATGAATAGTAAAACATGGTGAGGAATCTTGTCCCTTTGGGAGAAGGTTCTTTTTTATGAAGTCAAAGCAATCAGGTATTAAAAAGCGATATTTAGTTTACAAAATATAATTACATTAAACATATTTCCGGGAGAGATGCATCGCTTTTCAATGATTTATTTCGTGTAGGAATTTGTCTATCAAGCTATAATGAAGGGAGATGTCATAAGATTTTGGTGGAACTGGAGTGGAAATGAAACTGTGAGTAAAACGTTTTCGGAATGGTATGATTTTTTTATGAGCCCGTTGGAGCGAGGTCGTTTCAAAAAGATACGGGTGCAGTTATTAGAAAATGCTAGTGGACGAGTATTGGAGCTTGGCTCCGGTACGGGAGTGAATTTTCCCTTTTATCGCGATGTAGAGGTAACAGCAATTGAACCGAGTCCTTTTATGGTCACTCGTTCATTAAAACGGAAGGAGCAATCACCAGTGCCGATTGAAGTTGTTCAAGCAGGTGCTGAACAGCTTCCCTTTCCCGACAATAGCTTTGACACGGTGGTCGCGACGCTTGTTTTTTGCACAATTCCTAATGTTGAAGCTGCATTGGAAGAAATCAAACGAGTTTGTAAGCCAGATGGGAAAGTATTAATGTTTGAGCATGTTAAAATGACGCAACCAACTCTAGCAAAAGTACAAGAAGTTTTAACACCTTATTGGGAAAAGGTTTGTGATGGGTGCTGTTTAGATCGAGAAACTCATGTGTTAGTTGAAAAGAAAGGATTTTATATAGAGGAAACGAAAGATTATTATAAAAGCCTTTTTAAAACGATGATATTAAAAAATGAAAAAAAGGGTTAAGCCATGCTTTTCATCATAAGCTTTATTATAGAGGCAAACAGATAAGAGGTGGGAATTTGAAAGGAAAAGAGCGAGTTATTCAACAGTTTGGGAAGAACGCGAGCCATTATGTGACAAGCCAATCACATGCTAAAGGGGAAGACCTTCGAAAATTAGTTGAAATGATCGCGGAGAAAAATCCTACTGGTGAACTTTTGGATATTGCAACAGGTGGTGGACATGTTGCAAATGCGTTAGCTCCTTATTTCAAACAGGTTGTTGCATTGGATCTAACCCCTGAAATGTTAGAGAAGGCGAAAGGATTTATTGAGTCAAATGGGATTAAAAATGCGGCCTTTGTCCAGGGAGATGCGGAAAATTTACCATTTCCGAATGACTCAGTAGGGACCGTGACCTGTAGAATTGCGGCGCATCATTTCTCTGATGTACGAAAATTTGTTAAAGAAGTTCAGAGGATCTTAAAAGAACAGGGCCTATTTGTTTTAATCGATAACGTAGCACCAGAGGTTCACGATTTTGATTTATTTTATAATAAAGTCGAAAAGAAACGTGACCCAAGTCATGTCCGTGCTTATAAAAAATCTGAATGGATTTCAATGCTTGAACATGAGGGGATTCTGGTTGAGGAAATGTTTCGTTTTAGAAAGAAATTTATTTTCGATACTTGGTGTGAAATGATGGATGTAACAGAAAGTGAGAAGCAAAAATTAAATGACTTTATGACCCAAGCATCAAAATCTTTCATTGATTTCTTCTCAGTTGAAATTGAAGAGGGGAAGGTCCAATCCTTCCAAGGTCAATCTGTACTTATCGTAGGTAAAAAAATTTAAGGTGAAAGAAAACAGCTTTGTGTCATCATCTAAACACCTAAACATATAATATTGAAGGATTCTAGATTATATGGAGGACATGTTGATGAAGGTGATAATACTATCCTTATTAACTACTTTATTAGGTGTTTTAATCTTTCTAAATATCTCCTTGAACAACGCGAAAACAGTTTCAAATCAGATAGAGAAAGAATATTTAACCTATCAGTATACGATTATAGAAATTGATCAATCTGGTTATTATGGTGAAGGGGAAGATGGGCGACGCATTTACATAAAAAAGGAAAATGTGAATGTTGATGACAATCTGAAGGAAAATGACACGATCATCGTCTATTTTGAAAAGGATAATATAAAAGATGGTCTGGTAAAGGTAGAAAAGGAACTCTAATATTGTGAAGGCTTGGTAGAAGGTAAAGAAGTTTGACCAATAAGGTTAAAAAACACGATTCTCATTTGAGAACCGTGTTTTTTTCATCCGTAATGATTACTGTTTTGTATAAAGCTTTTGCGAAGGACGTAATGCATCTGAGATAGAAGCTGTGAGACTAAATGGTCCTTGCGCGTCATGGCCCGCTTCCCACAACATCATACCACCAAATCCATGACTAAGTGCTAGCTTTGTTTTTCTTTCCATTGTTTTTATACCATTAAAGTGATAGGTTGTACCATTTATCGTGATCTTATCATGATCTGTACTTTTAGAATCATGCTTGACAATTGTTGCATAAGATATTTGTTTTGCTGCTGGATCTTCTGGCTGTGCATAGAAAGGTACGCCTAATACTAGCTTTTCAGTCGATATTTGTTGGTCTTTAAAAAGGTTGGTCCAATAAGTTACGATATTTTCAGTATAGGAGTATGGTGATAGATTAGCTGCATGATAGCCACCATCCCATTGACCGTCATAAGCCATGATGTTGACATAGTCTACATATTTAAACATTTGGGGTTCATAGACCACTGAGGTGATCTCAGTCCCTGCAACACTATGCACTTTAGCATTAACCGCAATCGATAACTGTTTATCCAAGCTTTTTAGGCGTTCGCTTAACTCCTTCGTAAATGCGGCTAAAACCTTTGCATCTTCCTGTGAACGTGGATGTTCAAAGTCTATATCAATGCCATCTAGATTTTCACGTTCTACTAAGCTAATAAGTTCGTTAACTAATTTAGAACGGGTCTTCTGTTCTTGGATAGCGCTCTTAAAATAATCATAGGATTCGCCACCGTTAAGGTGAAACCATCCTCCGATAGCGAGCAGGACACTTTTATCTTGATTATGCGCTTTTGATACCAAGGTTTGAAGATTTTTTAAGGCTGTTTCTCCATTTAATAATAAGTCGCCATCTTTTGTTGGATGAGCAAATGAGAAAATGATATGAGTCAAATCTGATAGATTGATTGTTTCAGGATCACGAAAATCTTGAACGTACCCAATTAACACTTTAGAATTGGGAATTTGAATGTTTGGCATTTGTTTTGGTTCTACTACTATCCCTGAGGGAGCCAAATCTTTACTATTTCTAGAAGATGAAGCTTCCTGGCTCGAATGATTCGTGTACAACACCCCTGATAGAAATCCGAAGACTGTAAAAAACACAGCGGTAATAAGGGGAACAAGAAATTTCCGTTTAGTCATGCAGATTCCTCCCAATATTGATTAATAAATTGTATCAAAAAAACCCACCCCTGAGGATGGTAGTATCTAACAGGTGACAGGCACCGCCCATTTTTTACCACACTCATATATTGTTGCATAAATATCACAAACTATGATTTTTTATTCATTTTTTGCTTGCGCCGAAGGATTTCATGCTTTATATTAAAGAAAGAAGTTTTTCCTTCATCATTTTCTTGAAAGGAGATTGGAATGGGAGAGAAACCGTTAAATCAAATTATTAAAGAATGCTTTTCTTCCTTGTCTCCTGGACAGAAAAGAGTAGCTGAGTATATTAAGGGGCATATGGATGAGGGTGCTCTACATACGGCTTACCAACTTGGAAAAAAAGCAGGTGTGAGTGAAACGACCGTGATTCGCTTGGCTTATGCATTAGGCTTTACTGGCTTTTCAGATTTGCAGGAAAAGGTTCGCCGAGATTGGTTGGAGTCAAAACAATATTTTCAGACTGAAGTGTCAGCAGCAAAGGACACGGCAGAGGAAAGCCAATTATTTGAGTCTGTCATCCGGCGAGAAAAAGGAATTCTCCAGCAATTGCTAAGTCAGGGAAGTTCAGATGAGTTATGGCAAGCAGTTGATAAGATTATGCAGGCGGATCGTATTTTTATCGGAGGATTTGGAAGTTCTTATGCAGCAGCGTATTGGTTCTATTATTCTTTGAGACAATTACGAGGACATGTCAGCCTCTCGAGCCCAACCGGTTTTATGCCAGAAGATGTTAGTGAGCTTACAGAGAGGTCATTGCTTATCGTGTTTTCTTTTCCTCGATATCGCAAGGAAACCTTAAAACTTGTAAATCTAGCGCAACACCAAGATGCGGGAGTATTGGCAATCACCAACAGACAGTTATCCCCAATAGGGCAGGTTGCGGATTGGACGTTAACAACAGAGGAACAAATTGAATCAAGCCACAACTCGATTGCATCAGTGATTACATTGTTAGAGGTGTTGATCGCTGGAATTCATCATAAAGACGAAAAAAGAATTAGCAGCAGACAGCAGAAATTAGAACGAATATATGCTGATTATGGCTTATTTATAGAATAGCAGTCTTTCATATTACTAATAAAACTAGAGGTGCTAAACAATGACAACAAATACAGAAACAAGAGTAGAAGAACAAGTAAGTAGTAAATCAATTCCCATTAGTGACTACTTAAAGTTCATTCTCCCTTCATTAATTGGAATTCTACTATTTATAACTCCAATAAAAACAGAGGATGGAATTACCATTCCAGTTGCATTTCTATCCAATCAAATTAACGGGGCAATTGGGGAGTTTATTCCAGCTTTGGTTGTGTTCGTCATGGCAGTATCAACCGTTGGATCAATAATTGCTACATTCATTAAACCAAAATTTATAACCCAAAATAAAACGATGAATACACTATTTAGTGTAAGCAAGTTTTGGGTCCTTGCACGTTTGTTCGGTACAATTTTTGCTACGATGACCTTATTCAAAATAGGTCCGGAAATGATCCATTCTGAAAATACTGGCACAGTTTTGCTTTATGATTTAATTCCAATTCTATTTACAACATTCTTACTAGCAGGCATCCTTTTACCATTATTATTAAATTTTGGTTTACTTGAGTTCGCGGGTGCTCTATTCATGAAGGTTATGAGACCAATTTTCACTTTACCTGGGCGTTCGTCTTTAGATTGCTTAGCTTCTTGGGTTGGTGACGGGACGATTGGGGTCTTATTAACGTCAAAGCAATACGAGGAAGGTTACTATACAAAGCGTGAAGCAGCAGTTATCGCAACGACTTTTTCAGTGGTTTCGATTACGTTTTCAATCGTTATTCTTCAATATTTAAATCTTGAACAATACTTTGTTCCGTATTACTTAACAATTATCTTCGCAGGTCTTGTTGCAGCTGTCATTATGCCAAGAATCCGTCCTCTTTCTAAAAAAGAGGATACTGGCTATGAACATACAGAATTAATAGCAGAAGAAACGATTCCTGAAGGGGTTTCACAGGTTAAATGGGGCTTAGACAACGCATTAAATAAAGCGAGAAAAAATGATTCAGTTGCTAATATTTTTACAGAAGGTTTTAAAAATGTTTTAGATATGTGGCTAGGTGTACTTCCAGTTGTCATGGCAATTGGAACAGTGGCTCTTGTCATTGCCGAGTTTACTCCAGTGTTTACCATCCTTGGGAAGCCGTTTGAACCAATTTTGACATTGATGCAGGTGCCTGAAGCTTCTGAAGCAGCTCAAACAATGGTCATTGGATTTGCCGACATGCTATTACCCGCAATTATTGGAAGTGGTATTGAAAGTGAATTAACTCGATTCGTTATTGCCTGCGTTTCTGTGACGCAGTTAGTTTACTTGTCCGAAATGGGTGGTTTGCTGCTAGGATCAAAGCTGCCTGTAAGCTTCAAAGATTTAGTTCTTATTTTTATCCTACGTACTGTGATTACATTGCCAATCGTAGTGCTTGTTGCACATGTAATTTTCTAATTTAATTTGACTGTATCGGGAGGGTGTATTTTCGGTGGATCCAATCCAATTTATTGAGGCGCAGAGAAATACGATTTTTAATACCTATCATGAATTGCATCAGCTGGCGGAGCCGAGCTGGAAGGAAGAGAAGACCTCCCGCTTCCTTCAACAGAAATTGATTGATGCAGGGTTTACGGTTCAGACTTTTCCAGGTCATTATGGGTTTATTGCCAATCTCTCGGGAGAAACCCCTGAGGTGATTGCCCTTCGTGCTGACATGGATGCACTAGTTCAAGAGGTCGATGGAGTTGTTCGTCCTAACCACTCTTGTGGTCATGATGCCCATAGTACGATGGTGCTAATGACGGCTCTTGCTCTATGTAAAACCAATATAAAATTCAAGCATAGCGTTCGGTTTATTTTTCAACCTGCGGAAGAAGTAGCTGGTGGTGCCCTCAAAATGATTCAAGATGGCGCTCTCGAGAATGTAAGATTTCTTGGTGGCGTTCATCTTCGACCTTCATTTGAAGTTCAATATGGCAAAGCAGCTCCGGTGATCCTTCATGGTTCCACAACAACCTTAAAGGGTGTCTTAAAAGGAGTTCCCGCGCATGCCGCAAGGCCGGAAGAAGGGAATAACCCAATAGAAGCTGCCTCCGTTTTAATTCAGAGCATGAAGCAAATTAAGCTTGGAGCAGTTGGGCGTTATTCGATTAAAATAACGGAACTGCATAGTGGAGAAGCATCTAATGCAATTCCTGAGAATGCTCGCTTTACCTTTGATTTACGTGCCGAAACAAATGCAGGAATGGAATTATTAATTGCCAAAGCGCAGCAAACGGTACAGAAAGTCGCTGAATTGACCAAAACAAAGATAGATACAGTGATTGAAGAATATTCTCCTGCAGCGGTGAAGAACCCCGATGCCATTCGCTTGGCAGAATCAGCAATTCTTTCCATTCTCGGGAGAGAGAATCTAGAAGAGGCTTGTGTATCCCCAGGAGCAGAGGATTTTCATTTTTATACACTAAAAAATCCACATGTTTTTGCAACGATGATTGGCTTGGGATGTGATTTGACACCTGGTTTGCATCATCCGAATATGAAGTTTAATCAAGAAGCCCTTGTTTATGGAACAAAGATTTTAACAAAACTACTAATGGAAGCAGATCAGCACAATTGGAGCTAAGGTAATTGGAGGAATATGAAGTTGAACAAACCTGTTATTGAAGAAATTGATATCCGAAACCTGCAAACTGTGGTGGAGTTAGAGCAAGTACGGCAGCTTGAAGCCATTGTTTGGAGTTTCGAAGATTCGGTACCAGTGAACCAAACCATTACTGTTGTAAAAAATGGTGGGTTTATTTTAGGTGCCTTTTTACATAATAAATTGATTGGTTTTCAATATAGTTTTCCCGGCTTTGATGGGAAGAAAGTATACCTTTGCTCACATTCACTTGGAATTCATCCTAAATATCGTAAATATGGTATAGGAGAAAAATTGAAGTGGGCTCAAAAGGGACTGGCAGAGGCTATGGGCTATGAGTTGATTACATGGACATATGATCCGTTAGAAACAGTGAATGGGAACTTAAATTTACATAAATTAGGTGCGGTTTGTACCTCCTATTTGGAAGATGCCTATGGAGAAATGGATGATGGTTTAAATTCTGGGATTGCGACTGATCGATTTTTAGTGGAATGGCGAACGGACGAGGTTCAGGACAAAGAAGGGGCAACGACATCTGTACAAAAGAATATACAAGTTGACCTTCAGAACTTTGTAATGGAAACCACTGAGAGGAATGGGTTATTAATACCTGGTGACATTCATTTAGGTTTGGAGTCTGATCTCCTATTTGTGATGGTACCTGGTAATTTTCAAGAAATAAAAAGTGCTGATTTCTCACTCGCAGTTGAATGGAGAAATGTAACCCGAGAGATTTTCACTCATTATTTGCTTAATGGGTGGCAGGTGACGGACTTAATTTACAAAGATCATAATCAATATCTGTATGTACTGGAAAGAGGGGTTAAGGTTGGAGATAGAGAGAATTATCCTTCGGCAGATTAAAATGGATCTCCTGACACCTTTTACAACTAGTGTCGGGACTGAAGTAGACAAAGACATCATTTTGGTTGAAGTGGTTGGGAAAAACGGGTTATCTGGATGGGGTGAGTCTGTTTCAATTGTCCAGCCGATGTACAACGAAGAAACAGTGAAAACAAATTGGCATATAATGACAGACTTCCTCATCCCTCTATTAAAAAAAGAGCCGATTAAGCATCCTGACATGGTTTTACCTCGCTTTCAATTTGTTCGTGGCAATTATAATGCAAAAGCAGCAATTGAGGGGGCAGTTTGGGATCTTTATGCAAAGAGCCAAAATCTTTCGTTATCGAAAGCTCTAGGTGGTGTGAAGGATAAAATTGAAGTCGGTGTTAGTGTTGGTATTCAACCATCAGAACAACAGCTTCTAAAGCAAATTGATGGGTATTTGCAGGAAGGGTATAAACGCATAAAAGTAAAAATTAAGCCTGACTGGGATGTATCGGTTCTAACATTAATTCGAAAACATTTTCCGCAAATCCCGTTAATGGCAGACGCGAATTGTGCTTATACATTAGAAGATATCGATCATTTACGGAGATTAGACGAGTTTAATTTAATGATGATTGAACAACCATTGGCGCATGATGATATTATTGACCATAGCTTGCTACAGGCTAACTTAGAAACACCCATTTGCCTCGATGAAAGTATTCACTCTGCTGAGGACGCTCGAAAAGCGATTGAACTAGGAAGTTGTCGGATCATTAATCTAAAAATTGGTAGAGTCGGCGGCTTGTCAGAATCAAAAAAAATTCATGATCTTTGTGTAAAACATGATATACCACTTTGGTGTGGAGGCATGCTCGAGGCAGGAATCGGGAGAGCTCATAACATCGCAATTACATCTTTATCCAATTTTACAATCCCTGGAGATACGGCACCTTCTGCGCATTATTGGAGACAGGATATCATTGAACCAGAGGTGAAAATGGAAAATGGTTTTATCTCTGTACCAGATGGGCCGGGGATTGGTTATGAGCCTAATCTTTCGTTGATTGAAAGGTTAACGGTAAAACAAAGTACCATTTGTTTATGTTGATTTCAATATTTTAGTCTAAAAGGGATAGTTCGGTCATACAAATCTTTAAAAATGAAAATGTTTCCAAATGCTTCGATGGGAGATCTTTTTATGCCACCCCATTGAAGCATTTTTAATTTTGAGAACAAAGCAGTTGATGAACGGAACATTTTTGCTTTATAATGAATGAACATTCAATCATTTTTTTTTGCTGGTAATTACATTCATTTTTTGATACGAGGTGACAAATATGGATCGTATAGGTCCGATAGTAATTATTGAAGGGCCCAATAACAGTAGCAAAGTGCCTTTCTCTAGAAGTTTATATATTGATTGCACAGAAAAGGTATTAATTGACTCTGGTGCCGATCCGGAAAGTTTGCTGAAGCTTAATAAGGAATGTGGGATTGACCTTATTATGAATACGCATTACCATCCCGACCATACTACTCATAACTATTTGTTTCCAGAGGCTACAAAGTTGATCAATCCAATTGAATTTGAAACAGCACAATCGATTGATGGAGTGGCACGGGCAAATGGAGTATTTCAAGAGTGGGGCCCTAGAGGAGTAGAGGTATGGAAAAAGAACCTTCCGGCAAGATGGGTAAAGAGTCTGGGCTTATTGTCTGGAACATATGATTACGATAAGGAGTATAACTTTGGAGGGGTAAAGGTTCAATTTTTGCACTCCCCTGGACATACAAGTGGGTTATCCTGTCCGTATTTTCCTGAACTAGGCGTGGTGTTTGCAGGTGATTATGATATGACCTCTTTTGGTCCGTGGTATAACGGAACCGATGGAGATATTGATGATTTCATCCGCTCTGGGAAAAGGCTGCTTGAGCTAGATGCAGATACCTATATTACTGGCCACCAAAAGGGTGTTTTTACAAAGGAAGATTTCGCAAAAGCGATGGAAGAATACTTAGTGATTATTGATAAACGTGATGAAAAAGTTGAGCACTATGTGCGTCAAGGATTAACTTTCGAGGAACTAACGAGCATTGGTATCTTCTATCCAAAACATACGTTAGAGAACGGGATACTTAAAACCTGGGAACGAACTGGGATTAGAAAACATCTTGATCGATTAGGATTGACGGTACCTGAAGCCGATAAAGTTTACTTAAACACAAAATGAGGAAAGCAATGGCCATTGTGCCATTGCTTTTCTTTCTGAATAATAAACGGTCAGTAGAGAAAACTATGCACGGTTCACATACATTTACATGGGGGTATTTAATGGATAAGAATATGTCTTATGGCAGTGATTATAAATACATTCCAGCTACCTCGGTCGGCAGTGGAGTTGGGATTGAGGTTTTGCCGGATATATATTCACATACGATCCAAATCGTTAATATTTGTTTGGTGGGGAATCCTGAGGATAAAAATTATGTGTTAGTCGATGCAGGAATGCCAGAATCGGCAGATGAAATTATAGCTGTTACGGAAGAGCGCTTTGGGAAAGAGAATCCACCTAAGGCAATTATCCTGACACATGGGCATTTCGATCACGTTGGGGCAATTGTTGAATTGGTTAAGTATTGGAATGTACCTGTGTATGCTCATGAAATGGAACTCCCTTATTTGACAGGGGAAAGGAGTTACCCAGAACCAGATTCAACGGTAGAGGGTGGAATGGTTGCAAAAATGTCTCCAATGTTTCCAAACGAACCAATCCAACTTGGTGAAAATGTAGAGGCCCTTCCTAGTGATGGAAGTGTTCCACATATGCCCGAATTTCGTTGGATTCATACACCAGGACACTCAGAGGGACATATATCGCTCTTCAGGGAAAAAGACCGTGCTTTGATTACTGGTGATGCTTTCGTCACGGTTAAGCAAGAGTATCTATATAAAGTGTTGACTCAAGAGCAGGAAATAAGTGGTCCACCACGGTATCTAACTACGGATTGGAAGGTCGCAAAAGAATCGGTCAAAACGTTAGCGGCGTTGAAACCTTCAGTTGCTGTAACCGGACATGGTTTACCTATGGCCGGGCAGTTGCTTTCAGAGAGCCTACAAAAGCTTGCAAACGAGTTTGATCAGATTGCTGTACCTGATTATGGGAAGTATTTGAATTAGGGAGTAAGGACAGATGCTGGGTTTTTTCATCTGTCCTTTTGTGTGGCGATTGTCTAAATTACCCTTGCAACTTTAAAGACACACAAAACACTATCGATTTTACTAATAAAATTTAACTCCTTTCGTCCAGTTATAAAAACGATAAATAATTGTTAAAAAAACTAGGTAGCCGAAAAAGGAATAATAGTGTTTCCATACATCTGCATGGACGAAATAACCGAAGGATTCTGCTAATTTCTCAAATACGGACATCGTCAAACTCAATAGGAGAATGAAAAACATCCTTTTATTTCTGCTAAGTTTTGTACAAATGAAAAGAAACATAGCAACCATCAAAGGAATTCCCACTAAAGTAAAAAAAATGTGAATCGAAAATATTTCTGGGAATGGTCTCATTGGAAAGGAATAATATTCTTTTCCAGTAAAATAAAGATCAAGATAGGTCCCCAGTAAGGAAGCCAATAATAATGAGGATGCTAGTTGTTTACTCCAGAATTGAGATGGCTTTTTTGGCGTAGGTGGCAAGTTCGAGTTTTTCAATTGTTCGGCAATATTCATACTGTATCTCCCCACTAATTTTTTCTTCTGTGCCCAGTAAATCATAGACAACCTTCCAATCATGAAACCAATCCCTAATTTCTGCGTTTTCATGCTCTTGGTTTTTCCAAGCAAGCTCAAGCTGAGGACTATAGATACGAGGTGAACTACTTGTCAGCTTACAAGATACAATTCTAGGTTTCCATTGTAAACCAGGGACCCCTTCATCCACATAATGAAAGAGATGTGGCCAATAATCCATGCGTGATCCAGTATGGGGAGTATTGTTTGCCCACTCGACTATTTTTTCGAGAAGCTGGGAATCATCAAAGAGAATTTTATAGAGTCGTTTTCCTAAAAGAATTCTCTCTTGTAAACTTTCAAAATGATGAAGAGTTGCACCTTTAAATTGTATTTTGCCGTTATTTTTGTAAGGGAATAGAATATGATTCATAGATAGTAAATCTTGTAATTTAAATTCTAAGCTGTCGAGTACAATTTTTTTATAGATAGGGTCTTGTATTACTCTTGTTTCTAAGTAATTTTGTTCATTCATAATTAACCCTATGGTCAAAATCGACGAATCTCGTTGTTGCCAAAAGTAGTTCCAAATGGTCTCCATAAATGTAGATACATTTAAAAAGGGC
>Ga0180215_1000788_pt1 | contig 37308 bp, 35 predicted proteins | sample eDN3rd37CBELigBY_FD_128871 | JGI IMG/M metagenome (GOLD analysis project Ga0180215, IMG submission 128871) | Enriched backyard soil microbial communities from Emeryville, California, USA - eDNA 3rd pass 37_C BE-Lig BY (version 2) (version 2) | ecosystem: Environmental > Terrestrial > Soil >...
AGACCTGTCCCTACGAGACTTCTTCGGTTGTAGCACGGTTCCAGGAGTATTTGATGACCCTTCCACCATTGATCACCTATCTGCAACGCATGGAGACGTGCGAAAACGACGGGTTTCCGTTGGTTGAGATCGGCGGAGAGACCTACTGCTCGGTCGAGTATGCCGACGGGCTGGTCGGTGGCCAGAAAGTGATCGGCGTCGCCGACAACGCTTCTGACGACGGCACGATCGACCTGCTGTTTGCGGGCGGCTGGACGATGCCACTGACCTGTCCATGCTGCGGCGGCGCGCTCCATCTCAAGCCCCAGACGCTACCGGAAGTCCGCGCGCTGCTGATTGGCCGCACCCTCGAAGGCTTTCGCCACGGCGAATGGGTCGGCAAGGAAACCCCACCCAAACGCCACCCGATCTTCGCCCTCCAGTTCAGCGGCACCGAAGACCGCAACGACCGCACAATCGAAGTCTCGCTCGAGTCAGTCAAGCGCCTACGCAAAGCGTAAGTAGCTGGTCAGCCTGTCAGTTAGTCAGCTAGTCAGCCAGTCAGTTAGTCGGTCAGATTCCCTCCAGAGGACAGTACGCACCGCATCCGTTACCATGCCGCTAATGGCTAACGGCTGATGGCTAATGGCTGACCAACTGACCAACTGACCAACTGACAGGCTGACCGACTAACTGGCTAAGGAGCTAACGTGCGGGTACTGGTGACTGGGGCGGCGGGGGTAATTGGTGGTGCGGTGCGGGAGCACCTGGGGGATCGGTACGAGATCGTTTCGCTGACGCGGCGGCCGGCGGATTTCCCCAGTGTGGTGGCTGACATCTCTGATCTGGCGGCGATTGAGGGAGCGTTCGAGGGGATCGATGCGGTTGTTCATCTGGCGGCAACGATCTCGGTGACGTCGCCATGGGAGGATGTCCTGCGCGACAACATCATCGGCACCTACAACGTCTTCGAGGCAGCCAAGCGGGCCGGGGTTGGCTGCGTGGTGTTTGCCAGCAGCAACCACGCGGTTGGCATGTATGAGGCCGAGGCCGCGCCGGACATCTATGCGCTTGATGATTCGCGCGTCGTCGATCACCACGCCGAAATCCGGCCTGATAGCTACTACGGCATATCGAAGGCGTATGGCGAGGCGATGGGACGCTACTACTCCGAGAACTTCGGGATGCGCGTCTACTGCCTGCGGATCGGCACCGTCCGCGCCGACGATGATCCCCGCTCGCCGGAGATCGGCACGATGTCCTCCTGGCTGCCGTTGACGCCCGAGCAACTCTATGATCGCCTTCGCGCAACGTGGCTCTCGCAGCGGGACTGCGCGCAACTGATCGGCTGCTGCCTCGACGCGGCCGATGTGCCGTTCGGTATCTACTACGGTGTCTCCAACAACCCGCGGCAGTTCTGGGACATCAGTCACGCTCGCGAGGAGATTGGTTACGAGCCACAGGACAGCAGCCAGTAGACATATATGGCATCCGTCATGCGATCGACATGGCCAATGGTTGGGTTGATCCGGGGCGGCAGCAAGTCGTGCCGAGGAGCATCGGAGGACGGCAATGAATCGGATGGACGAGGATCGGCTGATCGATGAGTCAATGCGCTTGTCGCATGAGTTTGACCGGGCGGTTCAGCGCGATCCCCTCCTGCTGCGGCACATTCCGGCTGGCTCCAAGATCGTGCTGGTATCCGAGGAGAATCCCGAACTGACCGCCTACGCTCTGGAACAGGCCGAACTGGCGGCCAAACCGAACGAGCCGGTCGTCTTCGTCCTGGCCGAGGAGTTCCTGCACGACAGCGACGCGTCTCGCTAACGCCCACCGACTAGCGATTCCGGCGACATTCAGCGATGATGGCAGACAACCGGCCCGTAAATGTTCGGGCCGGTTGTGATGTGTCGGTCGTTGCGGGGAGTAGATGGATGAAGCGGGTACTCATCACCGGCGCGAACGGGTTGATCGGCGGCATCCTGCGTGAACGGCTGGCCGATCGCTACGACCTGATCGGCCTCTCACGGCAGCCCGTGGACTACCCGCACGTCGTCGGCGATATCAACAACCTCGATGAGATGCTGGCTGCCTGCGAAGGCATCGATGCGATCGTCCACATGGCCGGTGTCCCGCACGTCGCGGCGAGTTGGCAGGATGTGCTGACGACCAACATCAATGGCACCTACAACGTCTACGAAGCCGCCCGTCAGCGGGGCGTCGGCTCTGTCATCTTTGCCAGCACCAACCACACCGTCTCGTGGTGGGAGGCAGAATCCAGTAGTGCGCTCTACGATCTCGATGATCCACGCACCTTCTCTCCCGACATCCCGCACCGGCCCGATAGCTACTATGGTGTCTCGAAGGCGACCGGCGAGACGCTCGGGCGCTACTACAGCGATGTCCACGGTCTGCGTGTCTTCTGCCTGCGGATCGGCTGGGTACTGCGGAGCGACACGCTGACCACGGCTGACGTCGGCAACGAGGTCGCGCCGCCCCTGTCGGCCGACGAGGTCCGACTCCGCGCGCGGTCCATCTATCTCTCGCACCGCGATTGCGCCGAACTCGTGCGCTGCTGTCTGGACGCCGACCACATCCGCTTCGGCGTCTACTATGGCGTCTCCAACAACCCGCGCCTGTTCTACGACCTCAGCAACGCTCGCGAAGAAATCGGCTACGAGCCCCAGGATTCCGCGCCGGTCTGACGACGGGAGGGCGGGAATCGGGAGTTGGGATTCGGGGGCCTTGAACCCCCGGTTCCTGGATCAACGTGCGCGGCCGTCAACACCCCCGAATCCTGATTCCCGATTCCCGTCCTCTCGTCGTGCTTTACTTCGACCTGCAATACCCGTACGACATTGGGTTTGGAGTGCAGCGATTCGTGAAAATCTTTGACACACACGTCCACTTTCCATGGGGCGAAGATCGCCCGGTAGACGAAGCGATTGAGGAACTGGTTGAACGGGCACAGGCGGCAGGTGTCGTCCATCTCTGCCTGCTGGGGTCGCGCTTCGGCGACTACAACGATCGGGTGACACGGGCGATCGAGAAGTATCCGGAACTGTTCGTTGGACTTTACGGCATCGACCTCGACGAGGAGGGGCCGGAGGCTGTCCACGAGGCGGCAGCGCGTGGCTTCCGTGGCCTGAAAGTGATCCTCCCGCTCAAGCGCTACGACGATCCCAGTTACTTCCCGATTTATGAGGCGGCTGAGGAGCATGGCTTCGCGGCCCTGTTCCACACTGGTGTTGTCGGTGGCGGCGCGGACTACCGCGTCCAGGACCCGTTCGATCCGGAATTGATCGAGCGCGTCAAGCCTTGGGAGCAGCGGGCGCGTGGGCGGGGCGTCTCGTCGGCCCACATGGAGCCGATCTATCTCGACACGATTGCCTTTACCTTCCCGGAACTGAAGATCATCGGCGCGCACCTCGGCATCGGCTACTACGATGTCGCCGCCCACGTTGCGCGCTGGCGACGTAACGTCTTCTTCGACATCTCCGGCGGCGAGATGGTCCGGCGGCACATCATCGAGCGCAAACTGATCCCGAGCGAGATTTCGCACTTCAAGTTGCTGTACGGCTCCGACAACAACGACCGTTTCGAGGATGAGATCCGCGACTGGCAGACGATGTTCGACATGCTGCGCCTCGACGAGGACCAGCGCGAACGGATCATGTACGGCAACGCCGCCCGGCTGTTCGGGATGATCCCGACCGAGGTGTTTCCGGCGCCGACGGCCGACGTTGTGAGTGAGTGACGTTAAGGATTGGGGATTAGGGATTAGGGATTGGGGAATCGGGGGCATTGAACAGAAACTGTCCCCGATTCCCCAATCCCCAATCCCCATTCCCCATTCCCAAACGTCGTAGGGAAACGATGAACGCAACCACCCAACACCACGAAGCGCTACGGGGGAAGCGCGTGACCTTTATCGGGACCGGCGTGATGGGCGAGGCGATGATCGCCGCGCTGATCGACGGTGGGCTGCTGGAGGCGGGGCAGATCACCGGCAGCGAGCCATATCAGGAACGGCGGGACGAACTCGCCGGACGCTACGGTGTCCGGATGGTGGCGGGGAACGCCGAGGCAATCGCCGGGGCTGACGTCATCATGCTGACAATCAAGCCGCAGTCACTGAACGCGATCTTTGCCGACCTGCGCGGGCACCTCTCGCCGGAGCAGGTCGTCGTCTCGATCATCGCTGGCGCGACGGTCGAGCGGATGCGCAATGGACTCGATCACCAGCGGATCGTTCGCTCGATGCCGAACACCCCGGCGCAGATCGGCCAGGGTGTGACGGTCTGGATGCCGACCGCGACCGTGACCGACGAGCAGAACGAGGTCGTCTCGGCGTTGCTGAGCGCGATGGGTCACGCCGTCCGAGTCGATAGCGAGGACGCCGTTGATATGGCGACGGCACTCTCAGGGACCGGCCCGGCCTACATCTTCCTCGTGATGGAGGCGCTGATCGACGCTGGGGTCCACATGGGGTTCCCGCGCCGGATTGCCGAGGAACTGGTCTTGCAGACAATGATCGGCTCGGTCCTCTTTGCGCGGGAGTCGGGTAAGCACCCGGCTGAACTGCGCAACATGGTTACCTCGCCGGGCGGGACGACGGCGGCAGCCCTCTACCAGATGGAGAAGGGCAGCCTGCGGACTGTCATCTCCCGCGCTGTCTGGGCCGCCTACCAGCGGACCGTTGAACTGGGTCAGGATAACCCCGCGCCGGTTCCGCCACCGGCGTGACGTGCGGGAATCGGGAATCGGGAATCGGGGGCATCAAAGGACACGCTCCGTTTCAATGCCTCCGGTTCCCGATTCCCGATTCCCGATTCCCGACGAACCCCCGGAGCATGACACTGGATGACGACCACCACCAACAGTGAATCGTCCCGGCCCGCCCTGCGTGAACGGGTCTGGGTGTACACCGGGGGTTGGGCGGGTCTGGCGTTCCGGCTGGGGATCGTCGTCCTGGCGGTGCTGGCGGCCAGCCAGCACGTGTTGCGGGGCGATTCGTTGCTGGTGCTGCTGGCGATCGCCGTGCCGGGGGCGCTGCTGGCGCGGCGTGGCGCGATGCCGCTGGCGATCTACACGGCTGCCTGGCTGGCGTTCTCGCTGATCCGGGCCGGGATGAACGACCTCGGGATGCCCGATCAGGGCGGCTTCTTCGCCGACGTCGACCGCTGGCTGGCTGATGGCACGACGCCGACCGAGCGGTTGCAGGATGCCTTCTACACCCCGGGCTCGACCAGCCTTCTCGATCTGCTGGCAACCAGCGTCCACACCTCGTACTACGTTATGCCGCACATCGTGGCGGTCGGGCTCTGGTGGTATGGCCGCCGGAAGGCGAGCGACACCGCCTTCCGCGCCTACCTGATCGGCTCGATCGGGGTCATGGCTGCCGGGCTGCTGATCTACGCGCTGCTCCCGACCGCGCCACCCTGGATCCAGGGAACGGTCGAGGACGAGATGGTCGTCCACCGCATCACGCGGGCGTCCAACGCTGGTGAAACGCGCGACCCCGACCAGATCTACACCGTCTTCACCGACCCCAACCCGATCGCGGCGATGCCCTCGCTGCACACGGCGATTACTGTCCTGATGGCGGCTGCCCTCTGGCGCGTTCGCCCGGCACTCGGCATAGCCGGTGCCATCTACTCGCTCGCGATGGGTTTCTCGCTCATCTACCTCGGCGAGCACTACCTCATCGATGTGCTGGCGGGCGCGGTGCTGGCTGGGGGTGTTGTTGTCGGGACGCGGGACGTGGGACGCGAGGGGCTGTGATGCGTGATGCGTGATGCGTGATGTGTGATACGAGTAGTTCCTGATTTTCGCGTCCCGCATCCCACGTCCCGCGTCCCACGTCCCGCATCCCGAACGTAGCACGCATCCTGCGTTACTCCCTCTCGGTGGCGATCGTCGCCGCCGCAGCGGAGGAGTGAGCAATCAATGGAGGGTGAGCAGCGGCCGTGGACGGTGGCCGGTGAGTGGTCATTGCCGGTTGGCCGGTTCTGGCGGCACCTTGGAGGTGCCGGTGGAGCGCTGCTCCGGCTCGGGTTCGTCGCTCTGACCTTCGCCGCGATTGGGCTGCATGTCCCGGCAGAACGGCCGCTACTGGCGATCTCACTCGGTCTGCTGACGATCGTGCTGGCCCTGACGGCTGCCATGCCGCTGGCCGTTTACGCGACGATCTGGGCGACCTTCACGGTCCTGCGGGCCGGGGCGGATGACCTCGGACTCCCTGATCGCGGCCAGTTCGTCGCATCGCTCGACCGCTGGCTGGGCAATGGCGACATGCCGGGCGAGTGGGTCCAGCGCTGGCTGCACGACTCGGTGGCTGGCGGCGCAATCGACACCTTCGCAGTCGTCGTCCACCTCTCGTACTTCGTCGTGCCGCATCTCGTCGCGGTCGGGTTCTGGTGGCTGGCGTTCACGGGCCGCAGCCGGGACGACCGGCACTTCCGCCGCTACGTCACGAGCCTGGCGATCGTGATGGCGATTGGGATGCTGGGCTTCGCGCTGCTGCCGACATCCCCACCCTGGCTCGAAGCGACGACGACCGGCGAGTCGACCGGCATCGAGCGGATTGCCGGTGGCGAAACCAGCCAGCCCGAGTCCGGCGACATCTACGTCGTCCGCGACCCGAACCCAATCGCCGCCTACCCATCGCTGCACCAGGCCATCTCCGTCCTCGTCGCCGGCGCCCTCTGGCGCTACGACCGCCGCCTCGGCCTGCTCGGCGTCGCCTACGCGCTCGCGATGGGCTTCTCGCTCGTCTACCTCGGCGAGCATTACCTCGTCGACGTGCTGGCTGGTTGGGCGATCAGTGCGGGTGTCATCGTGCTGCTCGAACTGAGGGAGCCGGGTGTTGACCGCAGACGATGATGCTCGTCGATCTGCATCCCGCCAGCGTCCGGTGCTACGTCAATGAGATCGGAGATGAGTAGACGCTATGTGTCAACGACCTCTACCACCTCGGTCACGACTGCTGGCGCTACCTCGTGCCGAACGACCCCACCGAGCGCGACCGACTGCGTGACCTCTGCCACCAGATGCTCGCGTTCGAGAACGACTACCTTCATCGAACTGACGATCTGACCGACTGACAGGCTGACCAACTGACTGACTGACCCACTGACCAGCTAAATGAACAACTTCCAGGTATCGGGCGTCGTGCCGGGGAACTGGTAGGTGTAGTCGGTAGCGCGGCTGTGGAGGGCGATTGTGTTGTCGCGGAGGCGGGCGGCGAGGTATTTGACGAGGTAGACGACGTCCTCACGCTCGGCGATCTCATCGAAGGTCATGTAGCGCGCTTCTTCGATCTCCTGCTCGTCGGCGGCTGGCTCTCCAGAGAGGGGTTCGAGCAGCCAGAGGACGTAGTTGTCGGTGTTCAAGCCCTCGCTACGAGTGCGGAGGCCGATGATGCCGACGGGCTGGGCTGTCACGCCCGTTTCCTCCAGCACCTCGCGAGCGGCGGCAGCGTCGAGCGTCTCGCCCGGGTCGAGCAGACCACCGGGGATCATCCAGCGGCCCTTGCTCGGGCCGTAACTCATCCGGACCACCAGCAGCGAGCCGTCGCGGACGACGAGTCCGCCGACGGAGGTGACGTTGCGCGGGGGACGCGACTCGGGCGTGCTCATACTCATACGAAGAGTTTCCATTCTTCGCGTTCGGGCGTGGCGCTCTCGGCACCGTCCACGTTCATGCCCTCGTGGCAGAGGGTCTGGAGTGTACCGGCGCGATAGCGGGCGACCATCTTGACGACGATCTCCTCGATGTCATCGCGTGATTCGACCTCGTCGAACGACATGAAGCGGGCGTCGTCGGTCTCTTCCTCGTCGGAGCGTGGCTCGCCGGAGACATGCTCCAGCAGCCAGATCAGGTCGGTCTGACTGCGTTCCACGTTGGCGCGTACCCGCAGGCCGATTACACCGAGGCAGCGCGCCTCGACGCCCGTCTCCTCCTGCACTTCCCGGGCGGCGGCCGTGTCGATATCCTCGCCGACATCCAGCCAGCCTCCCGGCAGCGAGTACATCCCCTTCGTCGGCCCATACGTCAGCCGGACGACCAGCACCTGATCGTCGCGCACGACGAACGCGCCGACGGAGATGATGTTGCCGGGGGGTGTCGGGATTGGGGATTGGGGATTGGGGGGTGGGGGAGTTGGTTGGTTCCTCAATGCGTTACCTCGGTTTTCCAGTTGCCTGGGTGGCTATTCGGCGGGCGATTGATGCGCGAAGTGCGCCGACCAGTTTGCTTACGCTCATGGCGTGGGCTGCTTGTTCATGGAACACCGTGTCGTCGATGTAGCCGACATCGCGTGCAAGATACAGTTGCGCGCGAAGTTCGGCGCACGAACCGAGGGCGATGGACAGGAAGCGGTGGAACTCACGCGATGACCCACGCTCGCGCCCCTCGGCGATGTTGGACATCACCGACACTGCGGCACGCTGCATCTGAGACGAGAGCGCAGCGTCTCTTCTCAATCCCGTCTCACGCGTCATCTGATAGGTGCTTGCTGCGAGTTGGCGCGCCTGTTGCCACGCCTCAAGGTCCTCAAAGCGCATGACCGCCTGATACACCGCGGCCTCATCCTCAAGAAGCCGCAGTGCAACATCTGTCCCGTCATCATCGGAGGCCGGGCCACCCATGGCGTCATCATCGGAGGTCACGACTTCACCTCACCCCCATTCCCCATTCCCCATTCCCTAATCCCCGACCACGTCAAAGTCCAGCGACACATCCAACGCTGGCGCCGAATGTGTCAGCGCGCCGACCGAGATCAGGTCGACGCCGGTTTCGGCGATCTCGCGGACGGTGTCGAGGGTGATGCCGCCGGAGGCTTCGAGGAGGGCGCGGCCGGCCGTGATCCGGACGGCTTCGGCCATCGTTGGGGCGTCCATGTTGTCGAGCAGGACGACGTCGGCGCCAGCGTCGAGCGCCTGCTGGAGTTCGTCGAGGCTGGTGACTTCGACCTCGATCTTCAACGTGTGTGGGGCGCGCTCGCGGGCGGCGGAGATCGCCTGGGCAATCCGGTCTGCGGTGCCGATTGCGGCCAGGTGGTTGTCCTTGATCAGGACGCCATCGGCCAGGCCGAGGCGGTGGTTGTGTCCTCCCCCATCGCGGATGGCCTGCTTCTGGAGCGTGCGCATGCCCGGCGTTGTCTTGCGGGTGTCGATGATCCTCGCGCGTGTCCCGGCCACCCGGCGGGTGTACTCGGCGGTGACGGTCGCGACGCCGGAGAGGCGCTGGAGGAAATTCAGGGCAACTCGCTCGCCGGAGAGCAGCGCCCGGGCCGGGCCGTGGACGGTCGCGATGATTGTTCCGGCTTCGACGGCGGTGCCGTCCGTCACCAGCGGCTCGACGACGACGCGCGGATCGACCCGGGCGTAGACGGCCGCGACGACGGCCAGGCCGGAGATCACTCCCGGCTGTTTGACGAGGAACTGGCCGGTCGCCTGCCGGTCGGCCGGGACGGTCGCGAGGGTTGTGATGTCGCCGCTGCCGATGTCTTCGGCCAGCGCGAGGTCGATCAGCGCCAGCGCGCCACGGTCGATATCGCCACTCATCTCAGCCTGCCTCTGCATGTTCATTATTGAACCGTCACGCGGTAGAGGTATTGCGTCATCTGGTCGCCGTATTCTTCGACGCCCGGAACCATCGGCCAGGTCACCGTCGCCAGTACGAAGTAGTTGCCGGGGGCGACGTCGAGCGAGAAACTCGGCGATACTTCCTCGGACGTGGTCGAGAGGACCGGATCGGCCTGCCGCAGGAAGGCGGGTTTGTCGGTCGATTGCCCATCGACAGTGGTCGGGATGGCCGTGTTGCCCTCGACCGTGTAGACCTCGATCTTCGTCGTCTCCGGCTCGGGCGCCTCTGCATCGAAGCGCAGGATCGCGACATCCCCGGCGACGGCGACGACTGACGCGTCGGTCAACTCGATCCACGGCGCGTTGAAACTACCGCCGCCCTGGGTGCTCTGCTCGAACCAGTTGTAACTACCAACGGTTGCTTCAATGTAACGTCCGGCGGTCGTGACGAGGACGGACGTCGGTGGGTAGACCGCGCCAGCGCCGCCCGGGGGGGTCGGGAAGATAACGTCCTCATTGCCGGTTGGCGGCTCGACCGGCTGGGTCGGCCCGGCTGTCGGCGTTGGTGCGCTGGCGGTGGCCGTCTGCATCTCGGCCACCTGCGTCCGGGCGGCTTCAATGGTTGGGTCGGCCTCTGGCGTCCAGTTCGGCGGGACCGGCGTGAAGGTCGCCATCACGACCCGGCCACCTTCGGTGCGGTCGTCGTCGTCGCCGGAGCCACCGCAGGCGGTCAGCAGTAGCGGAACGATCAGGAGGACGGCGCTGAACGTGGCGGCTCGCTGGAGCCGGGGACGGGCGTGGAGTTGCACGAAGTTCTTGCTGTTCACCAGCGTCACATGTTCCTTACGTCTACGATTCCGATCGCCAAAGCGCGTGTTGAGGCGCGAAATGTGCGGGTACCAATTCTTGCCAGGATGTCCGGGTGACCGACCCTGGCTGATGGAGGACCGGGTGGTACCGATTGCGGTCAGTCGGCAAGTATAGCGACCTGCGGGGGCGACCCGCGCCGAAAACCCCGAAAACCAGCGTCCCGCGCATGTGGGTGCGTCGTGAGCGCTGGTTTTGCACGTCGCTACATTGCGAAGTCCCGACACGCCGTGACGTTACGGACTGCTGAAACGAAGATGGGTGTGACACCCATGCAACCACCGGCGAAGTCATTCGTTTCATATGCAGGACACACTCACCACGGCGTGGGGATGGTGGCCGCCGCGTGCGTCGATCACTGGTCGGCGAACGAAAAAACCGCGTACGTATACCCGTCTTGATGGCGATGTGTGCGTTGACAGTGCGGCATGGCGTGCCTATACTCCGCATGGTGGTGTCTCCATCACATTGACGAGGGGGCTTTCGTAAAGGAAGGGGGTGCCTAGAGGGGTGGACATAGTGTGTCCGGTTCGCGTGTGTGGGCCGGGCAGAAGCACGAGCGCGAGGACACTCTGGGGTGCTTGCAGAGTGGCTCGTGAACCCCTTGTGTCAAGGGGGGTCATCAGGCACGAAGTGAAGGAGAACATCAGTTGAAGAGACCATCACGGTTTCTTCGGGTAGTAGCCACGATTGGCATGCTGCTCGGAATGCTGGTCGTCGCTGCCCCCGCGGCAGTCGCCCAGTCGAGCAATCCGGGTGTCAATCCTGGAGCCTCCAGCCTGTACGCACCTGCTGCGGCAGTCGTCGGCGGAGCGCAGGAGGTCTACTTCCCGTGGGTTGGTAATGACGACGACTTTGGTCTCGGCGCGGCCGATTCCGTCGTTACGATTCAGAACCTGACCGGCGTCGACGGCTACGTCTACCTCTATCGAGGAACGGGCAGTGGCTGGACGCTGGCTACGACCGCGTACCTGTCGGGTGGTGCGTCGAAGACATTCACCCCGGATGACCTGGACCTGCCAGCCGGTGGTGCCCCAGTTGTCGCCGGTGTGTACACCTCGACGACCATCCTCGACGTGGATGTGATCTGTGAGCTCGACTTCGGCGCTGACATCAACGGCGACCTCGATCTCCTTGATTGCATCCCGGTTGAGGTCTTCGAGTCGCGCTGGGTTCCGCTGTTCGCTGCCGGCGTTGTCAAGTCGGCTGTTGCCGGCGACAACCTGCCGTACACGACGGCGTCTGACACCTCCGTCTCGGGCTACAACGGCCTGAGCGGCCGCGAGGTCGGTTACTTCGATGCGCATTACCTGCCGATCGTCCAGACCAACTGCGGTCCGGGCGGCTGCTGGGACACGCGTCTGACGGTCTCCAACTTCCGCAACGATGCTAACGCTGCTGTGACGATCCGCTTCTTCCCGGCCAGCGATGGTTCGGGCAGCCTGCAGACTGGCTTCCAGCTGCAGCGCCTGGTCGATCCGGGTGAGGCCTGGAGCGTCAATCTCAGCGAGTGGGTTCCGGAAGGCTGGGTTGGTTCCGCGCACGTCCTGACCGACGATGCTGTTGGCGTTATCGCTGACCGCTTCAAGGCCGGCACGGACATGTGGCTGACCAACATCGGCAGCAACCAGACCGCTGAGTTCATCTACCAGGATCTGATCGCCTTCGGGCAGCCGTACGTGCTGTTCGCTCCGGCCGTCTACCTGGATTACAACGGCTGGAACACCGGTATCAGTGTCGCCAACCTGGCCAACGCTGATAACAACATCAACATCCAGTACTACGTCAATGCCGGCAACGCGCCGTCTGTTCAGACCCAGCGCCTTGCTGCTCACGGCATGACCTACTTCTACAACCCGAGCGACCCGGCGGAAGACGGCACGGGCCAGGATCCAGTCATGGATCGCCTCGCTGGTGCAGTCATCCTCTCGGATCTCCCGGTTGCGGCGGCTGTTGACGCCGTCAAGTACTTCGGCAACGACGCCAATGTCGGCCAGGCGATGACCTACAACGCCACCGGCAACATCGTTGCCCAGCAGGCGATGCCGCTGGTCCAGAAGGGCAGCCCGGCCACTGGTATGGGCGCCACCTCTGGTCTGAACCTCCTCAACCCGTACGTGGCGAACAACACGATCGTCGTTGAGTGGCTCAACCAGTCCGGCTTCCTGGCCGACAACTTCGGCACGACGACGGTTGTCGTCCCGCCGGCCGCGATCGGCTTCGCCTACACGATGCACCAGCACAACCTGCCGAATGGCTACTACGGCTCGGCGATCGCAACGTCGCTGAACGAAATTCCGTTCGGTATGACTTCGGCCAATGTTGACTACCAGGTCCAGGGCGATGGCTCGACGATCTGGAACGGCTACAATCCGTGCGGCCTGTTCCGCCAGGATGGTGGCTGCGTCTACACGCTGCCGGAGCCAGAACCAGAACCAGCAGGCACTGGTTTCCTCGAGAAGACCTTCGTTGACGCGCTGACTGGCGAACCGATCAGCAACCTCGACGTTGTCGTCTCCCCGGCGGGTTCCGCTGCCGAGTACGAGCTGGGTTCCCCGAACAGCAACGGCTTCATTCGAACCGAGCTGACCGCGGGCGACTACACGCTCTGCTGGACCGACCTGACTGGCATCGTCCCGGGTGACCCGGCCAACGACGCTGGTGAGACCGTCTACCTCAACGGTTGCGAAGACTTCACGATCGTTGAAGACGAGACGACCGTTCTGACCAACACGCTGACCCCGCTCTCCGTGGGCGATGTCTGCGTCGGCGCGACGATCCTGATCGCCTTCCCGGTTGAGGGCGTTGAGGTCACCGTCCGCACCCTGGCCGGCGATGTCATCGGCGTCGGTTTCACCGACGAAGAGGGCCACGTCGACTTCTACCTCGAGCCGGGCACCTATGTGTTCACGGCTGAGGGCGGCCTCTACATCGATCCGGGTACCGGCCTGACCGTTCCGCTGTCCGACGTGACCGTGATCGACACGATCGCTGAGGGCGACGGCGACGAAGGCTTCCTGGAGTGCGACGTCGAGATGGCCATGCTGCCGATGCTCGACGGCGAGGCTGCAACCTTCACCAAGAACGTTACCGTTGATGGCACCCCGGTCGCTGGTGTGACCGCTGTCCTCGCCGGTACGACGACCAACCAGAACGGCGACGTTGTCTGCGACACCGATGCCATCATCGGCTTCGCTTCGACCGACGCTGCTGGCGATGCCACCTTCGTCGTTGAGGGCGATCAGACGTACTGCCTGATCCTCGCGACCGACTTCTTCGGTGACGACATCATCAGCGAGGAAATCATCGACATCCCGGTTGGTGACTCCGAGCTGACCAACGCCCTCTCGCTGTCCGACGACGCGCTGGCTGGCTACGGCCTGCTGGACGTCACGGTCACGCTTGATGGCGCTGATGGTGTCTTCGAGGTTCAAATCTACGAGGATGCTGCCGGTACCGCAACGGACGGCGACGGTTGCTGGTGGGCTGCTAGCGGCCCGCTCGTTACTGAGGGCATCACCGGCACCGACGGCGAAGCGACCTTCCTCGTTGAAGAGGGCACGTACTGCGTGTCTGCCTTCACCACGGATGGCTTCTTCGAGCACGTCGGGTCCGACGCTGATGTCGACGTCGATGCTGGTGCTACTAGCACCGCCACCATCGATGGCGTGACATTCTCGACGATCTTCGTTGACAGCAACGGCTCGGGCGCAGCCGCCTACACCATCGAGATCCGCGAGATCGCTGGTGGTGAGGTCTTCTCCAACCTCGGCGCTGGCGCTGAGGTCGGTGTCTGCACCGGTGCCGTGGTTGACACGGTTGTCGTTACTGGCGACCAGTTCAGCCTCGGGTTCGACGTTCCGGAAGGCGACTACTGCGTCGCTGGCGACCCGGCTGCTGACGGCCTCAACACCGTCGCTGTCTCGGTCGGCTTCGACACGACCGTCTCCGTGACGCTCGACGACTAAGATGTCTCTCAGCTAGTTCGCTAGCTGGTAGCTTCTGGAGGGACCCCCGGGTAACCGGGGGTCCTTCTTTGTGTCCGGAATCTGGCTTGCGGGTGGCGGGGCGTACCGTTCGTCGCCGATTCCGAACGGTCGCGTGGTGTGCGCCCAGGGCAGCGTCTCACTGCCCGGCGACATCACCGAAACGTCCGACCTGCCGAATTAGACGCTCCTCCATCGCGCGGCCTCCCCGCGAGCGGACTGCGCCGAGTCTGTCCAGGGCGTGGACAGGACCTCCGGGCAACCTGTGGTCCACTCGTTCCATCCGCGCGGATTGTCCGGCGACCGGCCCCACCTGCGCTGCCCAATGCCTGCGCGAGCGACGGCGATATCGCCACAAGCGCGCAGAATGCCAATGCTGGAGGGGACCCCCCACAAACGTCGTAGCCCGAATTACCCATATATTGGCTTGCGCAAATTTGGTACCGTCCAGCAGGCCATCGTCGCCAGGGTGGGGACGGTTTGGGGCTACGGCATATGGGAGGAAACCGTGCATAAACGAATCATGAGCATGCTGGTCGCAGTGGCCATCATGCTCCTGGCGGTCCCGCTGGTCGCGACCGCCGCGACACCCGATATCGCGCGGATCAGCGCGACCAGCTACAAGGACCTGTCGCGCAGCCGAACGGCAGCAGCGCTCTGCGCGCGAGACGACGCCGGCACACCGTCAATCCTGACGACCGTGCGCTACAGCGGTACGGGCGAGGACCTCGGCGGCAACGGGACCGGCGTGCTGAACTTCGCGATCAGTGGCTCGACCTTCGAGATGAGCGGTGAGGTCGTTGTCAACCGTGAGCTGAAGACGATCACCGGCAGCGGCACGCTGAGCTGCCTCTTCGGTGGGCTGGCTGTCGTTTCCGGACAGTTCGTCGCCGAGGGCGAGAGCGGCACGGTCTACGGCAACCTGATGGGTTCCATCACCGACGGCGCCCACCCCAGCCAGGGCAGCGTCTCGCTGACGCTGACCCAGACCGAGGCTCCGGAGGAGGAGCCAGCAACGACCTCGCTGGATATCCTGGTCACGCTCGACGGCGCGCCAGTGGAAGGCCAGCTCGTCACCATCTATGAGGGCGAATTCTGCTCCAGCGGCTCGTCGCAGTCGGCGCTGACTGGTGCCGATGGGGTGGCCTCCTTCGAGGTGACTGCCGATACCCTCTACTGCGCCGAAGCTGATCCCAACAACGACCTGATCTCGACGACGGTCGTGACGTCGGTCGCGGAAGGCGACCCGGTCGATGTTGACGAGACGATCGCCGAGACGTCAACCGCCGTGACCTCGGTTGACGCGCTGGTGACGCTGGATGGCGCACCGGCCGAGGGCGTGACCGTCAGCCTCTCGGGCTACTTTATGATGGGCGGCGGCTGCCTGACCCCGATCGCGACAGCCGTCACCGATGCCACCGGCGTCGCGTCGTTTACCAACGAGCTGACCTCCGACGGATGGTGCGTCTCTGCCGACCCGGATGGTGATGGCACCCCCACTCAGGTGATCGTCGACATGAACAATGTTCCGGCTGGTGATCCGGTCGACGTTGATGCGACGATCGCCGAGACGTCACAGCTGTTCGTTGACATTGTCGTCACGCTCGACGGCATCCCGGCCGTGGGTGTGACCGTCTCGCTCTGCCTGACGTTCGCCTGCACCCCGACGACCCAGACGGCCCTCACCGATCTCAATGGCCGGGCGACCTTTAACGATCCGCTCCTGTTCACGGCTGGTGAATCGGTGACCGCATCGGCCAACGCGGACGGACTCGGCGCACCCACGACGACGACGTTCGTGCTGCCAGCCAGCGATCCAGCCGGCGATACCGACGCGACGCTGGAAGACATGAGCCCACCAGTCTAACCAGGCAACCGCACGTCAGAACGTTCGATGGCAGGACCCCCGGGCAACCGGGGGTTCTTCTGTTTGCGCCTGATGGTCTGCAGACGCACCCGGGCGCTCTGATGGCAGCGACTCATCGCCCCTGATACACTCACGCAATAGCGACACATCCAAGATGAATACGCATGCGCCGGAGTGTGCATGGACGAGAATATCGTGGAACGTGGGGGACAGGCGTGATACGTGTTGCTCAGGCGACCCTGATGCTGGTGGTGCTTGCTACAGGTCTACTCGTCGCGCCATCGCCGGCCAGCGCGGCGGCGATCGCGGTCGGCGCGAATGGCTGCACGCTGGCCGATGCGATCGTCGCAGCCAACACCGACACGGCGACCGGTGGCTGCGCTGCGGGTAGCGGCGCCGACACGATTGTCCTCGAAGCGGGCGCGACCTATTCGCTGACTGCCCCAACCAACGAGGAGTTCTGGGCTGGCAGCAATGGACTCCCCGTCGTGACGACGACCATCACGATCAACGGCAACGGCGCGATCATCGAGCGGGCCGCCGGTGCCAGCGACTTTCGGTTGATCGCGCAGACTGGTGGTGATCTGATCCTCCAGGATCTGACGATCCGCGGCGGTCGAGCGATGGTCACTGGCGCCGGCGCATTCGGTGGCTGCGTCCATTCCTCGGGAGGGGCTCTGACCGTCGAACGAGTGACCATGACGGACTGTCAAGCCCTCTGGAACGGCGGAGCGCTGGAAGTTATCGGAGAACGACTCCTGACGATTCGCGATAGTACGTTCTATGGGAACGTGGTGGTACCCGGTAGTGTTGTCGACGCGGTATACGGGGTGCAAGCGACGATCGTCAATTCCACCTTCAGCGAGAACACCGCCGACTCCAGCATCGCCTCTGCTGCTGAGGGAACCAATGTGGACGTTGTCAATGTCGCGATTGCCGAAGACAACGTCAATCCGCTCCACACGCAAACGGGTGGGACATTGACCTACCGCAACTCGATCCTGCAGCCACAGACGATCGCTGATTTCCCGCCTGAGGCAGGCGTCAACCTGGGGAACAACCTGATTGGGGACAACCTGCAGCTCGGGCCACTCCAGGACAACGGCGGCCCGACGATGACCGTACTGCCGCTGCCCGGCAGCCCGGCGATCGACGGTGCTGATGGCGCAAACTGCCCGGCGACCGACCAGCGTGGCGTCCAGCGGCCTCAGGGCGTCGGCTGCGACATCGGCGCGGTCGAGGTCACGGCCGCCCCGTCGCTGATGCTTCCAGGTGACATGACACGTGATGCCACCAGCCCGGACGGCGCCGTCGCCCTCTTCACCGCAACGGCTACCAATTACGGCGGAGACTCCATCACGGCCATCTGTGACCCGGCCTCGGGCAGCACCTTCCCAGTCGGGACGACAACGGTGACCTGCATGGCGACTGACGACCTCAACCAGACGACGACCGGGACGTTCACCATCACCGTCATCGGCGCCGGCGGCCAGCTTGATGAGCTCGCTACGATGATCGACCACCTGCCAATCTCTGGCTCTGCCTCGACGGCAAACAGCATTCGCCGGACGATGCTCTCGATGGTCAGCCTGGCGCGCGGGTTCGAAGCCAGCGGGGCCGACGGGGCATCCTGCCTGATGCTGTCCCGGCTGGAGCTTGAGGTGCGCTCGCAGGTCAGCAAGCGCCGCATCACGACGCGGGACGCGCAAACGCTCTGGACGAAGATCGACGAGGTGCAGGCCGCTATCGGCTGTGGCGGTGCTCCGAACTGACGCTGGCTGGCAGGCTGCAATCTGACGGCAGCAGATGGAGGATGCGGAACGACGGCCCCTGGAGTTAACCGGGGGCCGTCGTGGTGTCCGGCATCTGTCCATAGGAAGACGCGACAAGGGCTGTGTATCGCCGTGGTCTGGGTCGGTTGCGGTGGTGACTTTGGATTCTCGGCGGCTGCGTGTGTGTGCGGGATTGTGAAGATGTGGCATCTGCGCTATTGTCAGATCGGCCCGATCGACGGAGCGGCCGGTTCTTGGTTCGCACATACGTAAAGGAGCAAGGTGGATGCGGCGTCAATTGCTTGGTGTCCTCGTCGCGATGGTTGTCCTGCTGATGGCCTTACCACTCACCGCGTCGGCGGCGAACAACACAGCGACTGTACGATTGACCGCAAGTTCGTATACCGACCTCTCCGGGCGCGAAACCGACTCTCTTTGTGCCGTCCCGAGCGGAGGCCCCCGGCAGATTGCGGCAACGATCAGCGTACATTCGGTCGGAGCGTTACGCGGCAGCGGCACGTTGGACGCGACGGTTACCCTGTACGGAACCTCGTTCGATCTCGTGGGCGAGGGGTCCATGAATGGCTTTCCAATTGGCTTCGGGATTTACGGCGTACCGATGACGTGCGTGTTGCCGGACTACGCGGTCGTCGCATATTCGCAATCAGGGAATCAGGTCAGCGCAGCGCAATCGACGATACTGACGGCGATCTCGATCATTGGAACGATGTCCGATGGTGTCCATCCGAGCCAGGGCAGCATCTCGCTGACCATCATCAGCAGCGCGACCTCCGGTTCACCACGCTAGGGACTTCAACGGATTCTAAATCAGCCCTGGCATCTGCCAGCGTGGTACCGATTAGCGACACGTGGGCGATGATCGGACCTCCGGGCAACCGGAGGTCCTTTGTTGCGTGCGCCAATCATCGTGTTCGGCCCGAGGCATTGCCCGGCCAGGCCAACGCTGGTTGGGCAAGGCAACAATCTGGGACTCGCGCAACGAAAGTCGATCCGCCAGGTTGCGAAACATCATGTCGCTGGACAGGGACGGACCCGCTTGAAGGCGGAGATCCTTGCGACCTTCGATGTTAGCGGCACGATCCAGGACGGCGCGCACCGCAACCAGGGCCGTGTGACACTGACCGTCGTCATCACTGAAACCACCGTGGCACCCAGATAACCCATCGTCCGTGCTGGCTCCCTGACTCGGGAACGTCAGCCCTCCGGGTGTCGCAGGATGAGCGCGGATTGCCGTTGTCATCCTGCGGCACCCTTTGTCGTTTGTCGTTCCATGCCCCCGTTTGCCCTCATGCGTCTTTTGCCACACCCGGTGTCATCCTGAATAGTCCATCGCCACGATATTGCCTGGATACAAGCAGTCGATGCGAAACACAAGTATTCGCCGGAATGCCGTGGGGCATCGTGGGCGCACTGGACACGCATCATGCAACATGTGGATGCGAACAAGTTGCTGTTGCGGTTACAGCAGGTGACTGCTACACTCGAAAGTTAGGTGCTCATAATCTATTCTCATCCGCCACTCCGTTGATCAGGTGGCGGTACGGTGACGTGCGGTCGATGACCGGCTCGGGCAAGTCGTCACGGTTGTCACCGCGCGTTGTGGCTTCATTGACCCAGTGAAGGGGGTAGTCGTGCCGAAGCGTCTGGTGTTTGCCCTGGTCGTCCTGATGACATTGGTGGCGGTCCCATTGGGAGCGTCGGCAGCGGCGCCAGCCACGGCAAGGGTGACGACGACCTCGTGGCAGGATTTGCTCGGTCGTGAGGTGAAGGGGGTGTGCGAAGCCGGGGGATACGACATCGACGGGTACGAAACGTTGGTGCAGACAACGGTCTCCTACTCCGGAGTTGGTTCGGGCCTGGCCGGTAACGGCACCGGCACGTTCAATATCGTCTTCTACGAAGATAGTTTCCGATTCAATGCCAAGTTGTTCATCAACGGCCAGGAGCGGAATCTTGAGGGTGGCGCTGAGTTGATCTGCGTCCTGCCAGACTTCGCGATCGTGAATGGCCGCTACAACTTCGACGACAGGTCGTACGGTCACGCCGGTGATCATGTCGGTGGTACGCTGACCGGTACGATCTCCGACGGGGTCCACCCAAGCCAGGGCGGCGTCTCGCTGATCCTGAGCGTCAACTCGGGGCGTTCCTCGCGTTAATTCACACCACAACCAGATTCGCGTGACAGGACCGGTAGCATTGCCGGTCCTGTTGTGTCGTCGCCCAGATGCGCCTCGCTCCGAAGTCCGTAACCGGCCGGGATGCCACGGCACCTGCATGGCTGCATGGGCATAGGCGTCGCCTAAGACATCTGGGGTAGTGCTTCTGGGGCCAAGGTCCTGCCCGGCTTGCTGGCATGCAACATGCACCTCGCATATCGTTTCGCGCACTGCTGTTGGGGCAGTGAGTGTTGGGTGTTCGCAAGAACAATAGAGGGGGTAGTCGTGCGCAAGCGACTGGTATTTGCCTTAGCCGTCCTGATGATGACGTTGGTGGCGTTCCCACTGGGAGCGTCGGCAGCGGCTCCGAATACGGCTCAGGTAAGCGCGACGACATGGCGGGATATGATGGGCCGCGAGATGAACTCGCTATGCCAGTCGGGGCAAGCCGGCGCCCAGAGTATTGGCCCGGCGGTGGAGATGACGGTCAAGTACAGCGGCAAGGGTTCGGATATGGCCGGCAACGGCACCGGCTCGCTGACGCTCTACTTCTACGGCAATAGCTTCGAGATCAGCGGCACGATCGTCGTCAACGGCGAAGAGAAGATGCTCCAGGGTGGCGGCCAGATGTTCTGCATCCTGCCGGATGCCGCGATCGTCTATGGCGAATTCGTCTACAGCGACTACTTCGAGGTCACCGGCCAGGCTCCGGTTGAGGGTGTCTATGGCTCGATCACCGGTTCGATCTCGGATGGCGTCCACGCGAGTCAGGGCAGCCTCTCGCTGTCCCTCCGCGAAACCGGTGCGATCCCGATCTAATCTCACACCACAACCAGATTCGCATGACAGGGCCGGCAGCAATGCCGGTCCTGTTGTGTCGTTGCCTGGGATCGCCTCCGTCCAACGCGCTCGCGGGACGATGTGCAAGAATCATGGCTTGAGAGACGCGGAGGATGAGACATGCAGGAACAAGCCGGCCCGCACGCACTGACGCTGATCATCTGTAAGTCGATCGAGCGGGAGCGTCCTGAGCGGCCAGGAACCTACCACGGTGTCACGAACCTGATCTCGGTCACTGGACGGCCCGATCAACGCGCAGGTTTGCTACAGCCTGCCGCCCGCTTTACCGTTGAAGCCCGCTTCGCCGCCGGGCTCGCGCGCGGCACCCATCGCTTCGGTCTACAGGTCCTGATCGGCGATAACCCGCCGCATGTCCTGCAATCGCGCGAGATTCGTCTCGTCGATGGCCGTCAGGAGGTTCGCCTCACCCGGACCTGGGAACTCAAGCGCGCACCCGCTGGGACGATCTGGTTCGAGTCGCTGATCGACGACTTCATCGTCATGCGCGTCCCCTTCATGGTCGAGTTCGTCGCCCCGCCCTCCGGCGAACTGAACGCCTGAACCACTTGCACAATCATGGCTCATGCGCGTGTCCGGTCGCATTCTGCGGTCGTTGCACGGACGCGGCACTATACACGGCGCCAGAATCATGATAATGTACACAGTGGAAATCAGGAAAATCTCATCATCGAAGGGAGCCAGAATGCGGCGACGTGGTCTTTCCTTGCTGATCGCAATCGTGACCCTGCTGGTTGCGTTTCCATTGTCCGCGACGGCGGCTGCGCCAGATATCGCGCGCATTAGCACAACGTCGTATTTCGACACAGCAGGCAACGAGAACGTGGGAATCTGCGACGCCGACATGGCGGTCTCCGCGCGGGTTAGTTACAGCGGCGTGGGCAAGGTGCTCGGTGGCAAAGGCACCGGCGAACTGAGTGTCACCACGTATTACGACTCCATCGCGTTTTGGGGGCCAATCACCATCAATGGCAAGGCGTACTACGTCGAGGGCGGGGGCCAGTTGTACTGCGTCGGTGGTAGTTCCGCGATCATCGTCGGAACGTACGCCCTCTATAGTGGCGTCCTCGTGCTGAACGGTGTGCAGGCCGAGGTTGATCTGGAAGATGGCACCTGCGGAAGTCTCGCTGGCTCCATCATCGATGGTGTCCATCGCAACCAGGGCAGCCTCTCGCTGACGCTGTCCGGCGTTGGAAACTTCTGTTCCAAGTAGGATCGCGTTGATCGACATCGCGCTCCAACGGGGCTGGCTGCTGAGCCAGCCCCGTTTGCTGTTCCTGTGGTCGAGCGATGTGCAGTAGCACATTGCAGTCAGTATCGAAGCACCGCATTGCGAGATGCATCGAGTTCTCGGCACCAAGTTTGCTATCACATCCGCGAGTCATGCAGTTTGGCTCACGACAGGGGTGTAGCAGAAGGAGAACCGCATGCGCTTGCGTCTGCTCGCGATCGTCTCGGCATTGCTGGTAGCGATCGTCGCGTTCCCGTTCGTTGCGACTGCACAGACAACGAATATAGCGCGGATCAGTTCGACGACGTACTACGACATGACCGGCTCCGGAGTGAACCTGTGTAGTGAAGAGGCGATCATCGAAGCGATCGTATCCTACAGCGGCATAGGGGCCGAACTTGGTGGTAACGGCACCGGCGAACTCGAGATCTATGCGAGCAGCGATTTCTTCGAGTTCGGCGGCTACCTCGAGGTCGGTGGTGAAACCGTCTACGTCGAGGGCGGCGGTTCGCTGTTCTGCGTACTTCCAGGCATGGCGATCGTCTCCGGCGAGTTCATCATGTACGGCGATGAGCCCATTGAAAGTGCCCCAACTGCCCTCCAGATCGAAGAGGGCGAAGTCGTCTGCGGTAGCCTGACCGGCTCGATTCAGGACGGTGCCCACCCGCGACAGGGTCGCGTCTCACTGACGCTGACCGGCTCGACGGAATGCATTTTCGCGTAACGGCCAGATCACGAATGGAAGTCTGGTCATAACGAGACCGGGCGAATGGGGCCGGCGCATCGCGCCTGCCCCATTCGTATGCCGCGAGCCAGCCATCGCAATCAGCCCGGCTTCCTGTTACCTGACGGCGTAGACATTGAGGTTCGTAAATGCCCACTCAACCGGTGTGCCGTCGAGACTGACTGCGTACATGCCGGCCATTCCGGTCAGCGGTCCATCGTGGCTGGCGCTCCCGAACAGCGATCCGTTGACGAGGAACCAGATCTGGTGGCCCTTGACGACGATCTTGAGCGTGTTCCAGTCGGTTGTCGGGTGGAGGAGATCGCTGGCGCCCCCTTCGACGAGTTCGTCGTATTGATAGATGCCATCGTCGTTGTAGAACTCGTAGTCGGCCGTCAGCCAGCCGTCCGCGTAGAGGCAGAGCGCGTAGCTACCGTTGAATGAGTCGTGCAGCCGCGCCACGACGCAGGCGATTGTCGTCTCGGGATTTGCGTCACCGGCATCGACGAGCCGGACATCGACACTGACGCTATAGTCGCCGGTATCCGTCGCTGCCCAGCTGTACTCGGGAACACTTGAGTTTGTCGTGTAGTGCAGTGCGTTACCGATCGGGGTGATCGTAGTCTCGGCGCCCCGGTACGGGTTCCAGTCATCGATGTCCCAACCGAAGAGCAGTTCCTGATCGGTGGGAACATCGCTGGCTGGTGGTTCCTGTTCGTAGCGCCATGCGTAATAGTGCTGGCCAACGTTGCCGGCTTCGACCTGCCATGTCGGTTCGTTGCCCGGCGTGTAGGTCAGGCAGCGCCGCTCGAAGCACTGGACCAGCACTTTCGTCGGCGTGCCGCCCAGCCGAACCGTCGTCCAGTATGGCTCGGTGATCGGGAGGCCGGTGCCATAGAACGGGTTGAGGAAGTAGCGCTCGGTGACGAGTTGGCCGTCGATGTAGACAAGCCCTTCGGCGTTCATGAACGCCCAGAACACATCGGCAATCGTGTGTTGCGAGAACTCAACCCACGAACCGACTTCCTCACTGACGTTCAGCGCCACGACAGCATGGCGCGACAGTTCCTCGTCGGTCGTGACGTTGCCAGCCCGATCGATCTGCTGGACGATGACGCTGCCGTCCGCCAGCATCGGTGCTTTCAACAGAGATGTGAACGTCGCATAGGTCGGTCCCTGCGTGTCGTCGCGATCGCCGGCGACGCCGATCTGGGCGGGGTCGGGTGACTCGTCGAACACGCCGATCGCTGTCTCGATCTTGCCGGCCACCATCTCGAACGAGAGCAGACCGTTGGTGACATGCCACGGGCTGTTCGGGTCGCCAAGTGGGTCGTTGATCTCCATGCGAGATTTGTCAAAGTACTGGACCGACCGCGTTGCGCCGTCATATGGCTCGCTGAGGACTCCGGTGTACGCCTCTGGCCCCCAGATCCAGGTGCGCTGAATGTTGCCGTCGGCGACTGGCTTGTCGGTGCGCGCCCATGTCCGCCAGAAGTCATCGTGACCAATCGGCGCTGCCGCGGCCTGCAACGTCGACAGCAGGATTGAGGTCAACGTCGCGATCATCGTCGCGATCGTGACGGTGGATCGTTGAACCCCCACGTTACCCCCACGCTCTTCGTATGGACTACTCAGGCTGCTCCTGACGAACACGGCGGCATCGTACGCGACTGCACGAAATGGCGCAAACGTTGTCACTTGCCAAGAGCCGCTCAGGCAAGGCTAGCCCATCTGGGGGGTGACGCTGTAACACGATTGTGATTGCGATCGCCCCATCGCGCAGAGACAGTCTGTCACAATTTGTGAACGCGTGACTCGTGTCGTTTGACAGATACGGTTCGCGGCAGATGGATAATCGGCCGGTGCGTGTTGGCACCGGCGCTGGATAGAGTGGAGACCCCGTTCATGACCCAGGCAACTACCCGAGGCCGGCTAGCCGCGTCGCTGCTGGCAGCGATGCTGGCGCTAGTGCTGGTGATGTCGTTCAGTGTGACGGCGTCGGCGCAGTCGACCTACCCGAACCGCACGACCGATTCGACATGCCTCAACGCTCAGGAGAAGCAGTTCCTGACGCTTATCAACAACTACCGTGCCTCGAAGGGGCTGAAGGCGCTCAAGGCGAGCAAGTCGCTCAACATCGCGTCGTTCACCCACAGCAAGGACATGGGCGCTCGCAAGTACTTCTCGCACACGACCAAGTCACCGCTGCCGGCCGGTCAGTCTGGCTCGGCGTTCACCAATCGCATGTCGGACGCTGGCTACACGTTCAACACCACCAAGGGTGAGAACATCGCCGCCGGTTACGCGACAGCCCAGGCAGTCTTCAATGGCTGGAAGGCGTCGAGCGGCCACAACGCCAACATGCTGAACCCGAAGTTCACCGTCATCGGGATCGGCATGGCGACCGTCGCCGGTAGCCCGTATGGCACCTACTGGACGACCGATTTCGGCGGCACGACCGACGCTGCCCCAGGCTGCTAATCCAGCCTCGCACACAAAAGAGCCGCCCCGCAATCGGGGCGGCTCTTTCGTGTGTCTGATACCAGGAGTCTGCGCCGCTTTCCGATCAATGCTGTACGTGACGCGGCCCACTTGCTCGATTCTTGCAAGAGGCAACGTCGCGAATCACAACGCCTGTATCCCGTGACACAGTAGGGTGGCCTCGAACCGTTCGAGTGAGTGAGGGACGATCGTGTCCCGCACAGCACGAGGAGGTGTCGATGGCAACGCTCGAAGCGATTCGGGAGCGGGTTCGGACCCGTCTGGAGGAGGCGACCGCCGCCGTCTGGACGGACGATGAATTAAACGAGTGCGTGACTGGCGCGCTCGAGATGTATGGCTGGCGCTTTCCGGTTCAGGCGATCACGACGGTGGCCGTCAGTGACGGCGCGACGACGCTGGCTGTCCCGACCGGGGCGATCGCGATCCAGCGCGTGATACTCGCCGATGGCGCCGTCGTTCCCCGACGAGGGCGGCCGGTCTACCCGAGTGCCTTCGACGAGCAGGCCTGGGAATCCTATGCCGGTCTGTTCCATCTGACTCAGCCACTCACTGCCCAGACGATCACGATCTGGTACACGGCTGCTCCGGCGCTCGCTGATGTCCCCGCCGAGGATGACGGTCTGCTCGTCCTCTCCTCCGTCATCCAGGCACTTCAGCACCGCGCCATCCAGGACGCCAAGCGTGGTGGCGACCCGGCCACCAGCGAATCTGTCATCGCCGTCGCCCAGACCGAGTTCGATCTCGCACTGGCCAGCCGAACCCGTCGCGTCCGGGACGGCATCGTCGCGACCGGCTAGGTTGCCACCACAGTAGCCACCCCATTTGACAGCACCGCGACAAACGAAAGGCTCGTTCCAATGTCCGACTGGGACATTAGGCTCGACGGTGTCGAGTACATGCTGGTCCCCGGGAGTTACCGGGCGACGCACGCCGCAAGCACGCATCGAGGTAGCCAGCGGCTACGTCTGGCGGGCTTCACGCGCGGGACCGGCCATGCCAGGCCGGTGGCTGGCGGTGCGCTCCTGTCCGGGCTGCGTGCCTGGCCTGCACCGTGGCCGCTCGGCGCAGATGGCATCGGTCCGGCACCGGGCGCGCAGGCGATTGCGGGAACCGTAGCCACCAGCGAGCCGAAGTTGACGGCCAGCGATAGCGACTACCTGTATATGGTCGCCGGGACAACTGCCTACCGCTGGGATCGTACGCTGAGCAACGCTCCCGTTAGCCGGAAGACACTTCCGGCAGCGGCGACCTGCATGACACGGCTGCGGAGTACGCTCTACATCGGCTATGGAGCGGCGGCTGATGTCTCTCGCTACAACGACGCGACCAATACGCTGACCGATTCCGCCCTCGGCGAGGGCGTGACGGCGTCATTGCTGGGGACGTTCAGCCGGGCGATTGTCCTCGTTGCGCCTTCGGCACCGATGACACTCCACATCTTCTATGGCAACAGCCTGACCTACAAACGCTCGTGGACGCTGGATGGGAACATTCTCGGCTTCGCGCAACTCGGCAACCGGATGATCGTCGCGACTGACGGCGGGCTTTTCGCCCTCACCGGCGAGTGGTATCAGGACTCCGATCCGCCTGAGCCGCCCGAGACGCTGCGGATGACGAGTTGGGGGACGCTCTCGGGACACCGGCAGGATGAGGACGACTTTGCCTGGATGATCGTCTACCAGGGGCGCCTGTTTGCGTGGCTGGGCAAGCGCGTCGTCCAGCTCGACGAGTCACGCGAGACCTGGCAACCGGCTGGCCTGGACGGTGGCGCGACCTATGGATCTGCCGTTGTGAATGGCTGGCTGCTGGTCTCGCTCTCTCCACCCGCCAGCCCGACGACGTTCCAACTTTGGGGCCATGACGGTACTGGCTGGTGGTTGCTGGACGAAGCAAACGCGACGAACGCGTTCCACAGCCCTGCTGCCGATGGCGACGGCAAACTCGTCGCGTTCACTGCATCCAGTGGCGACCTGACTGCCTGGGACCTCGGCGACGTGACGACGGCGGCAACGCTGGCCAGCCCCTGTACTGTCACGACATCGCTGCTTGACGGGGGCGAACCGGAGCGATCCAAACGCTGGCAACGCGCCGGAATCACCTTCGCCCGCGTTGACGGCCAGCCGGTTGGGAACTGGTCGGTGGCCGTCGAGTACTCGACCGACGGCGGGACGACCTGGAACGACGCCGGTAGCCCGACTGCCATCAGCGACGAACTGGCCAGCGTCACCGTTCCGCTGGCCGTCGAAGCACCCGCCATCCTGCTGCGGCTGACGTTGAGCCGAACGAGCGGCCTGCCTCCGGCGATCACGTCCATCTGGGCCGATTACGTGCCAGACGACGATCGGTCGAGCCGCCGCTGGCAATTCCGCGTCCGCGCTCGCTCTCGCTCCATCAACCGCGCCGGTGCGCTTGACCCGCGCAGCGGCCAGCAGATTCGATCGGACCTCTGGGCGCTCTGGGAGGCCGGTGAGACGGTGCCGTTCCGCGACATCGACTACGCGGCGACGCCCGTTGAACGGACCGTTCGCGTCGCATCCATCAGCGAGGACTGGCCGAAACCCGCCGACGCGAACGCGCCCGGCGCGTTCTCGACCGTCGAAATCACGCTCGTCGAAGTGTGATGGGTGGTCGGGAACCGGGATTCGGGGCAATCGAAAGGACATCACCTGTGTGACTCCCCCGAATCCCGAGTCCCGGTTCCCGACCTCCGACGCACCGAAAGGAATCACCACAGATGTCCACCATCACCACCGAGTCATCATTCATCGCCCCGGCACGCATCAGCCGTGCGACGTTCGGTCGCGTGCTGCACGAGGCCGGTTCCCCATGGGCGGCACGGGCCGGGGCGATCTACGAGACGATCGTGACGGCTGGCCAGGACCCGGCTGTCTGGCTGGCGATCTGCGCCGAGGAACATAGCTACGCAACGAACCGCGGCAGCGTCCTCTGGCGCAACGACACGCGGAGTTGGACCAACGCGCGAACGGTCCGTGACCCGTCGCTGACTGGCTGGACGATCGTCCGCGATGCCGTCCGTGGGTCGGACTACGTGCGCTATGCCGACGTGCTCGATTCGGTGCGCGACGGCCTCTACCGGATCACCGACCCGGACTATCGCTACGTTCGCGAACGGCGACACTCGATCGGCGCCGTCTTCGCGATCTGGACCGAGGGCGACGGCGCCCGCTATGCCGAATCAGTCGTGCGCCGGGTGAATGGGTGGATCCGGACAGAGCAGGACGCGCCGTACGCGGATATCGTTAGCGGCCTCGTTGATATCCGAGGGCATCTGCCCCGTCGCGACCGGAGTGACGGTGTACCGGCCGGACCCTACGACCGGCGGCCGTTGAGCGAGAAGCGTGGTGTCGTGATCCATTATTCAGGTCAGGCAGTGACGAACCGCGCCGACACGCGAGCAGTTCTCACGTCTGAGGCACGCTATCACGTCGATAGGAACTGGGCTGACCCCGGCGAACGGGCTCTCCGCGGGGATGGCCTGATGTACCACATCGCGATTGGCGACGATGGCACTGCCTACCTGTGTCGCGACCTCGAAGCGGTCCTCTGGCACTGTGGCGCGTGGCCGCAGAACGCGCTGGCGCTATCAGTCCACATCCCGATCGGCGGGGATCAGCATGCGACTTCGGACCAACTTGCGACGTTGCGACGCGTCGTCGATGGCTGGCGGGCGGCGACGTCCACCCCGCTCAACGAGGTCTGGGGACATCAGGAACTCCAGCCGACGGACTGCCCCGGCACCCTGATGGCCGATTTCGTCATTCCCTATCGGATGGGCAGTCGGGTCGTCACCGATGGTCGCTGGTTCACGGAAACCGGCTGTCACGTCGGCGGCGCGTTCTGGGCCTACTGGCGCGAGCGTGGCGGCCTGCCGAACTTCGGCTACCCGCTGACGAACGAACGTGACGAAAGCGGGATGACGGTCCAGTACTTCGAGCGCGCCGTCTTCGAATGGCACCCACACAACCCCGACCCGTACAAGGTCCTGTTGCGCCGGCTTGGAGCCGATGCGCTGGCACGAATGGAGGTCTCGTCATGACCCATCTGGATGTCGTGGTCTACAGCCTTGCCCTGCCGCTGACGGTTGCCATCGTGCAGGTGTTGAAGGAAGCCGGTATCCCTACCCGATACGCAGGCCTGGCCGCCCTCGCGACCGGCATTGCCGCCGGTCTCCTCGTCCGCCTCTCGGGCGTCGGCTCCGGCCCACTCGCCCTCGCTGCCCTCAGCGGTGCCATCGCCGGTCTTTCCGCCGCAGGCGTCTGGTCCGGCACACGAGCGCTGCGGGAGCGGTGACGGGCGAGTGGGGAGTGCCGAGTGCCGAGTGCCGAGTGCCGAGTGCCAAGTGCCGAGTGCCGAGTGCCAAGTGCCGGGTAAGAGTGAAGTAGTGCCTTGCACTGTCTCCAATGGAGTTCATCGACCGGCACTCGGCACTCGGCACTTGGCACTCGGCACTCACACGACTGTCGTCGCCTGCGTGAGCGTCGGAGTGGTAACGGGATCTGTGGCAGGAATGCTGGCGGTCAGGTGGTTGACAAGCGCCTGGACCACGCGGGGGTCCCACTGCGTACCTGCCCCTTCCTTGAGGATCGCCAGTGCTCGGTCGTGGCTCATGCCATCGCGATAGGGGCGGTCGCTGGTCAACGCATCCCAGGTGTCGGCAACGGCCAGGATACGGGCGCCGAACGGGATCGACTCGGCAGCCAACCCGTCGGGATAACCGCGGCCGTCCCAGCCTTCGTGGTGGTGGCGAACGAGCCGGGCGCCATCACCCCAGGCGTTGAAGCGCTCGATGACTTTCGCGCCGTGGACCGGGTGCAGTTTCATCTCGGCCCACTCGTGGTCGTCGAGTTTGCCCGGCTTGGTCAGCACCTCCGGGTCGATCGCGACCTTGCCGATGTCGTGGACACGACCGGCTGCTTCCAGTTGGTCGGCTTCCTCAGCAGTCAGCCCAAGTTGGAGGGCCAGTGTCCGCGCCATCTCAGCCACCCGCCGCGAATGACCGGCAGTGTAGGGATCGCGGAGTTCGATGATGTCCACCATCGAGGCCATCGCCGCCATCGTGTCCTTGCGAAGTTGGATCAACTGCCTGGCAGCGTGTCGAACCAGGACGATCGGCAATGCCAGCAACGGTAACGCCAGCGGCTCGGCGAGCACGATGATCGCGGTGATCCCGCCGATGGCCGTCAGCGCGGCTGTCACCGGGACGTCCTGCCCGAGATTGGTTGCCCAGACGCGGAGCGGGTTCAGCCGCAACTGCAAGGCAACTGCGACTGAGACCAGCGCGCAATTGACCAGGTGCATCGTGATCGCTGCCACAGCAACCGCCCCCGCGACCGACAGATCGTGTAACCAGCCCGACCCGGACGGGACGATCCGCAGCACGCCCCAGTAGACCAGCGCTCCGGACGAGATGTGCAAGGCGGTCTGCGCGGAGTTGAAGGCCGCCTCAATTGGTTCGTGGCGACGCTTGATGTAACTGATCCAGATCGCCAGCATCGCGAGAGCTCCCGGCAGCGCCGGAGGCAGGATGATAATCATGGCGATGAATGCGGCATCGGTGACGTTAATCGACGTCTGGTGGCTCAGGTTGACCTGATAATGGCTGGCAATGGCCGCCATCAGCACCAGCAGCACGGCAATCACCAACTGACTGCCGGTCGGAACACCGCCGGTTAGTGCAGCGACAACAGTGATCGCCGGTCCGAGGACGGCGATCGACGCGACATAGATTCGTAGTGATGCTGGCAACTTGTCCGGTCCCGGCACGTTCGTTTCCCCAGCTTTTCGGCCCGAGGCAGTCAGCCTCGGGCCGAATCCGTTTCGTTCGATACAGCCCCTACAGCAGCCCCGGCTTCAGCACCGTTCGGAGCGTGATCCACTCGTTAGCTGTTCCCTCGACTGCCTCCGGCGAGAGGATGCCGAGCAGCCGTGGTGAGAACTCGACCTTGATGGGCATCTGGTTATCGCGTGCGGGAACGTAGACCTCGACCTTGATCTCAATCCCCTTGGCCGTCTTCTTCAACTCGCTCGACTGCTGGAACTTGAAGTCGTAGCCCCGCAGGAACCCGAGGTCCTGCAGGATCATCTGCGTCTTGACACCCTCCGGGACGGTGACGATCATCCTCGTTGGCCCGGTCACCTTCAGTGGCGCCAGCAGCGGGCCAGAGACGAAGACATCGGCCAGCGTCCCGTCAATGACGACGATCGGATCGGTGCGGCACCATGCGCGCGCTGCCGAAGCACCCGGCGCCATGATGACGAACGCCAGTGTTACCAGTGAAAAGATCAGCAGCAGTCGCGCACGAACTGGTAACCGGTGGCTCCCTTGTCGTGTTTCTCCCATGCCGTATTCCTCCCAGGTCGCTGAACTGGAGTTCCATCGAACAACTGCGTTACGTCGTGTCAGGTAATGTCAGAAATGTAGCGCCCGGCATAGTCCTATGGCACCTGCCGGAAGTACTATTCGAAACAAGTCCTTCGCAGGTACCAAACGATTTGTGTTTGCTGTTGAGATGCGAAAATTGTGGCAGGGAGTGGGGGCGGAACGTGAGCGATTTGACTGATCGAAGTGCACGTGCTCTCGCGAGGCTGATTCGCCGGCGCGATGTCTCCGCGGTCGAGGTCGTCGAGGCACATCTGGCCCGTATCGAACGCCTCAATCCGTTGCTCAATGCGATCGTGACGTTGGATGCTGACGGTGCATTACGACAGGCGCAGGCGATTGACGCCGAACCGGCACGAGTGGGCGGACCGCTACTGGGTGTCCCGCTGACGCTCAAGGACTGCCACGAGACAGCCGGGATGCGAACGACGTCCGGCCATCCGCCGCTGGCAGACTACGTGCCCGACCACGACGGTACCGTCGCGCAGCGGCTCAGGGCTGCCGGTGCGATCCTGCTTGGCAAGACGAACGTCTCGCAGTTACTGGCCGACTCGCAGTCAAACAATCCCGTGTTTGGCCGTTCCAACAACCCCTGGAACCTGGAGCGAACGCCGGGCGGGTCGAGCGGCGGGGCGGCCGCGGCCATCGCTGCCAGGATGACGCCACTCGATATCGGCAGCGACATCGGCGGCTCGATCCGGATGCCGGCCCATTGCTGCGGCATCGTCGGGATCAAGCCGACCGAGCGGCGCGTCTCCAACTACGGTCACATCCCTGATCTACCGGGTGAACCACGCGGCGCGCGCTACATGAACGCGATCGGCCCGATGGCGCGCGATATCGACGACCTCGCGCTGGCCCTCGCGATCATTCAGGGGCCGGATGGCGAAGACCTCGACGTCGTGCCAACCCCGACGGACTCATTGCCGAACCTTGAGCGAGTCTCGCTCAGCGATGTCGAGTTTGCCTTTGCCACCAGTTTCCCCGGCCTGCCGGTCTCGGCTGATATCCGTGCCGCGATCGAGGGTGTCGCCGGGGCCATCGCCGCCACCGACGCGCGGATTGAGGAAACCCTGCCGGAGATCGACTTCGCCGAGCAGATCGAGGTTCGCGCGACGTTACGGCGCTACGTCCGTATCTTCACCGAACCGCCCGCCGAGGCATTGCCCGCTGATGCGTACTTCCACGCGCTCGACCGGCGCGATGCGTTCGTCCGCGCCTGGCAGGCGTTCCTCGCCGACCGCGTCCTGATCTGCCCGGTGATGATGACGACCGCGTTCCCGCATTGCGAACGGGATACGCCGGTCACGGTCGACGGCGTCGAGCAACCGTATGTGTTCCTCGCCGACTATTGCCGCCCGTTCAACCTGACAGGCCATCCCGTCGTGACAATCCCGGTTGGTCTGGATCGAGATGGCCTCCCGATCGGCATCCAGATCGTTGGGCCGCTCTGGTCCGACGCGCGGCTGCTGGCGATTGCCAGGGAGTTAACCGAGATCATCGATCCGGTTGGAATGCCTGTGCCCCTGTCGTCCTGATTAGCCCTCCACAATGATTTGATGGTTGGCGGGTCCGAGGGTCGCCAACCCACTCACCCTGTCATCCCGACGCAGGAGGAATCTCGTGACTCGTTCGCGCTCTACGGAGTCGACGAGGACGAGATCCCTCCGTTCGTCGGGATGACAGGAGAACGGACTGACGTAACCCGACACGAGCAGGGTGGTGAATCACAGAACCGGAGTGAAGGGCCGCTCCTCATTCCTCCGCTCGGCAGTCTGAGCAGAGGATATCCCCCACTGCGGTTCAGGACGACAGCGGACGCTCTAGGGATTGGTGTTGTTGCGGGCGTCGGTACGGGTCGGTCGCTCCCACCAGGGTGTGTGGTCATCATCGGAACCATCGCGGCGGATCTCCAGCGCCCGGCGGACCGAACCGGCGACGAGGTAGCCGATCATCCCGCCGATGACCGCCGGAATTGTCGTCCAGAGCCAGAAGAACAGCGCCTGCTGCTGGGCGTAGTTCGCTAGCGAGTTGCTGCGGAACAACGTCCCCTGCCAGGCCGGCATGTAGATCGCCAGTCCGAAGACCACCGCCGCAACCAGACAGGCGGTGATCGCCAGCGGAAACAGCGCCTTCGGCGAGATGACGGTCACACCAAACAGCAACCCGGTCAGCAGCGCGCAGGCCAGCAACCAGCCGTCACTGATGTTTGGAGAGACATAATCACGGAGCGCGTTCGAACTCCGCACCATCGCGCCGGTCAGCGCCAGCGTCAGCAGGAGCCATTGACCGGCGATCAGGAGCCAGTAGGTGAGCGTTGACCGCCGTTGGGTTGTTGCGCTCTGCTCGCTCATCTTACGAACCCTCCGCCGGGACGACGCCGATCCGCTCGCGAACGGGCAGGTGCAGGTCCCGCTCGACGCGTTCGAACTTGACGCGTGCCGAGCCTGCCAGCGAGAGTTGCGCCGTACCGCCACGTGGCTGAACGCTTGGTGTCGACACCTGCAGGTTCAGCGTCACGACCCGCGTCTCGCCCTTCGGAACCTCGACGCCGGGGAAGCGTTCGTAGTTCGTGCCGGCAAACTCACCATCGAAGTGCAGGAAGACATTGAGGCTCTCGACCGTTGCGTCAGCCGGGGAATCGTTGACGATGACCATGCGCGTTGTCGCGAGGCTGAAATCCGGTTCAGTCCAGACGAACGAGTCTGGTTCGTACCGGATCGAGAGTTCCGTGTACGTCTCGAGTGTCGAGTTGTACTCGGAGACAGCCGCGACGAGTGAGACCGCTCCGGCGATTCCGAGTATCAGTGAGACCGCCAGCGCAGCCCAGAACGCACGCATGAATTTCCGACTCCCCCAACGTTTGACCGACCAGCAGTATAGCGGGGTGAGGTGGCAGGGGACAGGGGGCAGGGGACAGGGGACAGGGGACAGGGGACAGGGGATAGGTGACAGGGGACAGGGGACAGGGAACAGGAGTTTGGATCCATCGTAGACCTACTCCTGTTCCCTGACACCTGACACCTGACACCTGACACCTCGCTAGCACGGAGGCGGGCTGTCGTTACCGTTGGAGAAGAGGACGGTCCAGTAATATGTGTAGTCGCTCACCGGGAAACGCGCGACGCCGATCCCAATTTGGGTGACGCCCGGGTCGATCATGTTGGGGTGGTATATCGGTGAGTTGCGCCAGGCATCGAAGACGACGGCCGCGTCACTGTAGGCCGTTGGGCCGCCGGCGATGTTCTCGGTCGCGAGTGTCCATCCAGTGTAGCCAACCGCGATGATGCGATCCACGTGAGAGTCGCCCATCTGACCGGGCGGGAACGGCTCTGGCGTGCGCGTGTGGAGGTAATTCCGCGTTCCCATGTCGTGCGTGTGCCGGTAGGCAGCGACCGTCAACTTGGCCGAGGCGACGACAGGCTTAAGCCCCAGGTCGATCCGGTAGGCGTTCAGCGACTCCAGGAACGCCTCTTCAATCGTGCTGAGGCATGAGGCGGCATCCCCACTCGGGTCGGGCGTCGGGGTGAACGTCGCGGTCGCCGTTGCCGTTGCCGTCGCCGTGCGTGTGGGCGTGGCGGTTTTCGTTGGCGTGGGTGTCTTTGTCGGTGTCGCCGTCCTGGTTGGTGTCGGTGTCGCGGTGGCTGTCGCGGTTGCAGTCGCCGTCGGGTTCATCGCTGTCGTCGCTGTTGCGCCGGACGCGCTTGTCGCGGTTGCCGGGTTGCTGCCCGTTGTTGCGGTTGGTATGGACTCGCAGGCGATCCCGTTACCGTCGCTATCGAGGTGATGTGGATCCGGCGGCAGGACGGTGAAGCCACCGGCGTCGAAGTCAGCGCAGTCCAGGTCGGGTGGTGGCGGCGGGATGCAGAAATCCGGGTAGGACGGATCGCACTCCGGGCGCTCGGTGCTGGTTGCGGTTGCGGGTTGGTTCGTCGATGTGGTCGACGTTGCCGTCGATCCCTGGCTGTTCTGGGTTGCTGTTGTGGAGGACATGGCGGTGTTTGTCGCTGTAGAGGTCTGGGTCTCGCCGGTCGTGACCGTCGCCGTCGCGGGAACCTGCTGCGCTCGCCAGAGCAGGTAGTGCTGACCGACGTTTCCGGCCTCGACCTGCCAGTCTGCGTCGTTGCTGGGTGTGTAGGTCAGACAGCGGCGCTCGAAACACTGGATCAGGACGTCCTTTACCTGACCGCCGACCGGAACCCTCGCCCAGTATGGCTCGATGATCGGCAGGCCGGTCGCGTAGAAAGGATTGAGGAAGAGTGGGGCAGTCACGACCTCGCCACCGACGTCCACCATTCCTTCGCTCTGCATGAACGCCCAGAACGGCGCGGCGATCTGATGATCGAGCCCCTCGACCGTCACCCGATAGGCGACCTGGACGCCGTAACTCGCCAATGACGTGTTGGTAGTGACAACGCCGTCGCGGTCGATCTGCTCGACAACCAGCGCCCCATCGGCCAATGGCGGTCTTGCTCGGAGGGTTGCCAGTGCCGCGTAGGTCGGGCCGGTCGTGCCGTTCGGGTCACCGGCGACGTTGATCCGGGCGGCTTCGAATGTCTCGAACTGCGTGTGTCCCCGCTGAACGCGCCCCGTCACCATCTCGACGACCAGCAGGCCGTTCGTCACATACCACGCCGAAGAACGGTCGGCACCAGGGACGGTGATCTCCATCCGCGACTTGTCGAAGTACTGCACGTCGCGCAGCCCACCCGGCGATTCGGCATATGGCTCCTGCACGACCTCACTGATGGCTGCCGGTCCCCACATCCATGTCCGCTGTACGGCACCACTCGCGACCGGGCCATCCGTTCGCCGCCAGGTATCGTGGATCGGCCCGTCGGCTGGCGGTGTGGTCGATGCCACGGCGTGGCCGTCCCGCCAGCCAGCCGCAAGCGAGACGAATTGCAGCAGCACGAGCCCCAGGCCAAGGCTGCCCAGCACGACCCTCCAGCGTCGCACCGCCACATTCCCCTTCGTGAAATGCAACCAGATGTACAAGTTCACGTATTCTCTACTGCAATGTCATGATTCGCAAGAGGGTCGACACAATTCCCCAATCAAATCCGGTAGGGGCGAGATCGCAATCTCGCCCTGTGTTGCCATTCGAACGCTTTGAGCAGGAGAGCAGGGCGAGATTGCGATCCACCGGTTCCAACTAAATCGCGGTAGGCTCCATGGATTGACTAATCGTCACACCATGGAGTCTGGCCTGATGCACGAGCGTTCGACGTCGTCTGCTCCAGAGGCGGTCATCGGCGATGTCCGCCAGTTCCTGCAGGTCGCGATTGGCCAGCTGGAACCCGACCCATCCCACCCTGGCCAGCGTGGTCGTCCACGGATTCTGCCCAGCACCTG
>Ga0180215_1000791_pt1 | contig 37247 bp, 30 predicted proteins | sample eDN3rd37CBELigBY_FD_128871 | JGI IMG/M metagenome (GOLD analysis project Ga0180215, IMG submission 128871) | Enriched backyard soil microbial communities from Emeryville, California, USA - eDNA 3rd pass 37_C BE-Lig BY (version 2) (version 2) | ecosystem: Environmental > Terrestrial > Soil >...
CGCGGCGGGCTTCTTCGAAGCCGCCGCCTTCTTCGCGGCGGGCTTCTTCGAAGCCGCCGCCTTCTTCGCGGCGGGCTTCTTCGAAGCCGCCGCCTTCTTCGCGGCGGGCTTCTTCGGAGCCGCCGCCTTCTTCGCGGCGGGCTTCTTCGGAGCCGCCGCCTTCTTCGCGGCGGGCTTCTTCGGAGCCGCTGCCTTCTTCGCGGCGGGCTTCTTCGCAGGCGATGCCTTCTTCGCAGCAGCTGCCTTCTTTGCCAGCTCCGCCCGCTTTGCCGCAGCAGCCTTCTTCAGCGCGGCGGCCTTCTTGGCTGCCTCCGCCCTCTTCGCTGCAGCGGCAGCCTTCATGGCCTTGGCCTTCTTCGCCGCCTCCGCCTGCTTCTTCGCGGCGGCCTTCTTCAGCTCCTTGGCCTTCTTCGCTGCCTCGGCTTGCTTCTTCTCCGCGGCCATCTTCAGCTCCTTGGCCTTCTTCGCCGCCTCGGCCTGTTTCTTCTCCGCGGCCTTCTTCAGCTCCTTGGCCTTCTTGGCCGCCTCGGCCTGCTTCGCCGCCGCCTGCTTCACCCCCGCCTTCCGCAGGGCCTCGATCTTCTTGACGGCTTCGGAGGTGGTCTTGGCGGCAGCCGTGCGAAGCTCACCCGTCTTCTTCCTGGCGGTCTTCGCTGCCTTCGTCACGCCGTCGGCGGCGGCAGCTCGCAGCTCCTCGGTCCGCTCGGCGGTCGAGGAGCGGAGCCTGGTCGCCTTCTGTCCCGCCCTCTCGGCCCCTTCCGCCGCGGAGGCCCGCAGCTCCTCTGCTGCCTGGGCTGCCCTCGCCGCGGTCTCCGCCGCAACCGAGCGCGCCGCCACCGCCTGCTTCAGCACCTCCTCCTTCACCTCGGCGGCGATCTCCTTCAAGGCGTCCACCGGCCTGGGTTCGAATCCGTTCATATGGCTCCCTGGCGCCAGCATGGTCAGGCCTGCTGGCGCTTCCTTGTTTCCGATCGATCGGGATCTGGGCTTCGGCGACGGGTTTGGCTTGGCGACCTTCTCCACCGCGACCTCCTTCGGCTCCTCCTGATGGGGCATGTTGGCGAAGCGGGTGAGGGCCGCAGAGCGGATCCGATCGATCAGCTCGTACTCGAAGGCCACCACGCCACCCGGGACCTGCAGCCGCATCTGCTCGATCTCGTGGTCCGGTACCCGGAAGAGCACCGTGGGGATGGCGTTCGTCGCCGGAGCCTTGCGAAGATTCGCCCCGCATTCGCGGCAGAGCGACGGGAGCTTCGCGCAGTCGATCGCGATTACATCCGGTTCGAAGTCGATCGCCTGATCCAGGCTCGCGGGCCATACAGGCTCCCCGGCAGCCACCTGGAAACCGGCCGACTCGATGGATGCGACACGTTCACTCGATGTTTCGGTATCAAAGCTGAGCAACAGGACCTTTGGCATCGCCGTCTCCTTGCGCCCGCCCCCGGGATGCAAGGCTTGCGCTCTGCTGGCCTTCGCTCGTCACGTTACCCTAAGTGTATGGCAGGCCGCCAGCCGAAACGATTCAGCTGTTTCCGCAGGGCTTGGTCCTGTGGGCGACGCTCTGGGGGACGGCGGGACGCTGCTCGGGGATCATGTGATGCATCCGCTCCCTCTTCACGTCCAGGTAGCGGCGGGCCCGCTCCCCGACCGGGACCAGCGAGGGGATCCTCGCCTCCACCCGGATACCCAGCGCCTCGAGGGCCTCGACCTTCGCGGGGTTGTTGGTGATCAGCTCCACCGACCGCACCTCGAGGTGCTCCAGCATCGCGGCTGCAGCCTCGTAGGTCCGCGCATCGTCGGGGAGGCCCAGGAGCCGATTGGCGTCCACCGTGTCGGCGCCCTCGGCCTGGAGTGCATAGGCGCGGATCTTGTTCGCCAGGCCGATGCCGCGTCCTTCCTGCCGCAGGTAGAGGATCATCCCTGCACCGCGGCGGACCACCTCCCGCATGGCCCCGTCGAGCTGGGCGCCACAGTCGCACTTGAGCGAGGAGAAGGCCTCGCCGGTGAGGCACTCGCTGTGGATGCGCACGGGCAGGCGGGAGGCGCCTGCCACCTTTCCGTACACGAGCGCGACGTGCTCGCGGTGATCCTCACCCATGCGAAAGACCACCGCTTCAAAGTCTCCGTGCTCGGTCGGCAGCTCGGAACGGGCGAGGACTTCTAAGAGAGAGACGGCGTTTGGCGACATGCGGGGGCGACTCCTCCGGTTCTTTGCGGGTGTTCCCATACAGAGAAATCTAGCGCCGGAACGTGACGCCCGCCCGCAGGAGTTTCGGCTCTTTATCCTGCTTTGCCCCGGGTTGCCACCCCAGGGTTCTCTTTGCGGGCCCCAGCCGTCCCACACGATCACAGCGATCCGAGCCTCCCGGGGGCTCCCGGAGACGTTCGGGCGGTGGTGGGCGGCGGGGGCCGCCCTGCTCCCAGGCGGAGCTGAAGCTCCTCTCAGTCCTCGCCGGAGGCGACCAGACGGTGGAGCTCGGCGAGGGCCTCCCTGGTGCCCAGAAGACGCTGGAGCTCCTCTTCGAGCTCGGCGGACCGGGCCCGGGCCTCGTCCCGCTCCCTGCTTCGATCGTCGAGGCGTGCGTGCAGCTCCTCGATCTCGGCGGTTTGGAGGTCGAGGAGGGCCACCAGCTCCCGGTTCTCGTCGACGTGGGTCTCCACGAGCTTGTCCCGCTCGGCGATCGCTTCCTGGGCCTCCGCCAGTAGGCGGGTCTGCTGCTCATCCAAGGCCTTCAGCTCGAGGACGCGGGTCAGAGCGTGATCCCGCTCCTCCGCCAGCGCCTCCGCCTCCGCCACCAGCTCCTCGGCGACCCTCTCCCGCTCGGCGGCGAGGGCCTCCGCCGCGGCCAGCTCCCGAGAGCGTGCGGCGAGGTCCTGTCCCACCTTGCGCAGGTCGTCCCGGGTCGACTCGAGGACCTTCGCCAGGTTGTCCCGCTCATGGATCGCGGCGCTCAACCTCGCGCGCAGATCGGCGACGGCCTCGCGCACCGCGGCGGCGGCGCCGGCAGGGGGAGGGGTCGTCTTCGGAGCGGCCAAGCGGCCCGACGCCTTGAGCCTGCCCCGCAGCTCCTCGATCCGGGCGCGCCCCTCCAGGACCGTCTCCGCTGCAGGAGCGGCGACCCGAAGCCTGGCCGTATGGGCCCGCGAGACCGTCTCCGCCAGGTCGATGGAGAGGGAGCTCGCTGCCGCCTCCTGTCGCGGTTCCCGAGGCTGCGCCGCCCGTGAGGTCGCGCGCAGGTTCTCGCGGACCGTCGCTCCGAGGTCCGCGGATGGAATCCGGCGGTTCTCCGCAGACCTTTTCTCTGCCTCGCGCTTCCGCTCGGCGGCGAGGGCCGCCTCCTCCTCGCGCTTGCGCTCGGCGGCGAGGGCCGCCTCCTCCTCTCGCTTCCGCTCGGCGGCGAGGGCCGCCTCCTCCTCGCGCTTCCGCTCGGCGGCGAGGGCTGCCTCCTCTTCGCGCTTGCGCTCGGCGGCGAGGGCTGCCTCCTCCTCGCGCTTGCGCTCGGCGGCGAGGGCTGCCTCCTCCTCGCGCTTCCGCTCGGCGGCGAGGGCCGCCTCCTCCTCACGCTTTCGCTCTGCGGCGAGGGCCGCCTCCTCCTCGCGCTTCCGCTCGGCGGCGAGGGCCGCCTCCTCTTCGCGCTTCCGCTCGGCGGCGAGGGCTGCCTCCTCCTCGCGCTTCCGCTCGGCGGCGAGGGCCGCCTCCTCCTCGCGCTTCCGCTCGGCGGCGAGGGCCGCCTCCTCCTCGCGCTTCCGCTCTGCGGCGAGGGCCGCCTCCTCTTCACGCTTACGCTCGGCGGCGAGGGCTGCCTCCTCTTCGCGCTTTCGCTCGGCGGCGAGGGCTGCCTCCTCTTCACGCTTCCGCTCGGCGGCGAGGGCTGCCTCCTCTTCACGCTTCCGCTCGGCGGCGAGCGCCGCCTCCTCCTCTCGCTTCCGCTCTGCGGCGCGAGCGGCTTCCTCACGCTTGCGCTGCGCAGCGGCGCTCAGCTCCTCGGAGCGCTTGGCCGCTGCCTCCCGCTCGGCGGCGCTGGCTCCCTTCTTCCCGGCGCCTCTCGCGGCGAGCCGCTGCCGGGGCGGCTCGTTCTGCCTGCTGGTCGCATGGGCCGCTTCGCTCGCCTGGTGCGCGAGCTTCTCCTCGGCGAGGGCGAGGCCGTCTCTGCGGGAGGATCCCGCCCGGTTCCCCGCTGCGACCCCTGCTGCTGCGGCGCCTGCGAGGGTTGCCGCAGCACGCGCCACCTTGGCCACGTCCCTGCGGTCGTTGCCCGGCCTGGCGATCATCGCCGCCAGATCCTTGGAGATCGGAGCCTCCTCCTCGCCACCGCGAAGCTCCAGCACCCTGGTGCGTGGCTTCACCCTGGACACATTCAAATCAAAAGCGCGCTTCATGCGCTCCGCTCCTTGACCGGGACGGCCTCGGTCCCAGCCGTCAACTCATCGATCAGCGCCTGCAGGTCGTTGGCGCCCTTGCTGGATGGATCGAAGGCGAAGATCGGGATCCCTTCGCTCGATGATTGTGCGAACTTCGTACACTGTCGGACCACGCTGGACGCGAGGAACTCCCCGTAGTGCTCCTCGAGCGCCCCCCGCGCCTCCTTGGCGATCTTCGTCGTCGGGTTGAAGGCGTTGAGCACGATCCGGATCTGGTGGAGGTAGTGGCCCAGCTCTTCCTCCAGCTCCTGCACCGTCTCGAAGAGGAGCTTCAGCCCGTGGAAGGAGAGGAAGTCCGCCAGCACCGGGACATAGAGGTCGTCCGCTGCCATGATCGCGTTGAGGTTGAGGAGGCCGAAGGAGGGCGGCGCATCCATCACCATGTATTCGTAGTCGTCCTTCAGGCTGTCCAGCGCCTTGCGCAGCTTGAACTCCCTGGCGCTCATCGGCATCAGCGCGAGGTCGATCGTGCTCATCCGCAGGTTGGACGGGATCAGGTGCAGCTCGTCCAGCGGGGTGCGGATCAGGACCTCCTCCACCGGCGTCTTCTTCACCAGCACGTCGTAGAGGGTCTTCTCCTGATCCTCTCCCTCGTAGCCCACGCACTTCGTCGCGTGCCCCTGGGAGTCCAGATCGACCAGGAGGACTCGATGGCCGAGCTCCGCCAGGCGGTAGGCGTAGGAGGTGGAGAGGCTCGTCTTGCCGGTGCCGCCCTTGAAGTTGAGGAAGAGCTGCTTGCGGGCGCTGGCGCGCTCCGGCCAGATCCCGAGGACGCGGCGGTAGGTGGAGAGATCCGCCGGGCGGTAGGCATCACGACGACCGCCCGCACCCAGCTCCGTGCGGGCCTCGGCCTTCGCCAGCGCCTGCTCCGACATGCCCAGGATCTCGGCGAATCGCTTGCGCGAATAGCGGATCTCGTTCAACGCAACCTCCTACGGCAAGAAGAGCTTCTTGCCTCGACGAATGATTCTTCCCGACTCCAGGTGCTCCTCCACGATGGGTCCCAAAGCCAGCGGCGAGAAGCCGAGCTCCTTCGCCAGCACCTCGTCCTCGACCCCCCGGAGCGCGGCGCGAAGAATCGCCTCGATCTCGCGGAATCCCTCATCCGACATCAGATTGGACGGCGACCATTCGGCGATCTCCGGGTCTTCTTCGTCGTGCTGACCATCGTCCGCGTCCAACGAATCGTCAGCATCCAACGCATCGTCCGCGTGCATCGCATCGTCCGCGTCCGACGCATCGTTCGCGTGCAACGCGTCGTCCGCGTCAAGCCCCTCGTCCGCCTGCAGCGAATCGTCTACGCCAAGCTCATCGTCCTCGCGCAGCGAATCGTCTGCGCCAGGCCCATCGTCCGCCACCTGGATCCCATCGTCCCCGTGCAGCGGCACCAGCGATCCCTCCGGATCCCGCCCGCTCCACCTAAGCGGCGCATCCGCCGCCTGCCACCCCTCCGACTCGTCGGCGAGGAGCCGATCGAGGACGGAGTCGGTGACCAGCTCCGCCACCGCAGGATGAACGCCGCCCGCCCAGCGATCGGCCTCCGCCGCGCCCAGGCACTCGGGTGGAGGCAGATCGGTCGACGCCTCCCCGCCCCGCCGCACGGCCACGAGCCTGCCGCGCGAACGGTTCGCAGCGAGCTGCGCCCGCAGCCTCGCGACCGCCCGGCGCCGCTGGAGAGCCGGCATCTCCCCCAGGCCTGCGGCGGCGTCTCCGAAGAGGCGCAGCGCGCTGGACTCCGCCGCCAGTCGCACCGAGGCGTCCTCGTCCAGGAGCGCCTGGAGAAGCGCGTCGGCGGCGTCGGGCGCCGCGGTGGATCCCAAGGCCACCACAGCCAGCCGCCTGCCTTGTGGATCCGCGTCGTCCAGCAGCGGCAGGAGCAGCTCCCCCGGATCGAGCCCCCTCGCCGAAGCGGCACAGAGCGCCGCCCGCCTCCGGACCCGTGGATCTGCGTCGTCGAGGCCCTCTCGCAGCGCGCCAGACATCGCCGCTGCATCGTAGCTGCCGAGCCGCACCGCCGCCTCCACCGCAGCGGCCCGGACCAACGCGTTCCCATCCCCCTGCAGCCGCCTGGCGACCTCATAGGCAGCGGCGATCGACGGGCGGACCTCCGGGGCCGTCGAAGCGGCGAGGGAGGCAGCGGTCCGTCCGAGCTGCACCACCAGCTCGCTCCGCAGGGCGGCGGTTGATTCCGGTGCGTCGAGGGCTTCGACCAGCGACGGGATGGCGAGGAGCCCCGCGACGTCCACCAGCCGCGCGGCGGCACGCAGGCGCACGGATTGCGGGCCCGCGGCGAGCTCGGCAGCGAGCCGATTCGCGAGTTGGCGCTCCGCATGGGAGCGCAGCCCGTCGAAGGCAGCGCTCTCCGCGGTCGTCAGGGAGACGTCGAGCTCCCGGGTGCGATTCGAAGATGCAAAATTCATGTGTTCGCGCCGTTCCATCGAGACTTCCCGTCCCCCAGAGATCGGCGACGCCCGCCTTCAGACACAAATTGTGCATCGGCGGGCGAAGGCGTTATCGAAACCGAGGCTACACGAGCGGGATCCCGCCGTCTAGCGCGGGATCACTGGGTTTTTTAATTCACAGCCTCCGCCCGCCGCCCCCCTTGGCCGTTCGGGACGAAACGATTACGATTCTCGTCCCGGACGTATTCTCCCCAGATGTTTAATGTTTGAGAGGCTGGGTCACCTGGAAGAAGAGGTCGACCTCCTCCTCGCACGCGGCGCACTCGCTGCGAACCACCCGCAGCTCCCCCATCGGCGTCGTTCGGCTCCCCTCGCCGAGGACGATCAGCTCCCCGCCGCAGCCGCATCGCGCCGCCGCCGCCGCCCGGTCCAGCTCGTGGAAGGTAGGGAGCACCATCGGCGTTTCGGGCCTGCGCCCCACCCCCAGCCTGGCGACCCGCCGCTGCCGCCTCTTTCCGAGCGTCCGTGCGCCCATGGCGCCCACGGCCATGAGCAGCGCGAAGGTGAAGATCCAGGCTGTCACAACATGTAATCCTTTCGCTTACTCTGTAGGTAGGCCCGCTCCCGGCGTCGGAGAATGTGCAAAGCCGCCGAGGGATGTTAGAACATCGGCCCATCCCCCGGAACCGCCCATGACCACTCTCCATCCCAGCATCCTGGTCACTGCCAACGCTTCCACCCGACTCGAGCAGCTTGGGGGGGCCCTCGAGCGGATCCGCGCCAGGTTCCCGGTGGAGGCCCTTCTCGGCATCACCATCGGCTACCGGAGCCGCGACGACCTCCTCGTCATCGTCCTCGAGCCGGGTCGCGATGCGACGACGTCGCTGGGAGCCGACGCGGTGGCAGCAGCGGACCTGCCCGGCCTTCGCGCGCTGAACCTCGCCTCCCCGGGCCCTGCCTCCTCCTTGCGGGAACGCGCGCTCAAGAGCTGCGACCCTGTGATCCCGGTGCAGAAGGCGGCGGCGGCGGTGGAGGCGCTGCGGGCAGCCCTCGGCAAGCCCGAGACCACCGCCCGCTCCCTCGCCCCCCGGGTCCCGATCCGCTTCGAAGACCCGCAGAGCTTCCTCGAGGTCTACACCCGAGACCTCGCCTCCGGGACCCTCTTCGTCTCGACCACCCAGCCCAAGCCGCCCATCGGCACCACCGTCGCCGTCGAGCTCTTCGTGCCCGGCGACGAGTCCCCGATTCGCGCGCTCGCCAAGGTGATCCACCACGGCGACGTCGCGGGGCCTGGCTACGGGACCCGCGTCGCCCTCACCGAGCTCGCGAGAGAGCGCCTGCGCATCACCGCGGCGCGGCTGCGGGAGAGCGCCTCGTCCAAGGAGATCCGCCACGAGCCGCGGGTGCGGGCCAGGCTGGGCGTCACCTTCTCCACCGGCACCGACGTGGCCCGGAGCTGGACCCAGGACATCTCCAAGGGCGGCGTCTTCGTCGCCACCGAGAAGCCCCCTCCCCTCGGCGCCCAGGTCGATCTGGAGCTGGAGCTCCCCGGCGGCGAAAAGGTGCAGATCGCGGCGACCGTGGTCCGGCTGGTCAACAAGGAGCAGGCGCTGGCGTGGAACCGGGAGGAGGGCTGCGGGCTCAGCTTCCAGGCGGTCTCCCCCGAGGTGCAGGCCAAGCTCGAGGCCTTCGTCGACGCGGAGGAGCTCAAGCCCCAGGCGCGGGTGCTGCTGGTGGACGACACCGCGCTCTTTCGCACGATGCTCGCGGACGAGCTGGCGTCCCGGGGCTGCGAGGTCCTCGAGGCAGCGAATGGCGCCGCCGCCTTCGACATCTTGATGGATGAGCTCTTCGCGCTGGACCTCCTCGTCCTCGATCTGGTGCTCCCCAACACCTCGGGGAGCGAGCTCCTGGACCGCATCCGACGGCTGGGGGGCGAGACCGAGCTCGCCATCGCCGTCGTCGCAGGCAGCGCCGAGGATCCCGGTGTGCAGCGGAGGATCGCCGCGGCGGGGGCGAACGCGGTCATCGCCAAATCTGTTCCCATCTCGGAGATCGCCGACAGGCTGATGGCCCTGATCGCTCCCGGCAGGTGAGGAAGAGTGCAGATGGCACGGGAAAGAAGAGTCGCATCTCCGATCGACGATCGCGCCGTCCTCCGGATGGCGAATCTGCGGGTCACGAAGCAGCGCCTCGTGGTCCTGGAGAGGCTGCGTGAGGCCACGGCTCCGATCAGCCACGCGGAGCTCGCGGAGATCCTGGGGCCGGAGGGAATCGATCGCGCAGTGGTCTATCGGGTGCTCATGGATCTGGTCGCCGCTGGCCTGGTCGATCGGTCGGCCCACGGCCACATCTGGCGCTTCGAGCTGATCCGCGAAGGCTCCAAGCACGCCAGCCAGCATCCCCACTTCACCTGTACCGACTGCGGTGCCGTCGCTTGCCTCGAAGCCATCGACGCGCCGCTCACCAAGATCCCCCTCCCCAAGGGGGCCAGGCTCGAGACGGTGGAGCTCAAGGGCCGCTGCGTCGACTGCAGCTGAGGGTCAGAACTGCTCGGTGCGTTCGAGGAGGGAGCCGAAGCGCTCGTCCATCCAGGAGCGGATGTACCCCTCGATCTCCTCCGATGTATCCAATTTCATCGCCTCTTCGAGGAGCTCCTCCCCTTCTCCCCTGCTCGCGGCGCGGACCACCCGCCGCACCAGCGGGATGGCGGAGGCGGTCATGGAGAGCTCCTCGATCCCCAGCCCCATGAGGAGGATCGTGTAGCGGGGATCCCCCGCCATCTCGCCGCAGATCGAGACCGGCAGCCTCCGCTCGGCGGCTGCCTCCACCACGACGCGGATCATCCGCAGGATCGCGAGGTGGGCGGGGCGGTAGAGGTACGCGACCTCGCGATTCTGGCGATCGATCGCCATCGAGTACTGGATGAGGTCGTTGGTCCCGATCGAGAAGAAGTCCACCTCCTGCGCCAGGCGGTCGGCGAGATGGACCGCGGCGGGAACCTCGATCATCGCGCCGAGGGGGATGTGGGGAGCGCAGGGGTTCCCTTCCGCCTCGAGGCGCTCTCTCATCGCCTTCAGCGTCGCCTTGGCAGCGCGAATCTCGCTCACGCAGGAGATCATCGGAAAGATGATCCGGAGCGGCCCATGCGCCGAGGCCCGGAGGAGCGCGCGGAGCTGCACCTCCAAGAGGTCGGGCTGCCGCCGCAGGATCCGCAGCGCCCGCAGTCCCATCGCCGGGTTCGCCTCGTTCTTGCCAAGGCGCTCGTCCGGCAGCTTGTCGGCGCCGATGTCGAAGGTCCGGATCGTGACGGGTGCACCCTTCATGCGCAGGAGGAGATCCCGGTAGACCTGGTAGTGCTCCTCCTCCGTCGGGAGGCGCTCCCTGCCGAGGTAGAGGAACTCGGTGCGGAAGAGTCCGATGCCCCTGGCACCGCTCCGCTCCAGGGCAGCGACCTCCTCCTGGAACTCGATGTTCGCCAGGAGCTTCACCTCGGCGCCGTCCCGGGTCACGGAGGGGAGGTCGACCTCCCGGGCGAGCTGCGCCTCGCTGCGCGCGTGCTGCGCCTTGGCCTGCGCGATGCGGGCCAGACTCGGCGGATCAGGTCGCAGCACCACCTCGCCACGTTCGCCGTCCAGGGCGAGCTGCTCCCCGGGGGCGACCAGGGTGCTGGCTCGTGCGACCCCGACCACCGCGGGGACGCCGCGGGACCTGGCGATGATGGCGGTGTGCGAGATCTTGGTGCCGCGATCGGTGACGAGTCCCGCGATCCGATCGGGCTGGAGGAGCACCGCCGCTTCTGCAGGCGAGAGATCCCGCGCCACCAGGATCGCCCCTTCCGGAATCTCCTCTGTCTCGATCTTCGGCGCCTGCCCCAGGAGGTTGCGGACCACCCTGTCGGAGACATAGGAGAGATCGTGACGACGCTCTCGAAAATACTCGTCACCGATCCTGCGAAACGCGGCGCGAAGCTTGCTCGTGCACCTGCGAACCGCCCACTCGGCGTTGTACTTTGTCGTGCGGATCAGGAGGCGCACCTCGTCGGCGAAGGCGGGATCCCGCAGCATCAGCCGGTGGGCCTCGATGATCAGCGCCTGCGCCGGGCCCTCCCTCGCCTCCACCTCCTCCTTCATCGAGACGAGCTGCGCCTCCGCCTCGTCCAGGGCGCGGTCGAAGCGGCCTACCTCCTCCTCGATGTCTCCCGGGACGCGCATGCGCCGCGGGAGCGGCGTGCGGCGGCGCTCGAGGAGGTAGACCGCCCCGACTGCGACGCCCGCAGACGCTCCGATCCCGGAGAGCGTGATGGTGGCTCGGTTGCTCAAGCTTGCAGGGGATCCTATCTCATCCTGGGGCCGGGACGCGATCGGGGACCTTCCCGGCGACCGAAGCGCGGATCTCCTCATCCGCGGTCCTCGCCGAAGCCTCCCTCGATCAAGGCGCCGATCTCCCGCAGCGCCTGCTGCGCCTTCTCGCCCTCCGCGCGGACCTCGATCACGCTGCCCTGGGCAGCCGCCAGCATCAGGACCCCCATGATGCTCTTGGCGTTGGCGTGCTGGTCCTCCCTGCGGAGGGAGATCTCGCAGGGGAATCGATTGGCGAGCTGGACGAGCTGGGCGGCGGCGCGGGCGTGGAGGCCGAGCTGGTTCACGATCTGGAACCGACCTTCGCAGACCACGGCGGGGATCTCGTCGCTGGTGGAGGAGCTCTGCAAGCGGGTGCGGAGCTCCTCCAGGGTGAGGGGCTGGTCGGAGGGGAGCGAGCGCGCCTCCACCTCGATCCCCCTGGCTGCCATCGCCTCGAGCTGCTCGAGCTCGGGGTCGGACAAGAAGACCGAGGGCGAGGCCTGCACCCGATCCTCCCGGCGGTGGAGGTTGCCGAGGTTGAGCCGGGGGACCTGCGCACCGGCGTCGATGATCCGGAGCGCCTCCCCCACCCCGCGCACCACCACGAGGGTGCGCGACGCATCGGCTGCGTCCAGGCTCCCCTCCACCCCATCGAGAGGGATCACCCGCCCCTGCACCCCGGGGGGGAGGGCCAGGGTCATCGCGCTCGCCATGAGGGGCGTGGCTGCGACCTCGTCATCCACCACGATCACCTGGTCGATCCGGAGGTGCGGGATCCAGGCCGTCACCACCTGGCCATGGATGATCCGATCGTCGATCCGAAGGAGCACGATCATCGCCCCTGCCCTCCGTCAGCGCCTCGCCCCCGCAGCAGCGCGCTCGCGTGGACGATGTTCTTCTGTCCGTACTCCACCAGGGCGGCGGCGACCGAAGCGGCGTCCTCCCCATCGGTGCGGGCAGAGAGCTTCAGGAGCATGGGCAGGTTGAAGCCCGCCACCACCTCGACCTTGCCGTCGTCCAGGAGACCCAGGGCGCAGGTGGAGGGCGTCCCCCCGAAGAGATCGACGAGGACGACCACGCCCGCGTCCCCGTCCACCCTCGCGATCGCCTCGCGCAGCTTCTGCTTTCCCTGCTCCAGGCCCTCGCCGGGGAGGAGGTTCACCGCCGTCACCCGCTCGAGCTTCCCGGCGATCCCCTCGGCGACCGCGAGCAGGGTGTCGGCCTGGCGACCATGCGCTGCGATCACGACCCCGACCATTCGCGTCTCTCAGTCCTTCTCGATGTCCCGATCCCAGACCCGGGCCAGGGTCTGGGTGCTGGAGAGCCCCTCGGCCAAGGCCCGCGAGAACGCGACGCTGCGGTGCTTGCCGCCCGTGCATCCGATCGCCACGGTCAGGTAGCTCTTCCCCTCCTTGCGATAGTGGGGGAGCAGGAACTGCACCATCCCCCGCACATGGTCCAGGAAGGCCTGGGCCTCCTCCCGCTCCATCACGTAGGCCGCCACGTCCGCGTCGCGGCCCGTGCGCGCCCGCATCTCCGGCACGAAGAAGGGGTTGGGCAGGAAGCGAACGTCCACCACCAGGTCCGCCTGGGGCGGCAGGCCGTAGCGGTAGCCGAAGGAGACCACCGTGAGGTTGAGGAGGTCGCTGGAGGCGTCGGCGAAGCGGCTCTGGATCATCCGCTTCAGCTCGTGGACCGTGATCCCCGCCGTGTCGATCACCTCGTCGGCCATCTCGCGGAGCTGGAGCAGGAGCTTGCGCTCCTCGGCGATCCCGGTGGGGACAGTCCCCTCCGGGGAGATCGGGTGGCGCCGACGGGTCTCGGAGAAGCGGCGGATCAGCGCCTCGTCCGAGGCGTCCAGGAAGAGGACCTCCACGTGCAGACCGTCGCGGCGCAGATCCTCGATGGCGGCGGGAAGATCGTTGAGGAAGCGGCCTTCCCTCGCGTCGACCACCACCGCGATCCGCGACATGTTGCCGGCGTAGCGCGCCAGCTCCATGAGCTTCCCCAGGAGGGGGACCGGGAGGTTGTCGATGCAGAAATAGCCGGAGTCTTCGAGGGCGCGAATGGCGGTGGACTTGCCACCGCCGCTCATGCCGGTGATCACGACGACCCGGAGCTGATCGTTGACTGGTGCAGGGATCATGTTCTCGGTACAGCAGGCGAAGGGGTGAAGATGGGTGAAGGGTCGACCTCTGGGCCGTTGGAGCGGCTCACTCTACCTCATCGCCCAAGGCGCGTGTGGTCCTCGCCATGGCGATCTTCCGCTTGAGCTCCTCCTGGAACTCGAGGGCCGAGTTGTGGCCCTGGAACTTGAGAAGTTGGTTGCGGGCCGCCACCTCGATCAGGGTCGCCATGCTCCTGCCCGGCCGGACCGGCAAGGTGATCGTGGGCACCTCCACGTCGAGGATGGGGCGGGTGCGCTCCTCGATCCCCAGGCGGTCGTACTCCATCGCCGGATCCCACTCCACCAGCTCCACCACGAGCTCCAGCTTCTTCCGGTCGCGGATCGAGGCGATGCCGAAGAGGTCCTTGATGCTGATGATGCCCAGGCCCCGGACCTCCATGTGGTGCTGCCCGGCGGCCCTGCCCGCGCCGTAGACCGAGTCGAAGGTCTTGCGCTTGAGGTCGACCATGTCGTCCGCCACCAGACGGTGGCCGCGCATCACCAGATCCAGCGCGCACTCGCTCTTGCCGATGCCGCTCTTGCCCAGGATCAGGATCCCCACTCCGAAGACGTCGAGCATCACCCCGTGCATCGAGGTCTGGGCGGTGAGCGCCTCCGCCAGCACCTCCTGGACCCGGATGATGAACTCGGAGGAGAGCAGGGTGGTGGCGAGGAGCGGGCAGCCATGGCGCTCTGCGGCGTCGCTCATGCACGCCGGCACCGGAAGGCCCTTGGTCACCACCAGGCAGGCCATCTTCTGGGAGAAGAAGCCTTCGGCGATCTCCGCCTGACGCGCCGGCTCAAGGGTGGCGAAGTACTCGAGCTCGGTGTTCCCGAAGACCTCCACCCGCTCCGGGTGGATGTGCTCGAAGAAGCCGGCGAGCACCAGCCCGTGCTTCTGGACCCGGTTGTGGGTGATCACCCGGTCCAGGCCGGCGCGGCCCGCGATCAGCTCCAGCTTCAACTCGTCGCCGCTCTCCTCCAGGAGGCGGCCCACCTTGATCGAGCTCACGAACCTTGCGTGTCACTTTGGCGCGCCGGGGTCAAGGCGGAGCGCGCTCGAGACAGGCCGGGCCCTGCCTCTGCCGCGGGCAGACTTCTTTGCCCGGGCTGGGAGGGGATGGTACTCAAGGGATCTGCGCCCGACGCCTGATGCCTCTCTCGATGGATCTCCTGCGATGAATCGTCTGATCTCGACGCTGCTCGGCCTTGGACTCCTGCTTCTCGTGACTGGCTGCCTCGACGACATTCGCCCCGACTGCAGCACCGACGCGGATTGCCCCGCAGGGCAGCGCTGCGTCGATCACGGGGTGAAGGTCTGTGTGGGGCCGGGCGGGGACGGCGGCGGCGCCGGCGGCGACGGGGGCTCCGGTGGAACCGACGGGACCGGCGGCGCCGGTGGGACCGGGGGCGTCGGTGGCACGGGCGGTGAAGACGGGGGCGGCGGCGGAGGGGCAGGTGGCGAGGGGGGCATCGCCGAACCGCCTTCCAAGATCCGCATCCATCTCTTCAGCGACGAAGATCTGACCGCGTACCTCGCGACCCACGATCGGGAGATCGCCGAGCTGGTCCTGCGGACCGACGGGATCCTGTTGCCGAGCGAGACTCGGATCTCATCGGACGAGGGGGCCATCGAGCTCGACCCCGAGCTCCCGTTCGCGCTCGACCTGCCCTTCGATCTGCCTGCGGACGAAGAGGGCGAGATCGTGGTGAGCGTGGAGGTCCATGCCTCGCTCCTCGAGGGCGGCTCCGCGATCCTGGCGACGGGCAGGCTGGTCGAGACCGTCGTGAGTTCGACGGATCCCGAACCGATCGCCGTCGCGCTCGCGTTCGAGGTTGCGTTCGACTTCGATGAGGACGGCGCTCCGGACGTGGACGATTGCGAGCCGGAGGATCCGGCGGTACGCCCTGCGGAGTCCGATGTCTGCGACGGCGTCGACACGAGCTGCAATCCGGGGATCTGTTATCTGCCGATTCCCGAGGCGTATTCGGGGGTCAGGGATATTTCTTGTGGGGATGGGGTATGTCTTGCGGCTGTGGGACCACTGCTCTCGGGAAACTCAGCTCTATTGAGTTACGATGATTCAACGCCGAGCCTCACGCCTTACAATATTCTTGAGTTTACGGACCTTCGAAAGGTTAGCGTTGCTCCATCCACGGGAAAGGCTTCCGTCCAAGATGGAGCAGATATGTTCCACATGCTCAACCTTGAGTCCGGGTCCCTTGGAAACTACTTTTCAACGCCAATTAACCTGAGCAGCAATATCTCTATATCCCCTCATGGAAACGTTGGATTTGCCGGATTAAGAGCATCTCGAGTCATGATCTATTTTCAACCAAGCTCGAATGCCATCATCGACAATAACGTTGCATGCTCAGGTAATCCAACCGAATGCCATCGCCTTGAGCTTAGCTCGCTAACGGATGGAGTGTCTCTGCTCTCCGTCGACGCATTTCCGTTCGGCCTCGAAGTTCGGCATCTCGATCGAGAGTTCAACAGCCAAGTTTATATCATCTTCGAGAATGACCCTAGGCTAGGCTTTGCCTCAGTAAGTGCGGACACAGGCATTCTCAACCAGTCATCATCGGGTTTGATTGCAGCGCTCTCGGAGTTGGCACCACGGGCGATGAGCCTCAGCCGCCAAGGCTCACACCTCTATATAGCGGGTGGAACAAGCCCTGCCGAGACAGAATCGGTGCTATTGCACACCGCCGAACGCCTCAGCGAGCACCAGCCTGCAGTCCCCTTTCCCCTCCCCCCCAACTCCTGCCCCAGCGCCCTGAAGGTCGTCGGCGCCAGCCTCTACCTCGCAGACGACTGCCAAGGTGCGCTCTGGGAGCTCCCGATCGGCGAGGACGACATCCCGGACGCCTCCGCGGCGACCCGCCATCCCCTCCCCGGCTGCGCCAAGCCCTTCGTCCTGGCAGCTGTCGAAGCGTCCCAGTCCGTTGGCGAGGCCGTGCTCGTCGGATGCTCGGACCTGCCCGACCGCATCTACGTCGTCGGGAGGGATTGAACCGACCCCCTCGCGGCAGCCGGAGCAGTCCGACATTTGATCGACCCGGGAGCCGGTGTTAGGCTCATACGCAGGCGGTAACAGACGTCGGTGAACCAAACTCCCGGGGGACCCCGATGCAACGCGCGCTCTGCCTCATCCTCGTCGCTGGATGTCTCGCTTTCGTCGGCTGCTCCCCGCGGGAGTGCGACTCCGAAAGCGAGTGCGGCTCCGGCAAGACCTGCTTTCTCGGATCCTGCATCCCCAAGCCGCAGGAAGGAGACGGTGGCCACGGCGGCAGCGGAGGGACGACCAGCTCGGGAGGCGAGGGAGGAGAGGACGCGCCACCCACGGCGGAGTCGATCTCCGTCGAGCTCTTCGCGGACACCAGCCTGAGCAAGATCCTGAGGTCCCACAAGCGGACCGTGCAGCGCCTCCGGATCCGTGCGGTCAGCAGAGGGATCCCATCCTCCGGAGACGTCGATCTCGCGGGCCCCTTCGAATGGAGAGCGGCGTCCCCCGACTCGAACGTCATGTACCGGCTCGACGCGGCGCCGATCGAGGTCCCCCTCGACGAGCCGGTCCTCGTGACGGATCCGATCGAGCTCACGGTGGAGGTTCAGGTCGCCCCGCGCAGCGGAGACGAGTCGCTCTTCGCCAAGGCACAGGTCCTCGCCACCGCGTCCGGGGCCCCGGCCCCGGTCCTCCTCACCCTCGATCCGACCTTCGACTACGACGGCGATGGGCTGCCGGACCTGGACGACTGCGCCCCCAGCGGTCCCGTCGGGACGGAGGAGCCGGGCCTCTGCGACGGTGCGGATTCGAGCTGCACCCTCGGTCTCTGCCACCTCCCGATCCCCGCTGCATCCGGGACGATCACCGGCATGCGCTGCCACGGCGCCCGCTGCTTCATCGGCACGAGCGGCGTGAACAATGCCGGAGGGGGCTGGCTCGTCTTCGACTCGTCCTTCGATGGGAGCGATTACCAGCTCATCGAGGGACCGCTCGAGGTGCTCCAGTTCGCGATCGTCGAAGAAGGAGGCGAGGCCTTCCTCATCGCGCGGGACGAGGTCGAGGGGGCTCACCGGCTCCTCGACGACGCGGAAGCGGACTGGGAGTATCTCGACTTGAGTTCGGCGATCGGCACCCCCACGAATTTCGTCCGAGGGGAGACCCACCTCTACGTCGCTGCAAATCGGAGCCTCTCCGCGCTCATCCCGACGGCGAGCGACTGGATGAACTGCGGAGCTCGCACCTGCCTCGCGTCCCACTTCCATGGTCTCTCGGGTCGATCCCTGGAGCTCGCGCTTCGCCCGATCTCCCCGACGCTCAGCGACGTCTTCGTCCGCCTGGAGGACAACCGTGCGATCGTCGTCCTTCGAATGTCCGAGGACGCCATCGAAGACGGCCTCATCCCGACGATCGAGGTCCTCACCCAGGAGACCCCGCGGAGCATCGAGTGGAGTCTCCGCCACGAGCACCTCTATGTGGTCGGTGGCGAGGAGCAGGGCTTCGGAGAGGGCGCGATCGTCTCCGCCGACAGGACCATCACCCCCTTCTCCCTGCCTCCGGGCGTCTGCCCCAGCGCGTTGCGGGTGCTCGGAGACCTGCTGCTGGTTGCCGACGATTGCCAGGCAGCGCTCTGGGAGCTACCCATCCGCGCCAGCGGCGTCCCCGACCACCTCGAGGCCAGGCGGATCCACCTCCTCGGCTGCCAGGAGCCCTACGTCCTCGAACCCCAGGCAACCGCCAGCGATCCGATCCTCGTGGGCTGCAGGGATCGCGAGGACCGCTTCTTCGTGGTGAACCGGGACTGAGGCGCTGAAGCGTTCCCGAAACCAGCGTCAGCCCGCCTTCACGCGAGCGGGCGCTCTCAGCCCACCCCGCGCTTCCCCTCCTCGGCGGCCGCCGCCTGCGCCTCGTTGAGCTGCCGGTCCACCGACTCCAACAAGGCGTCCGCCCCCTCCATGGTCTCCGGGAAGATCGCCAGCGCCGCGAGGGGCTCCGGGACGTAGCTCGGGATCCCCAGGTCCAGCTCCCGGAAGTCTTCGAGCTGCCGGTGGATCAGCCGCTCCACGTCGAGGCGATGGACGGAGTGGAGGAGGGAGGCGAAGCGGCTGGGGCCGATCCGCGCGACCACGTCGCTGTCGCGGAACGCCACCCGAAGGCGGGCGGCATAGGCGGCGAGGAGCTCGTCCACCGCGAGGGAGCCCTCGGACTTGCGCACCTCGTCCAGGTTCGCCTCGAAGCCCACGATCGCGAGGGTGCGACCCTCGCGCCTCGCCAGGGAGACGGAGCGCTCGCAGACCTGGCGCAGGTAGGCCCGGTCGTAGAGGCCGGTGAGGGGATCGCGCCCGCGGGAGGCGTCGCCGCTCTGGCGCTTGGCGAGCTGGGCCACCACGATCGCCGCGAGCTCCGTCGGGTCGAACGGCTTGGGCAGGACCGCAACGGCACCTGCCTCGAGGAGCTCGGTGCGAGCCTCTCCCGTCGCCGACGACAGGACGACGATCGGGATGCGCCGCAAGGTCAGGTCCGCCCGCTGCACCTGCAGGAGCTTGCTCCCCACCATCTTCCAGGAGTCGACGTCCAGGACGATCAGCGCCGGCGCGAGCCGCTCCACGATGGAGACGAACTCTCCCGGCTCCGGCGCCGGATCCACGGCGATCCCGTGGGGGGCCAGGGTCTGCGCCACCAGGGTGAGGGCGGCCCGATCCCCGCCCGCCACCACCACGTGGATCCCGTTGCGGGGCCTGGCGAAGACCGACGCCACCCGGAAGAGCCCCTCCAGATCCGCGGGGCGGGCGACGTAGCCTGCGGCCCCAGCGTCGACCGCCATCAGGCGCTCCGCCAGCGAGTCCCCCCGCGACATGAGCACCACCGGGCCGATCCCAGCCGCCTGCATCCTGCTGCAGATCGCCGAGGCGTCGCCGCCGAGGCCCACCACCACCACGTCCGGGCGATCGTCGATCGCGGCGCTCATCGCCTCGTCGAGGTCGGCGGCCAGCCGGACGGAGCCGTCGGGAGGCCCCGAGGCCACCGCCTCCGCCAGCGGGCTCCCAGCGTCCACCAGGAGGACCTTCGGTCGCCAACCCCGGGTCCGGGACACCGAGATCGGTGCTGCGCCGACGGCGGCGCTGATCTTCACCGCCAGCGCCTCCACGTAGCCGGCGAGCCGCGCGCGAAGCGCCCCGGCGATCAGGAGCTCCTCACCGGCCCGGTCGATGAGATCCTCGATCGCCCCGCCGATGCGGCTCACCTCCGGATAGCCGTAGCTCGCCCCGGACCCCCGCAGTCGGTGGGCGTCCATCCGCAGGGACCGCAGGGCCTCCTTGCCGTTCTCGCCGTCCAGCGACTGGAAGGAAGCCCGGATCCCCTGGAGCTTGTCCTTCAATCCCGCGAGGTAGTCGGCGAGGAGCTCGGCCTCCTCCTCGGTCCCCGGCTGCAGGAACTCGGTCTCCACCTCGAAGTCGAGGCTGCCCTCTTCGTCGATCTCGGGGGCAGGCGGCTCCAGGTCCAGGATCTGGGTGAGGACCGCGCGGAGCTGATCCAGCACCACCGGCTTGTGCAGGAGCGCGTCCACCCCGCACTCGTTGGTGAGGAAGCGATAGCTCTTCAGGTCGCGGTAGAACGCGGTGACGAAGACGATCGGGAGCTCCGTCGACGAGTACCTCTTCCGAAGTCGCTTCGCCACGTCCTCCCCGCGCACCCCCGGGAGCAGCCCGTCCAGGATCACCACGCTCGGGCGCGCCTCCTCGATCTTGGCCAGGCCGTCCTCGCCCGAGCGAACCGCCACCAGGTCCAGCCCAAGCTCGTTCACCAATTTCTCGATCACGGGGTGAATGTGAACGTCGTCATCGATCAGAAGAATACGACCGCTCGCTGCCATCATTCCTCCCCCTATCCGTACTTCTCGTCTTCCAAGGTCACCAGCCGATAGATCTCGTCGGCGGTGTCTGCTTCGAGGATCCCCGCCCGGAGATCCGCGCTCTTCAGCAGGCGACTGATCCGGGCGAGGGCCTTCAGATGAACCCCGGCGGAGTTCTCGGGCGCGAAGAGCGCGAAGAAGATGTGCGCGGGCCTCCCATCCAACGACTCGAACTCGATCCCCTCCGTCGAGCGAGCGAAGGAGGCGGTCAGCCCCGGGAGCCCAGGGAGCTTCCCGTGGGGGATCGCCACCCCGTCGCCGATCCCCGTCGATCCCAAGCGCTCCCGCTCCTCGAGGACCTCCTTCAGCCGCCGCCGCGAGAGCTCGGGATAGCGGGCAGCCACCGGCGCACAGAGCGCCTCGAGGGCAGCCGACTTATCGCCGGCGTCGAGGGCGGTCAGGATGGCGTAGGGGCTGAGGAACTCGGAGATCTTCATATGCCATCTTCCGACGGGAGGAGAGGCGGGCGCAGGTGAGCCGTCCTACACCCCCGGGCGAGGACCGATCAAGCCCCATGGCCAGAAATTGCGGGCACCGTCAGTAAAGCTTGCGGCGCTTGCTCGACGGCAGAATCCCGAGTTCCTCCCGGTACTTCGCCACTGTCCGCCGGGCGATCTCGATCTTCTCCTTCTTCAGGAGCTCCACCAGCTTCTGGTCCGAGTAGGGACCGTCGGCCCCTTCCTCGGCGACGATCCGCTTGATCGCCATCTTCACCGCTTCGCTGGCGACCTCGTCGCCGCCGGTCTTCCCGATCGCCGAGTTGAAGAAGTACTTCAGCTCGAAGGTCCCCTGCGGGGTGTGGACGTATTTGTTGGTGGTCACCCGGGACACCGTCGACTCGTGCATCTCGATGTCCTCCGCCACGTCCTTGAGGATCAGCGGCTTCAGGTGGGCGACGCCGTGCTCCAGGAAGTCCCGCTGGAACTTCACGATCGACTCGGTGACCTTGTGGATCGTTCGCTGGCGCTGGTGGATCGATCGGATCAGCCATTGGGCGGAGCGGAGCTTCTCCTGGATGTACTCCTTCGAGCCGTTCGCCTTGGCGTCCCCGCTCAGGAGCGCGTCCCGATAGTGCTGGCTGATCCGCAGCTTGGAGAGGCCGTCGTCGTTGACCTGCACCACGTACTCGTCCCCGATCTTGTGCACGTGGACGTCGGGGGTGATGTACTGCGGCTCCTCGGAGGCGAAGTGCCGGGCGGGCTGCGGGTCCATCTCGGCGATCGTCTTCAGGGCCTCGATCGCCTCCTCCCGCAGCTCGTCCTTGCTACCTTCGTAGTCCTTGGCCAGCTCCCGCAGGAGGCCATCCAGGTTCTTGGTCTCGAAGAACTTGAGGTGCTTGCGGATGATCGTCCCGACGAGGCTGCCCTCCTCGCCCCACGCGCGGGCCTGGATCAGCAGGCACTCGCGCAGGTCGCGGGCGCAGACCCCGAGGGGATCCAGCTTCTGCAGCTTCGCGAGGGCGCTGGCAGCGACCCCCAGGCCGACCCCGCTCTCCATCGCGACTTGGATCAGCGGATCCCCCTCCACGCCCTCCAGGCGGAAGTAGCCGGCGTCATCGAGGTTGCCCAGGATCAGCAGCGAGACCCGCTCCTCCTCCGAGGAGAAGTTCGACACCCGCATCTGCTCGACCATGTAGTCGAAGAGGCCCTGATCCCGGGTGAGGTTGGCCTCCAGCGGAGGGAGATCCTCCGACACGCCACGGTTCGAAGGGGTGCTCTGGGTGAGCTGGTAGTTGTTGAGGTAGTTGTCCCAATCGATCTCGCTCTGCCCCTCCTCGCCCTTCACCTCCTCGGTCCGGTTCGAGGGCGCCTCGAGCTCGGCGCCGTCCTGCATGGTGAAGTTGTCGATGGCGGTGTTGTCCTGCTCGACCTCCACGCGGTTCTCGTCGACGGTGGTGGTGGGCTCCTCGAGGACGGGGTTCTGCTCGATCTCTTCGCGGATCAGGCTCTCCAGCTCCAGCCGGGAGAGCTGGAGGAGCTTGATTGCCTGCTGCAGCTGGGGGGTCATCACCAGCTGCTGCGACATTCTCAGGTGTTGCTTGAGTTCGAACGACATCGCCTACCCTGCCAAGAGAGTGTGTGAATCGACCACACCCTCAGTCCAGTCGGAATTTGTCTCCCAGATATAGGGAGCGCGCCCTCGCGCTCCCCGCCACCTCCGCCGGTGTCCCCTCCTCGAGGATCGTCCCGTTCGCGATGATGTAGGCCCGATCGCAGATCCCCAAGGTCTCGCGGACGTTGTGATCGGTGATCAGCACGCCGAGGCCCCGCTTCTTCAGATCCGCGATCTGCCGCTGGAGCTCACCCACGTTGATGGGATCCACCCCGGCGAACGGCTCGTCGAAGAGAATGTAGGTCGGGCGGGGGATCAGCGAGCGGGCGATCTCGCATCGGCGCCGCTCGCCCCCCGAGAGAGTCTCCCCGCGCGAGTCCGCCACCTTCTCCAGGCCGAACTCCTGGAGGAGCGCATCCGCCCGCGCCTCCCGATCCGCCTTGTTCAGAGGCTGGCTCTCGAGGATGGCGAGGAAGTTCTCACGCACCGTGAGCTTGCGGAAGATCGACGCCTCCTGCGGCAGATAGCCCAGGCCCGCCCTGGCGCGGCGGAACATCGGCTGCCGGGTGAGGTCCACGTCTCCCAGGGTGACGCGGCCCGCATCGGGGCGCACCATCCCAACCACCATGTTGAAGGTGGTCGACTTGCCTGCGCCGTTGGGCCCCAGGAGCCCCACCACCTCACCCGGCTTCACGTGGAGGCTCACCCCGTCCACCACCCGCCTGCCGGTGTAGATCTTCACGAGCCCCTCGGCGCTGAGGGGGGGCGACGCCAGGCGGTTCTCGAGCATGGCCGCGGAGCTGATCGCGCGGGACTCTACGCTCATTGCGTCCTCCTGCGCGCTTCCCCCAAGGGGAAGACCGCCCGCGGCTTCGCCACTTCCACCCTGCCCTGCCCGACGAAGAAGGTGACCTTGTCGCCCCGCAGCGAAGAGCCGTTCTCGGTGACGACGGGGTTGCCTTCGAGGACCAGGCGCTGTCCGCCGCCGGCGAAGTGGGCCCGGTCCGAGACGCCGCTCCGCGCGCCCTGGGTGACGTAGACCTTGCCGCCCTCGGTCCAGGCGCGCTCGACCTGGCCACCTTCGGCGCCGATCAGAACCAGCCTCGCCGCCTTGATCACCAGGTCCGCGCGGGTCCCCACCACGTTGCCTCGGAAGGTGGTCTTTCGCGCTGCGAAGTCGTGCTGCACCTCGTCGGCGGTGATGCGAAAGGGGCCGCTGCCCAGGCCGCCGCCCTGCCCGATGGCGAGGGGATCCTCCGCCGGGATCTCCGCGCGCCCTCTGACGAGGGTGGCGAGGTTGGAGCCGGTCTCGAAGGTCAGGCTCTCGCCGGAGAACTTGCGATCGGCCTCGACCAGGGTCGTCTCCCCGTCGAGCTGGAGGAGGCCGCTGGTGTTGTCGAAGGTCCCCGCCTGCGAGGTCATGGTCGTGCCGCCTTGGGTGGCGGTCACCGGCCCCTCACAGACCACGTTCTGGATCTTGGAGGCGTGATCGTAGTTCGCGACCAGGGTCGGGCAGCGCACCTCGAGATCCCCCCGGCGAACCACCACGCCGCCGCCGAAGACCGCACGCTGCCGCTTGTGGTCCACGGTCAGGGTCTCGCTCTGCAGATCGATCTCCTGCTCCTCCCGCGAGGACGCAGCGTCGGGCGAGGCGGAGTCCGCCGCCGCGGCGGACGCAGCCGCAGACGCGGACGCCGAAAACAACGCCACAGCGAGGGCAGCGACCAAGCCGGTCAGCCACAGGGCGGGGGGCGAGCGGAAGTGGCGCCACCTCATGGCTCGCCCTCCTTCTGGTTGCCCTGCCGCGACTCGATCTTCGGCGAGGACTCCGAGACCACGTGGACCCCGCCGTCGAGCTGGAGGGTCTGGTCCTCGACGTGGAAGCGGTAGGCGTTCGCGTCGACCGCGTAGCCCGGGCCCCGCACCGCCAAGGGATGGCTGCCTTCGATGAAGCCGGTGGACGCGTCCCAGACCGAGCCGACCGTCTCCCCTCGATCCCCGGCCCCGGTGATGACCTGCAGCTTCCCGATCGCCTCGGCGCGCTGGCCGTGGACGTCTCCCTTCCCCTCCTCGGCCTCGAGGCGGACGCCGCCCCTGCCCAGCTCCTCGGTGGGCGGCACGTCGGCGGCGATCGTCCAGGCGGCGATCTCGGCGCTCTCCCGGTTGTAGATCACCGTCTCGGCGTGGACGATCCGTGGCTCGCTGCCGGCGGAGTAGTGGCGCAGGGTCACGTCCGTGAGCTGGATCGCGGGCGGGCGGGCGGCGGGCCGCTCGGCAGGCGGCGCGCAGGCACAGGCCCACGGCGCCAGGGCGAGGGCCGCAAAGAGCCCCCCGACGGGCCGGAAAAACCCTGAATTTTGATGCGTTCGCGCGATCATTTTCCCTCAGACCGTAGCATCCGGCCCCTGCACCGTAAAGGATGCAATCAGGTCGGGCATGGTCTTTGCTAAGGGAACCACCGAGGGCCCACCAAAGAATCCCGGTTCAGGCGCCCGGAGAAGGGGGCCGGGTCTTCCAGCGCTCGTGCATCCAGACCCACTCGTCGGGGTGGCGGCGGATCTCCGCCTCGATCGAGGCGGTCATCGCAGCGGTCAGCCGCCGCGCGTCTTCCTCCCCATCCTCCGTCGGGCTCCACTCGATCTCTTGCACCGAGATCCGATGGCCTCCCTCGGGCTTGCGGTGGATGAAGATGGTCAACACCCCCGCCCCCGTGCGGATCGCAAGGTCCGCCGCGGCCCTGGGCGTGTGGGCCAGCCTGCCGAAGAAGGGGACGAAGACCCCCTGCACCTTGGTGTCCTGATCGATCAGCATCGCCAGGTAGGCGTCCTCCCGAAAGGCGCGCAGCAGCTTCTTGCTGGAACCCGGCGCCCCCCGCCAGATCGTCCGCCCGGGCCCGCGGGCCTTCTCGATCATCGCCGTCAGGGCGTGGTGGGACATCTCCACCCCCACCGCGTAGGCCGATCGGCCGCTGTGGACGATCCTGCGGAAGAGGAGCTCCCAGTTCCCGATGTGCCCGGTGACCGCCACCACGCCGTTGCCGCGCCGGGCCCCGTCGATCACCGCCGCCGCAGCGGCATCCAGCTCCACATAGGAGGCCAGCCGGGACTCCAGCCTGGGGAGCTGGGCGATCTCCATCCCCAGCTCGCCCAGGTTGCGAAACATCCGCCTGGCGATCGCCTCCCGCTCCTCTGCCGATCGCTCCGGAAAGGCGATCTCGAGGTGGGCAAGGGAGAGCCGCCGCTCCCGCGGGAAGAGGTGGTAGGCGATGCCGCCTCCCCATCTGCCGAGGGCGAGGGCCACGCGCAGGGGCAGGAGCTGCACCGCGGCGACCAGCGCCTGGATCAGCCAGCTCCTCACGGTGCGCTTCACCCGCTTGTACAGCGGTGGCTGCGCCCCGACAGGCGGGGGCGACGCCCGGGGAGAGACGGCCTCCATCGTCAGGTGGAGCTCGGAGCCCGTGAAGACGCGCGCCCGCCAGACGCCGGCTCGCTCTCCGCCCGCGTGACGGGTGGGTGGATCGCCAGCGCGTCCGCCCAGCGCCCGTTGGCCCGCAGCAGGAGCTCGCAGAGCTCCCGGACCGCGCCGTGCCCGCCGGGGTTCTCACAGACGTAGTGCACCTGGTCCTTCACCTCCGGCCTGCCGTCGGCGGGGGTGGCCGAGAACCCCACCCGGCTGAGGACCGGGAGATCGTTCACGTCGTCGCCGATGTAGGCGATCTCGTCCGGCGGGATCTGGCAGAGCTCCAGGAGCTTGTCGAAGCCCCTTCCCTTGTCGCGCTCCCCCTGGAGGACGAAGGGGATCCGGAGCTCGCCGGCGCGGATCTCCACCATCTTCGAGCTGCGGGCGGTGAGGATCGCGGTGGCAAAGCCCACGTTCCTCCAGAGCACCAGCCCGTGGCCGTCCTTCACGTCGAAGCGCTTGAAGGCCTCGCCGTCCTGGCCGTAGTAGAGGCCGCCATCCGTGAGGACGCCGTCCACGTCCAGGGCCAGGAGGCGCACCCGCTTCGCTCGCTCCATCAGCTCGTCGGAGATCGTCATGGCCGCTTCTTTATCAGAAACGGGCGGGGGCTGCGGAGCGGGCCTGCCCGTCCTCAGCCGTCGCCGTTCTGCTGGCCGCGACCGATGGCCCGGTAGGTGAAGCCCCGCTCCGCCATGCGCTCGGGATCGAAGACGTTGCGGCCGTCGAAGATCACCGGCGCGCGCATCAGCGACTTGAGCCTGTCGAAGTCCGGGCGGCGGAACTCGTTCCACTCGGTGACGATGAAGAGGGCGTCCGCCCCCTCGACAGCACCGTAGGGCGTGTCGGTGTAGCCGATCCGATCGCCAAAGATCCGCTTCGCGCTCTCATGGGCCACCGGATCGTGGGCGGCCACGGTGGCGCCCTTGCCCAGGAGGCCCTCGATCAGCGGGAGCGAGGGCGACTCGCGCATGTCGTCGGTCTTCGGCTTGAACGCCAGGCCCCAGACCGCGAAGTGCTTGCCCGCCACGTTGCCGCCGAAGTGCTTCAGGGCCTTGCGCAGGAGGAGCTGCTTCTGCTGCTCGTTCACCCGATCCACCGAGTTGAGGATCGAGAAGTCGAGGCCGTTCTCGCGCGCGGTGGAGTAGAGCGCGCGGATGTCCTTGGGGAAGCAGGAGCCGCCGAAGCCCGGCCCCGGGAAGAGGAAGGAGAGTCCGATCCGGCTGTCCGTTCCCATCCCCAGCCGTACGTTGTCCACGTCCGCCCCCACCCTCTCGCAGAGCGCCGCGATCTCGTTCATGAACGAGATGCGCGTGGCGAGCATGGCGTTGGCCGCGTACTTGGTCATCTCCGCGGATTGGGGATCCATGAAGAGGATCCGGTTCGAGCGGCGGGTGAAGGGGGCGTAGAGCTCCCCCATGATCGCCCGGGCCCTCTCGCTGTTCGACCCGATCACCACGCGATCCGGCGAGAGGAAGTCGTCGATCGCCGCGCCCTCCTTGAGGAACTCGGGGTTCGAGACCACGTCGAAGGTGCCGGGCTTCGCAACCTTGGAGAGGACCGCGTGGACCTTCTGGGCGGTCCCCACCGGCACCGTGCTCTTGTTCACCACGACGGTGTAGCCGGTGATCGCGCTGCCGATCGAGCGGGCGGCGTCCAGGACGTAGTTCAGGTCCGCGGACCCGTCCTCGCCCTGGGGGGTCCCCACGGCGATGAAGACCACCTGGGCGTCCTTCACCGCTGCGGCGAGGTCGGTGGTGAAGCGGAGGCGCCCGGACGCCGCGTTGCGCTCGACCAGCTCCTCCAGCCCCGGCTCGTAGATTGGGATCTGCCCCTCGAGGAGGGTCGCGATCTTCGACTCGTCGATGTCCACGCAGGTGACGTCGTTGCCGCTGTCTGCGAAGCAGGTCCCTGCGACGAGGCCCACGTAACCGGTACCGATCACTGCAATGCGCATGGCTTCCCTTCGAACCTTTCGACTCGGATCTATCCGCGAAAAATCCGGCCCATCCACAGGGGTCCGGCCGCGATCCACCCCTTATCCGGGAATCGTCGCGTAGCTGTCAACCCGAGGTATGGCAGTTGCCGGGGGCTGATTTCCTCGCGCAAAGCGGTGGGCTGCCGATGGGATCGACCGCCAGCCGGGCAGCCAGGCGCCGGGGACATGGGAGCATGGGAGGAGATGGGCGCTCTTGCGTTGCGGCGGGGACGGCCAGCGGCGAAGATGGCTCCCTCCGAGCAAGAGAAGGAATCCCCCCGCTCGCCCTTCGGGAGAGTCAGAACCCATGAAGCATCTCCTCGTCACCGGCGGCGCCGGCTTCATCGGCAGCCACCTGGTCGATCGCCTCCTCCGCGACGGGGTGCGCGTCACCGTGGTCGACAACTTCGATCCCTTCTACGACGAGCGGATCAAGCGCCGGAACATCGCCGCCCACCTGCACCACGAGCGCTACGAGCTCCTGGAGGCGGACATCCGCGACCCAGCCGCCCTCGCCCGGATCCCGGAGGGGATCACCACCATCGTCCACCTGGCGGCGAAGGCGGGGGTGCGGCCCTCCATCGAAGATCCGGTCGCCTACCAGGAGACCAACGTCCGGGGGACCCAGAACCTCCTCGAGCTCGCGAAGCAGCGGGGCATCTCCCGCTTCGTCTTCGCCTCCTCCAGCAGCGTCTACGGCGTCAACCCCCGGGTCCCCTGGCGGGAGGACGATCACGTGCTCCTCCCCATCAGCCCCTACGCCAGCACCAAGGTCAGCGGCGAGCTGATGGGCCACGTCTACAGCCACCTCCACGGGATCCGCTTCATCGGCCTGCGCTTCTTCACCGTCTACGGCCCCAGGCAGCGCCCGGACCTCGCCATCCACAAGTTCGCGCGCCTCATGCTCGCGGGGAAGCCGATCCCCGTCTTCGGCGACGGGAGCACCCGCCGCGACTACAGCTACGTCGACGACATCGTCGAGGGGATCGTCCGGGCGATCCTCTATGAGCGAAGCGACTACGAGGTGATCAACCTGGGCAACGATCGCACCATCACTTTGCAGGAGCTGATCACCTCGTTGGAGGAGATCCTCGGCGTGAAGGCGATCATCGACAGGCGGCCCGACCAGCCCGGCGACGTACCCCAGACCTGGGCCAGCATGGACCACGCCAGGGCCTGCCTGGGGAACCTGCCGCGGACTCCCTTTCGAGAGGGGCTCAATCGCTTCGCGCGGTGGCTGCGGGAGCAGGAGATGACGGAACGCTGACCAATTCGGAGGCGTCCGGACACTCGAGGGAGCAGGTCGCTGGCCGCCGCCTCTCACAGCCGTCACAGCTGCAGCTCGAAGCTGCGATCGACGTGACCAGCAGAGTGGCCAGCAAGGACTTCCGGATCTGCATCGATGGGCGGCTCCCCCGATAGGCACGCACCTCGACCTTCGAAGGTAGCGACGAGCGGTCGCCTGGTCGCTGGTGGGACCCGGACGAGGATCCCTCGATCAGCCGATCAGCGCGCGGACCCGCTCGAGGTCCTCCGGGGTGTCCACCCCGATCGAGCGGTACGAGGTGTCCAGGACCCGGATCCGATGGCCGTGCTCCAGCGCCCGAAGCTGCTCCAGCTTCTCCGTCCGCTCGAGCGGGGTCGCCGCGAGGCTCGTGAACTCCTGCAGGAACGCCGCCCGAAAGCCGTAGATCCCCACGTGTGCCAAAGGCCTCGCGCCTTCCCCACGGAGGAAAGGGATCGCAGCCCGCGAAAAGTAGAGCGCGTCGTTTCGCAGGTCGCGGACCACCTTCACCACGTTGGGGTTCTCGAGCTCCCCCGTCTCCAGCTCCCGGGCCAAGGTCGCGAGCTCCACCGCAGGATCCTCGAAGGCGCGGAGGAGCTCTTCGATCGCCCGGGGATCCAGGAGCGGCTCGTCTCCCTGCACGTTGACCACCACGTCCAGCGCCCCGAGCTGCCGGGCCGCCGCCGCACAGCGATCGCTGCCGGAGGCACAGTCCGCAGGGGTCATCACGGCCTCCCCGCCTGCCGAACGAACCGCCTCGAGGATCCGCTCGTCATCGGTCGCCACCAGCGCCCGCTCCACGCCCCTGGCGAGGAGCGCCTTCTCGAGGACCCGCACGATCATCGGCTTCCCGCCGATGTCCACCAATGGTTTGCCGGGGAGCCGCTCGCTCGCGTAGCGGGCCGGGATGATCACGACGTTTCTCATGGGAGAGCCGGCCCCAATATGCCCGTTGCCCGGTCCGGGCGCCATCGGTACAGCGTGTCGATAGTTTCCAGCGACACCGCCCTTCTCGGGCGTTGAGCAAACCTCGCTCTTTCTGCTTCAACGAGGGAAGTTTCGCCCGTGAGACCTGCCCACGGACCAGCGCTCCCCTCTCGGCAGACGTTTACCGTCTCCGCCCGCTTGGCGGCGACGTACTTCCACGATAACTCCGGGTACTGCCCCAGGCAGACCGCCGCGTTGGTGTCGCGGTCGGCCTCGTGCCCGCAGCTTCTGCAGCGGAAGGTCCGCTCCGACAAGGGGAGCGCCTCCCCCACTGCCCCGCACGCGCTGCACCTGCGCGTGCTGGGATAGAAGCGGTCGGCCAGCGTGAGGGTGCCCCCACGCCAGGCCACCTTGTAGCTCAGCGCGGAGGCGAACATCGCCCAAGCGCTGTCTGCCAGGGAGCGTGCGAGGCGGGTCCGCATCAGACCCGCCGTGCTCAATGTCTCGAGGACCAGGTGGCCGTGGGTCTTGGCCAACCGGCTCGAGGCACGGTGCACGAAATCGCGACGGACATCGGCAATTCGTTGATGCAGCTTCGACAATTCTAGCCGCGCACGGTAGCGGTTTTGTGAACCCTTCTGCTTCCGGCTGACGGCACGGGAGAGCCTGCGCAGTTTGGGGAGTAGCTGGCGAAGGGGGCGCGGCGCCTCGATGCGCTCGATCTCACGCCCGCTGGCGCCAGCGAGGACCGCGAAGGTTGTGAGGCCCCGATCGATCCCGATCGCCTCCGCACCCATCTGGCCCTGGTGCCGGGTGGCAGGGTGAAAGGGCGCTGCCTCGATGTTGAGGCTGAGCTTCCAGTGTCCGCCGGAGCGATGAGAGACGGTGGCAAAGAGGATCTTCGCTCGGTCCTTTTTCAGCATGCGCCTCAGTCTGCGCGTGCACTCGCGCACAGGGAGGACGCCGAGCTTTGGAAGCCGAATGCTGCGCTCCTGTCCGGGCCCGCCGACCTGGATCGCTGCACGGGCTCCGCTCACCTTATTTCGGATCCGGAAGGATTGATGTGAGTCCGCGCGCTTCTTGAACTTCGGGAACCCTGCGGCCTTGGTCCCAGCCTTGCGGCGAGAAGAAAACGCGGCGAGGGCGCGGCCCAGGTCGACAGCAGCCTCCTCAAAGACCTGCTGCAGGACCTCTCTGCGCCAGTGGAGTCCCACGCTGCCATCCGAGTGGACCCCCGATTCGGGCGAGATCTTCCAGTGGTTGAAGGTGTTGATCAGGTCGAAGCCCGACCAGGGGACTCGAACGTCGAAGCCCTCTCGCCTGGCCTCCAGCGCATCCTTCACGGATCCCAGCAGCTGGTTGTAGGCGAAGCGAGACGCCCCTGCATGGCGGCCCAACGCTTCCTCCTGGGCAGCACTCAGCCGGAGGGTGAAGCTGAGGCTCGCATACCGCATCATGCCTCCCAGCCCGAGAGGGAGACGAGAGATGCGGCGAGGGCGAAGCTGGAAGCGAACGACGTCGCCGTCTTGTCGTAGCGAGTGCCCACCCGACGAAAGAGCTTCAGTCGACCAAAAAACCTCTCGATCGCATTTCGAATCGCGTATCGAGTCGAGTCGAGGAAACGCTGCTCCCTCCTGTTCGAGCGAGAGGGGATCACGGCCCTCATCCCTTGCTGTACGACAGCTTCGAGGAAAAGATCGCTGTCGTACGCCTTGCCTCCAACGACCGCCAGACCACGAAGTCCTCGAACCAGGCTTTCCGCCTGGGTGAGATCGCCGACCTGACCTCCAGTGAGGATGTAGCGGATCAGCTTCCTCTTTTCGGAAGCCGCCGCATGTACCTTCGTGGTGAAGCCACCTCGCGACCGGCGCAGCGCAGGATCCTTCCCGCCCCTTCGAGCGCCTGCCGCCTGGGGATGGGCCTTGACGATCGTGCTGTCGATCAAGAGGAGCTCGGCGAGTCCATCCTCTCGGGCGAGCTCCTGACGCAGAGCCTCCCAGCGCCCCGCGAGCGCCCATCGGCGAAATCGTCGGAAGGCTGTACTCCATTTCCCAAAGGATGCGGGGAGGTCGCGCCAAGGAGCCCCGGTCCGAAGCAGCCAGGCAATAGATTCAATGAAGCGGCGGTCGTCTCTACCGGGCGGGCCCCGTCGAGTAGCGGCCGACACGAGCGGCGCCAAACGTTCCCACTGCTGGTCGGTGAGAGTGACTCGCTCCATTCATGAAGAATGCAGCCGCACTGAACGGATGCCAAGCTACCGAAAAGGATCTGGATTGGAAAAACTGTCGACACACCCTAGGTTGCTCCGCATGAAGATCATCCACGTGGTGGGCGCCAGGCCGAATTTCATGAAGATCGCGCCGATCCTGCAGGCGGTGGAGCGGGCGGGGTTCGCCGAGCAGCGTCTGGTCCATACGGGGCAGCACTACGACGCCTCCATGTCGGACGTCTTCTTCACCGATCTGGGGATGCCCAGACCCGACATCTTCCTGGGGGTGGGATCGGGATCGCATGCGGAGCAGACCGCGAAGGTGATGGTGGGCTTCGAGAAGATCTGCCTGGAGGAGAAGCCCGATCTGGTGGTGGTGGCGGGGGACGTGAACTCCACCATCGCCTGCGCGCTGGTCGCGGCGAAGCTGCAGATCCCATGCGCCCATGTGGAGGCGGGGCTGCGGTCCGGCGACATGGGCATGCCGGAGGAGGTCAACCGGGTCCTCACCGATCGGATCTGCGCGCTCCTGCTCACGCCGTCGAAGGACGGCGACGAGAACCTGCTGCGGGAGGGGACCGAGGCGGAGCGGATCCACCTGGTCGGCAACGTGATGATCGACTCCCTCCTCTCCCACCTGCCCAAGGCGAAGGCCTCGGGGATCCTGGAGAAGATGGGCCTCTCCCCCGGCGCGTTCGCGGTCCTCACCCTGCACCGCCCGTCCAACGTGGACGATCCGAAGATCCTCGGTGGCCTCCTCGACGTGATCGAGGAGGTGCAGGCGCGGCTGCCGGTGGTCTTCCCCGTCCACCCCCGCACCCGCAAGCAGCTCGAGAGCTTCGGCCTCGCCGAGCGGATCGAGCGCATGGAGGGGCTGCGGATCTGTGAGCCGATGGGTTACCTGGAGTTCCTGGGGCTGACCTCGCAGGCGAAGCTGGTCCTCACCGACTCGGGTGGGCTGCAGGAGGAGACCACCGCCCTCGGGATCCCTTGCCTGACCCTGCGTGAGAACACCGAGCGCCCCATCACCATCACCGAGGGGACGAATACCCTGGTCGGCGTGGACCCTGCCCGGGTGCGGGAGGAGGCCCTGCGGGTCCTCGACGGCGGCGGCAAGGGCGGCAGGATCCCGGCGCTCTGGGATGGGAAGGCCAGCGAGCGGATCGCAGAGGTGTTTCGAGCCTTCCTCGGCTGATTGGGCACGCTGGGTCCCTGCGTTCGCAGGGACGACCACGCAAGTGGGCGCCGCACCCAGACCCTGTCGCTCCCGCGAACGCGGGAGCCCAGTGCGGCCAGCGTGGAGGAGGAGCTGGGCCTACCAGCCGGTCAAGGCTGACCGAGGGCCCTTCGGATCGCCAGCACCTGCCCGACCAGCTCGTCGAAGCCGGCGAAGTCGAGGGAGTTCGGGCCGTCGCAGAGGGCGTTGTCTGGATCCGGGTGGATCTCGAGGAAGAGCGCGTCGATCCCCATCGCCGCTGCGGCCCTCGCGAGGCCGGCGACGAAGCGGCGCTCCCCGCCGGAGGTGCCGCCGGCGGCGGAGGGGAGCTGCACGGCGTGTGTCGCGTCCATGCACACCGGCACCCCGATGTCCCGCATCAGCGGCAGCGAGCGCATGTCGACCACCAGGTTGTTGTAGCCGAAGGACGCGCCGCGCTCCGTGAGGACGATGTCCTCGCAGCCGCTCTCGCGCAGCTTCGTCACCGCGTGGCGCATGTCCTTCGGTGCCACCATCTGCCCCTTCTTCACCTGCACCGGCTTGCCGGTCTTCGCGCAGGCGACCAGGAGATCCGTCTGCCTGCAGAGGAAGGCTGGGACCTGCAGCATGTCCACCACCTCCGCCACCGGCGCCGCCTGCCAGGCCTCGTGCACGTCGGTGACCAGCGGCAGCCCGAACTCCGCCTTCACCTTGGCGAAGATCGGCAGCGCCTCCTCCATCCCCGGTCCCCGGTAGGAGGAGAGGGAGGTGCGGTTCGCCTTGTCGAAGGAGCACTTGAAGACCGCCGGGATCCCGTGCTTCTCCGAGACGCGCTTCACCTCGCGCGCGGTGGCCATCACCTGCTCCTCGGTCTCCACCACGTCGGGGCCCACGAGGAGCACCAGCTTCCGTCCTTCGCCGATGACGACGTCTTCTCGAACCCTGCAGCGGATCATCTAGGAGTCCTTCGCCTTCGCGCCGCGAACCGGCACCACGTTGGAGGGGATCGCCGCCTTGCGATCCCGCTGCTCCATCGCCGCCCGGATGAAGCCCGTGAAGAGGGGATGCGGCGCAGTGGGCTTCGACTTGAACTCGGGGTGCGCCTGGCAGGCCAGGAAGAAGGGGTGGTCCCCGAGCTCGATCATCTCCACCAGGTCCAGCTCCGGGTTCACGCCCGAGAAGATCATCCCCGCCTCCTCGTAGCGCTTCCGGTAGGCGTTGTTGAACTCGAAGCGGTGGCGGTGGCGCTCGTGGACCAGCTCCTCCCCGTAGAGCGCGTGGGCGAGCGAGCCCTCCTTCAGCGAGCAGGCGTAGGCCCCCAGGCGCATGGTGCCGCCCTTCTCCTTCACCGTCTTCTGCTCCTCCATCAGGGTCACCACCGGATGCGGGGTGCGCTCGTCGAACTCGGCGGAGTTCGCCTTCTCCAGCCCGAGCTGGGAGCGGCCGAACTCGATCACCGCCATCTGCAGGCCCAGGCAGATCCCGAAGAAGGGGACCTTCTCCTCTCGGGCGTAGCGGATCGCCGCGATCTTCCCCTCGGTGCCGCGGATCCCGAAGCCGCCGGGCACGAGGAGCGCGTCCACGTCATGGAGCTGCGCCTTCGCCGACTCGTTCTCGATGTCGGCGGCGTCGATCAGCTTCAGGTTCACCCTCACGTCGTTGGCGACGCCGCCGTGGGTCAGGGCCTCGTTCAGGCTCTTGTAGCTCTCCGCCAGCTCGACGTACTTGCCCACCACGCCGATCGTCACCTCGCCGGCCTTCGGGTTCATCACCCGATCGTGGATCCGCTCCCACGCCTCGAGCGCCGGCGCCCGCGACCAGATGTTGAGGATCTCGGCGATCTTGTCGTCCAGCCCCTCCCGATGCAGCGCCAGCGGCAGCTCGTAGATCGATCCCACGTCCAGCGCCGAGAAGACGTGCCCGGGATCCACCGAGGTGAAGAGCGCGAGCTTGTCCTTCATCTCCCGCTCGATCGGGCGCTCGCTCCGGGTGATCAGGATGTCCGGCTGGATGCCGATCTCCCGCAGCTTCATCACCGAGTGCTGGGTGGGCTTGGTCTTCAGCTCGCCTGCGGCGGCGATGTACGGGACGTAGGTGAGGTGGACGTAGAGGCAGTTCTCGTGCCCGACGTCGTAGCGCATCTGGCGGATCGCCTCGAGGAAGGGCAGGGACTCGATGTCACCCACCGTGCCGCCGACCTCCACCAGGGTCACGTCCAGGCCCTCCGCCGCCTCCCGGATGATCGCCTTGATCTCGTCGGTGATGTGGGGAATCACCTGTACCGTCTTGCCCAGGTACTCGCCGCGGCGCTCCTTCTGGATCACCGCGTTGTAGATCCGCCCGGAGGTGTAGTTGTTCGCCCGGGTCATCTGCGCGCTGGAGAAGCGCTCGTAGTGGCCGAGGTCGAGGTCCGTCTCCGCCCCGTCGTCGGTGACGAAGACCTCGCCGTGCTGCATCGGGCTCATCGTCCCCGGATCGACGTTGATGTAGGGGTCGAGCTTGAGGAACGAGATCTTCATCCCCCGGTTCTCGAGGAGCGCGCCGATCGACGCAGAGGTGAGGCCCTTCCCCAGGGAAGAGACGACGCCACCGGTGATGAAGATGAATTTGCTGCTGCGCCGCGCGCGGGCTGCGGTCATGTTGGGTCTCCTGCGCCTACTCCACCGGGCAGGCGTGTCCGAGCGGGAGGTAGGATCTTGGTGCCTACCTACACCAAAGCGCCTTGGGTCGAAACCGGGAATCCCCGATCCCATCCTTTGGCCCCCGCCAGCGCCCGGAGATGGGCCCGCTCTCGCCCCCCACCATCGCTTTGCAACTGGACGGAAAGGGGGATAGAAGCCGGGCGGGAGCGCGTCCGGATGAGTTTGGAAGCCACATGGGAGACAGCCCTCGCCCGCCTGGAGCGGGAGGGCAGGCGCCGCCGCCTTCGATCGGCGGTCCGCCTCGGGGGCGGCAGGATCCGGGTCGCCGGAAGGGTCCTCCTCGACTTCTCCTCCAACGACTACCTGGGCCTCTCCACCCACCCCGAGCTGGCGAGGCGCGCCGCGGCCTTCGCCGAGGAGTGGGGAGCTGGCGCCGCTGCGTCCCGGCTGGTCTGCGGAAACCTCGAGGCACACGACGCCCTCGAGGAGAAGGTGGCGGCGCGCAAGGGCACCGAGGCCGCGCTGATCTTCGCGTCCGGATGGCAGACGAACGCAGGGGTCCTCCCCGCCATCCTCGACCCCAGGGTCCTGGGCGCGGAGCCTTTGGTCTTCAGCGACAAGCTGAACCACGCCAGCATCCACCACGGCTGCAGAGCCGCCGGCGCGCGCCAGCTCCGCTATCGCCACCTGGACCTCGATCATCTGGAGACCCTGCTGCGAAGGCACGAGCGCGATCCGCTGCCGAAGTTCATCGTCTCGGAGACCGTCTTCAGCATGGACGGGGATCAGGCCGACGTGGCTGCCCTCGCTGAGCTCGCCCACCGCTACGGCGCCTTCCTCTACCTGGACGACGCCCACGCCACCGGGGTCTTGGGCCCCGAAGGCTTCGGCCTGGCAGCGGGGCTGGGGGACCGCGCCGGCCTGGTGATGGGGACCTTCAGCAAGGGGTTGGGGAGCTTCGGGGGATACGTCGCCTGCTCCAGCGCCCTTCGCGACTATCTGATCAACCGCAGCTCGAGCTTCATCTACTCCACCGCGCCGCCGCCGCCCCTCCTCGGGGCGATGGACGCCGCCCTCGACCTGGTCCCTTCCATGGACGCGGAGCGGGAAGGTCTTCAAGCGCGGGCCGCCGCCTTTCGCGAGAGGCTGAGGTTGGCAGGCCTCGACACGGGAGGCTCCACCACCCAGATCGTGCCGCTGATCCTGGGGACCGAGGAGCGGGCGCTGGCGGTGGCCCGGGCGCTGGAG
>Ga0180215_1000793_pt1 | contig 37199 bp, 41 predicted proteins | sample eDN3rd37CBELigBY_FD_128871 | JGI IMG/M metagenome (GOLD analysis project Ga0180215, IMG submission 128871) | Enriched backyard soil microbial communities from Emeryville, California, USA - eDNA 3rd pass 37_C BE-Lig BY (version 2) (version 2) | ecosystem: Environmental > Terrestrial > Soil >...
GATGTGGACGGTATCTATTCGACAGATCCACGTATCGTGAAGCATGCACGCAAGCTTCCGGCGATATCGTATGACGAGATGTTAGAGCTCGCGAATCTTGGGGCAGCTGTTCTGCATCCGAGGGCGGTCGAGTATGCCAAGCAGTACAACGTGAATCTGGTCGTTCGTTCCAGCTTCAACGATAACGAAGGTACGTTAGTGAAGGAGGAAGCAGCGATGGAGCAAGGGATCGTCGTGCGTGGCATCGCCTATGACAAGAATGTAGCAAGGATTAGCATATTGGGCGTGGAGGATGTACCTGGCACACTCGCTAAAGTATTCAATGCGTTAGCAGAAGCGAACATCGATGTCGATATCATCGTGCAGAGCGGCGTGACGAACGGTACAGCAGACTTCTCCTTCACGGTAAGTCTTGGAGAGGTCGAGCGTGCGAAGAATGTCATCGCGGGCATCCGTGACCAAGTGCCGTACCGTGATATTACTTCCGAATCGAATCTGGTCAAAGTATCGATCGTCGGTGCAGGCATGGTGAGCAACCCTGGTGTCGCGGCGAAGATGTTCGATGTTATCTCGAAGCAAGGTGTGAATATCAAGATGGTGAGCACCTCGGAGATTAAAGTGTCGTGTGTCATCGACATCGCGCAGCTTACAGAGGTCGTCTTAGCCCTTCATACAGCATTTGATCTCGATACGAATCAGACAGCATTCGTTGGCGGGCCACAAGATCGAAGATAGATCCCGTCCTTGCCACTTATCGCACATTATTCATTTATTTATCCCATAAGAAGCTGAAGATCTTCAGGAACAGTGCGGTGATACCCGCGGCCATCAGAGGTCCGACCGGGATGCCGCGCAGGAAGATGATGCCGAAGATCGAACCGATGACAAGACCCACAATCAGTTGTGGGTCTGTTTTTAATACATCCAGTCCTTTGGAATTCATGAAAGTCGCTACCGCGCCGCCTAGCAGCGCGATGATGCCTGGCCATGATGTGAAGACTTGCATGATATCCCGGTAATGGATCTTCTCACTAGCGAACGGAACGAGAACAGCGAGTGTCAGGAATAATAATCCGAGCTCCAGACCGCGTCGTTCGATCGACGGCAAATAACGTTCCAGGTGGATCAGCTTGACGATCAACAGGATGCAGGCTGCTGTGGTGATGATCGGTGATCGCCCGATCAGACCGATGATGATCAAGATGACGAGCAAAACTTCTCCATTCATAGGCGGTGACTCCTGTCTCCGAATTCGTACATTTCAGTGTATGGGACAAGAATCTATTTTAGAACTTCGGCAGTTAGGATCCCGTTCGCTAACACCGGCACGGTGTCGATGATATTCGTCCTGCAGCAATATCGTACTTCCTCGATTAACCCCACTCTAGCTAAACGTCTTCCATTCCTGCACGCTAGTATCTCTTCCTCTAACCGGCTCTGCACATGCTGATAAGCATGAAACATCGCTAGGCCGACATCGTTTAATTCCGGACGCATGCCGCTGCAGCTTTCTAGCTCACTGATGAGTAGACCAGCACATAGACCATCTTCCAGCGAGAACGTATCTTTCGTGCCCGCGCATACGATGACGATATCTCGGTTCCACGTGAGGGCATGATGGACAGCAGCACGGGCATTCAGCATGGCTGCTGCGATGACATGGCTTGCTTTAGCTGACTTCTGAATCGCTCTTGTACCGTTGGTCGTCGTCATGATCAATCGCTTGCCTTGTAGCTCGGAGGTTTGGTATTCGATTGGCGAATTACCATAGTCGAAGCCGGGTATCTTCTTCCCATTCCGCTCTCCACCGAGGAGCACACCTTCTGCTCGACTTTCATTCGCTTGATAGACGGTCTCCACGGGTACGACACCAGCACATCCATGATGAAGCGCAGTGATGATCGAGCTCGTTGCTCTGAGCACATCGATGACGACTGCTGTCTTTCCCATCAGATCATCGGCACAAGCCTCGTTCACAGATGGGATGACGGCTACGTGAACCATTTGCTACAGCTCCTTCGACTAGCTTTTGGCGATCAGCCTGCTTAACGTATCCGATCGCAGACCTCGGCGCAACGCCTCTAGTGAGAGTACGTCGTCAGGGGAGATGTTGCCTAGATTCGTATCAGGACCTAGACGGTTGATCAGTTCGGCTTGCTGCGACTTTAGTGGCGCTTCCCACAACAGTACATCAGGATTCGGGATACGTGCGAGCACATCAGCGATTAAGTCACTGTCACAGTTACCGCTCTCATCGTAGATGCCGACGCCCTTACCGGATTCCCGACCTTCGATCGTGACGAGCTCCGATCCATGTCGCAGATCGGTGTGGATCGTGCGGATCAGCTCCTCTGTCTCAAGCTTCGATCCCCAGAACTTCTTCCCATATTCGGTGAATACGCGAAAGCCTAATGATCTACATCTGGATATGAGAGAATTGCGCAGCTCTTCATCCATATGGATCGTACCGTCCGATACCTCGATGCCATCAAATCCGAAGCGGCACACGACATCCAAGTAAGGCTCCACCATGTTCTTCGTAACCGCAACTTCCAGGAAGGTCCCCCCCGGCATGACCGTGATCCGATGTTCTCGGCAGAGCTTGATCTTCGCGGCTAAGACATCATGTGGATACAGAACGGACGTTCCAAAACCGAGCTTGATGATGTCGATGTATTCCCCCGATACTTGCAACAGTTCAGCGAATGCCGTGAGTCCGATCCCTTTGTCGATAACCATCGCCAGTCCGTTCTTACGTGGTTTCGGGTGGCGTCTGCCGGAAGGGTCGCTAAGCCGGGAATTCCACTCAAGATCTCGTATACTCTCCATGTTGTACGTCCCCTAACTGTCAAGAAATTGTATGAGATATGTAGGCAATATATGCGATAAGACTTAGGGTTGTGCCCACTATCCTAAAATCGAACAAGCTTGCATAGAGTGGATATACGAGAGTGAAAGGACGAGGAGAGACGATATGAGTAAATTTCTGTTAGGGATGGTCGTACTACGATTAATATCCGGTACGCTGGAGATTACGGCCGCACTGATCATGTTTCGTTTGAACTCGGTGGAGAAAGCGTTGCTCGTTAATTCGATGCTGGCACTGGTCGGTCCGTTCGTGCTGATCGCGACGACAGCGCTAGGACTATTCGGTATCGCTGACCGGCTGTCCTATAGCAAGCTGATGTGGATCATCGCGGGACTGACGTGCTTGTTCATCGGCATCTTCAAAAAATAAAGGGTGGGGAGAAGGGTGAGAGGTTCGTTCGAGATTCGAAGTCGAGATTCTATCCGTGTTGCATCGTTATGGTCGACATTGATCTGAACAACCGTCTATCGATATGGAAGTTCAAATCATGAAGACAAGCTGGCATAAATGGGTGGGTCAAGCATAGATATGAATATCGGGAAGGCTTCTAAAGGAGGCGACAATACATGCAGACAACACTCAGTACGATCTTACCCGATCGGTTATCCACGATCCTCTCTCGCTTGGATGATACAGTAGCCACCCGGCTCGAGGAACTGCGTATACGCGAAAGCAAGCCGCTAGAAGTGAATTACGATGGCCGCTATGCATTCGTTACGCCACTTGGCGGACTGACGATGTCCCCAACGGAATCGTATCAGCCTTCCAAAGAAGATTGCATGAAGCTGCTCGATATCGTGACGAATCATTCGCTGTACTCGTTCGAGGAAGAGCTCCGGCGCGGATATATCACGGTGCGCGGCGGACATCGGATCGGAATCGCTGGCAGAGTCGTGCTGGATCGTGGACATGTGAAGCTGCTGCGAGACATATCCGGCTTCAATATTCGATTAGCCAGAGAGGTGCGCGGCGCTGCTGACCGGGTCATCCGCTCACTGATCGATCCAGCCTCGGATACCGTCCATCACACGCTCGTCGTATCGCCGCCTCAGTGCGGCAAGACGACACTGATCCGAGATCTGGCGCGCATCATTAGTGAAGGCAGCTGGCCAGGGTTAACAGGGCAATCTGTGCAGGAGCGAGGGCTGAAGGTCGGCATCGTCGATGAGCGCTCGGAGATTGCGGCGAGTGTAGCCGGTGTACCGACCTTCGATGTCGGACCTCGCACAGACGTACTGGACGCTTGCCCGAAGGCCGAAGGAATGATGATGATGATCCGCTCACTATCCCCGCAGGTGCTGATCGTCGACGAGATCGGGCGCAAGGAAGATGCTGAGGCGATCCAAGAAGCGATGCATGCCGGTATTCGTGTTATCGCAACAGCGCACGGACAGGATATCGACGATGTGAAGCGAAGGCCGGGTCTAGCACCATTGTTCGAAGCCGGAGTATTCCGAAGATATGTCGTACTACGTGGAGTAGGACATCAACGCAGCTACCATCTGTATGATCGGGACGGCCGTTCGCTACAGAGCATGTACGGGAAGGCAGCCTCAGTGCGATGATCAAGCTGGTCGGCGCAGTGCTCATCATCTTCGCATCTACGTTGTTCGGCTTCTACAAGGCATCGCTGTACGCAGCTCGCCCGAGACAGATCAGGCAGCTCGTCCATGCACTGAAGCGTCTTGCGACAGAGATCGGTTATGGGAGTACACCGTTGCCAGTAGCTCTCCGTAAGCTGTCCGCACAGTGTCAGCGGCCGTTGGATCAGATGTTCGCGACTATCGCGGATAGACTGTCTGGGGGGCGGTCAGAGACCGTGAGGCAGGTCTGGCAGGAGACCATCCAGCGCTTCTGGGGACAGACGGCGATGAAAGCACCGGAACAAGAGACCTTGCTCGAGCTCGCTTCGACGCTTGGTATCTCGGATCGAGAAGATCAGTTGAAGCACTTGGAACTGGCCATTACAGGTTTACAGCACGAAGAAGCAGTGGCAAGAGACGAGCAACAGAAATTTGAGAAGCTAAGCCGAAGTCTCGGTATGCTCGGTGGGGCACTCATCGTCATCTTAATCTATTGAAGTAAGTAGGTGCGTTCATGAATTTCGATATAAATGCCATATTCCAAATCGCCGGTATCGGAATCATCACAGCCATGATTCACACGGTTCTGAAGCAGATGGGAAAAGAGGACATGGCGCACTGGGCAACCGTAATCGGATTCGTAGTCGTGATGTTCATGGTCATACGTCTGCTCGATGAATTGTTTCAGGAGATCAAGACGATCTTCCTGTTCCAGTAGGTGATCCAAGCGTGGAGATCATACAGATCGTAGGACTAGGTCTGCTCGTGACGATACTATCGTTAATTCTGAAGGAACAAAAACCGATGTTCGCCTTCCTGCTGACAGCGTCAGCTGCGTTGTTCATATTCATCTTCCTAGCGGACAAGATCGCTTCTGTCATCCATGTTATCGAACGGTTGGCGCTAGAGACGAATGTGAACATGGTCTATCTGAAGACGATCCTCAAGATCATCGGGATCGCATATATCGCTGAACTTGGAGCGCAGATCGTTAGAGACTCAGGATTCTCTTCGATCGCATCGAAGATAGAGCTGGCTGGCAAGGTGTTAATCCTCGTCATGGCCGTACCGATCATCGAGGTGCTTATCAAGACCGTAATCAACATGCTGCCATCAGCCTAAAAAGAGGAAGTTCAAAAAGTCACCGTCCATAACGAAGAGGAATCAAGAAGTATCTCGGCATCGAATCTCGAACGAAACCGGAAATTCCGGTACTCACGTAGCCTCCAGCTACGCTCCGTTCCTCATTTCTCGGATATCGTTCGACCTTCTCGATTCTGAACAGCGACTTTTTGAACATGGATCAGAAGAGGAAGTTCAAAAAGTCACCGTCCATAACACGCTAGATATAGGAGAGGAGATTATGACGAAGCTTGGGGTTATCGAATGGCGGCCGCTCATCGTCATGATGCTGTCAGTCATGATCTGGCTAACCGTCCAGGCTTTCGCAGATGCTCCGCAAGATCTGGCCGAGACGCAGACGAATCACTTAGAGACAGGTCAGGTGGAACGCTACTGGGATGATCTGTTACGGGAATATGGGGGATATTTTCCGGACAGTCGTCCACCTAGCCTGATGGAGATGATCAGTGGTGAGGGGCTCAGCTTCGGCCAGATCATCGGCGCTCTCTTACGCATGCTGTTCCATGAAATCTTATATAACGGAAGCTTGCTTGTCTCGATCATCATCCTGACCGTATTCAGCATGATCCTCGAAACGATGCAATCTGCATTTGAGAACAATACCGTCAGTAAGATTGCCTACTCGATCTCCTACATCGTACTGATCGTGCTCGCAGTGAACAGCTTCAATGTCGCGATCGGATATGCGCGGGAGGCGATCAGCGACATGATCGATTTCATGGTGGCGATGATACCGTTACTGCTCACACTTCTAGCTTCGATGGGCAATGTCGTCTCGGTCTCGATCATGCATCCGTTGATCATCTTCATGATTCACACAGTGGGGACGTTAATCTATACCGTCGTGTTTCCGTTGTTGTTCTTCTCCGCGGTGCTCCATATCGTCAGCTCTCTGTCAGATCGCTATAAGGTCACACAGCTGGCGAACGTATTACGCAACGTAAGCATCGCTCTGCTCGGCGTGTTCCTAACGGTGTTCCTCGGAGTCATATCCGTACAGGGAGCGACGAGCGCTGTGACGGACGGTGTGACGATCCGGACGGCTAAGTATATCACGGGCAACTTCGTCCCGGTCGTCGGGCGCATGTTCTCCGATGCTGCTGATACGGTGCTCGGCGCTTCACTGCTCGTCAAGAACGCTGTCGGGATCGTCGGAGTCGTCATCATCATCCTGATGTGTGCGTTTCCGGCGATCAAGATCCTGACGCTAGCGCTAATCTATAATCTATCAGCCGCTATCATGCAGCCACTCGGCGAGAGTCCGATCGTCAGCTGTCTGACGACGATCGGCAAGAGCATGATCTATGTCTTCGCAGCTCTTGCATCTGTCGGTCTCATGTTCTTCCTTGCGGTGACGATCATCATCACGTTAAGCAACGTATCCGTCATGATTCGATGATCCGATGACTCGCTAACGGTTAGAAAGGAGCCAGGAGCATGACAGAGTGGTTGGCGACGTGGCTGAGAGAGATCATCTTAGTCGTCCTGTTCGCCGTCGTGACAGATATGCTGCTGCCGAACAATTCGATGCAGCGTTACATCAAGGTCGTCGTCAGCTTGTTCATCCTGTTGACGATCCTGAATCCCATCCTGACGTTGATCCGATCAGGTGACCATCTTCGCGAAGTGGATGTTGAACTGGACCGATGGAACTCTCCGCCTGCTGGCGCACAGGGGGAGATGACATCGACAGCTGAGATCGCGGCGGATGCGGAGAAGCTGAGACGAGTGAACGAACGCCAGACGATCGAGTGGGTGGAGCAGAGACTGGCGACGATGGTGAAGGAAGATCTACATAACCAAGGCTATGAGCAAGTCTATGACGTCGAGGCACAAGTCGAGATGACGACGAGCGGCCAAGCAGATATACAAGAGCTTAGGGTCATGATGAGGGGAACAGATGACCGTTCGCAGGTTGACGCAGAGGCTTCTAACTCTTCAGTTGAAGATCATACCGGACAGAGACAGCTGATCAAGCCCGTCGAGCCAGTCATCATCGCGATCGATCTGGATGAGCCGCAGCAGCAGCCGCCAGAACCATCCAGTATCGGCTCTGCTGTGACGAGTGAGATACGCGAGCATATCGCGGAAGAGTGGGGGGTAGCACCTGAACAGATCGTCTTTCGACAGGCAGCCCGCTAAGGAGGTGAGGAATAAGTGGCTAGATGGTTAGGGTGGCTGGAAGCCAAGCTGGGCGGGGGCGAAGGCGGTGTGAAGCGGGTTAGGACCTTTCAGTGGCTGATCCTCATCGGATTATTCGGTGCGGGACTGATGATCCTGAATTCCTTCATACAGATAAAACCAGTCGAGCAGGAGGATTCCTATGTTAGGCCTGTGAGAGCCGAGCAGGAGGTATTTCTGAACAAGGATGAAACATCAACACCGTTCGACGAGTTCGAGACGAGGATCGAATCAAGATTGAAGGAAATACTCGAGAAGATCGTCGGAGTGGGTAACGTCGATGTGATGGTCACGATCGAATCGACCGAGGAAACCGTCGTATATCGGGATATGCACGAGTCTGAACAGGAGACGAACGAGCGCGATGTGAACGGTGCCCAGCGCCATATTACGAGTGTGACAAGAGACGGCACGATCGCTCTGTACTCGGTATCCGGCGAGAATAAACCGATCATCCTCAAGCTTATCAAACCTGATGTGAGAGGCGTGTTGATCGTCGCGAACGGGGCGGAGAACGCCACCGTCAAGAAGATGCTGTCTGAAGCTGTGCAGCGCGGTCTGAATGTATCACCGACCCGCATATCGATATTACCGCGGAAGACACAATAATATAGATTCTATTTTTCATATAATAGGAGGAATTGTAATGAATACGAGAAGACAGAAGATATGGCTAGTCTCTATGCTCAGTCTGATGGTCGTCTTATCAGCATATTATCTATTCACGGATGATCTGAATCGGGTCGATGATGTTCCGCAAGCACTAGATGGAGAGCTGTCTGCAGCAGATGATCTCGGAACAACGTATGATTCACAGTTCACAGATGGCGATGCGTTCGTCGTGAGCGATGAAGAGATCCTCGCTGAAGTGGAGAGCATGCAGGCAAGCGCTGCGATCATGGACCAGTTCGATACACTTCAGTACACGCGTGATCAGACGCTGAAACAAAGATACGATGAGATTAATCGCATCGTAACGGATCCGTCCCAATCGACGGAAGCGATGACGCAAGCGTATACGGAGCTTAATGCATTAGAGGAGCAATATGCGGTCATCGACAGCCTAGAGGCACAGCTTATGCAGGAGTATGGTAATGCGATCATCACGCCAGAAGAGAATGGGGAATGGCATGTGCGTGTCATGGCAGAACAACTGGAGAAGAGTCAGGCGTTAAGCATCATCGAGACGGTCTCCGAGCATCTAGGTGTGGCCGATAGAGACGTATTCGTCACGATCATGAACTAACCATACAGCTGTTGCCGATAAGATATATCGACTATTCAATCTAGCGGCCCTCGAGATGGATTCGGGGGTCGCTAGATTGATCTTTTATGACATATCAGGAGGGCAGATAGAGGATAAACTTCATAACTTCCAAAAAAATAATGAAATCGATGGGGATTGTGAGTTATAATATATTTCGGCTGTTTACATAGGTATGATATACTACTAACAATTGCGGTTAATATGGTAACCGCGACGAGGGACAAGCCTCTACAAGGAGTGAAATGATGTGTTCAAGCTTAGCGAGATTAAAGAATTGATCAAACTCATCGATCAAACGACGATTCACGAGTTCGAGATCGAAAATGACAATACGCGGATCGCGATCCGCAAACCGAATCGTACGGAGTCTCTGTTCGTGAACTCAGTGCCCGCAGCAAATAGTCTGTTCACTCAACAGCAGCAGCTCACACAGCCCGTGCAAGGACTTGTCGAAGCACCTTCTTCATCAGAAGCGAAGGCTCAGGAAGCGAAGCCGGCGGATACGAAAGCGGACAATCTTCATACGATCCAATCGCCGATGGTAGGTACGTTCTACTCTGCTCCGGCACCTGGTGCAGACGCTTTCGTCAGCGTCGGCAGCAAGGTAAGTGAGAAGACCGTCGTCTGTATCGTAGAAGCGATGAAGCTGATGAATGAGATCGAAGCAGAAGTGAAGGGCGAGATCGCTGAGATCTTAGTTGAGAACGGCCAGCTCGTCGAATATGGACAACCCTTGTTCTTAGTGAAGAAGGAATAGTCCTAGTCCTTTCAGGAGGTTCTAACATGGCATTTCATAAGATATTGATCGCGAATCGCGGCGAGATCGCAGTCCGCATCATTCGCGCCTGCAAGGAGATGGGCATCTTCACCGTCGCTGTATTCTCAGAGGCGGACCGAGATGCTCTGCATGTACGGATGGCCGATGAAGCATATTGTATCGGACCCGTTATGTCTAAGGATAGCTACTTGAACTATACGAATATTATGAGCGTGGCGACCTTGACGGAAGCTGACGCGATTCATCCGGGCTACGGATTCCTCGCGGAGAATGCTGATTTTGCTGAGATCTGCGAATCATGCAATATTACGTTCATCGGGCCTTCCCCTGATGCGATCAGCAGGATGGGGGACAAATCTGTCGCGAAGCAAACGATGAAGGAAGCGGGCGTACCGGTTATCCCTGGATCCGATGGACTGATCGAGGATATGGACGAGGCGATCCTCATCGCCCGAGAGATCGGCTATCCCGTTCTGATCAAGGCGACGGCTGGTGGCGGTGGTAAAGGCATCCGGATCGCAGAGGATGAAGAATCTCTCATCAGGCAGATCACGAATGCTCAGCAGGAAGCGCAGAAGGCATTCGGTAATGCCGGCGTCTATCTGGAGAAATATCTGACAGGCATGAAGCACGTCGAAGTTCAAGTGCTTGCGGATAAGCATGGTCATGTCGTTCATCTGGGAGAACGTGATTGCTCGATCCAGCGTCGACGTCAGAAGCTGATCGAAGAAGCACCGTGTCCGATCCTTACACCGGATATACGTGCCCGTATGGGTGAAGCTGCTGTACGCGCGGCGAAGGCTGTCGAGTACTCCGGTGCTGGTACGTTAGAGTTCCTGCTCGGCCCAGACGGTAACTTCTACTTCATGGAGATGAATACGCGCATTCAGGTGGAGCATCCTGTTACGGAGATGATCACAAGCGTCGATATCATCAAGGAGATGATCAGTGTCGCTGAAGGTAATCCACTGTCATTTACACAGGAAGACGTTACGTTCAACGGCTGGTCGATCGAATGCCGGATCAACGCGGAGAATCCTGATCGCAACTTCATGCCTTCTGCCGGTCAGATCGAGTTCTACCTGCCGCCGGGCGGTGCGGGTGTACGAGTCGATAGTGCGGCATACCCTGGATATACGATCCCGCCACACTATGATTCGATGATCGCGAAGTTGATCGTATGGGGTAAGGATAGGAAGGAAGCGATCGAACGGATGAAGCGTGCACTCGACGAGTTCGAGATCGCTGGGGTGCATACGACGATATCGTTCCATCAGAGGCTGCTGACACATCCGAAGTTTATCGACGGTGATTTCGATATTAAATTTCTCGAGGAACATACGGTCTGAACAATCTTCGAATCCGGATCGAAAGTTTGTCATAATTTTTGCTGGATGATATATTAATAATACAGAACAAGCTTGTTGCAACACTTACAAGCCATACCCTTGAGGATTGGGAGGTGAAAGCGGTGAATACCTTAGCCCCTGATTATGAGAAGACGGAACTAGGAAGTATTCAGATCGCTCCCGAAGTCATCGAGATTATTGCTGGACTGGCTGCAGTGGAAGTAGATGGTGTTGCAGGTATGAGCGGCGGTTTTGCTGGGGATATCGCAGAGCTGCTCGGTCGTAAGAATCTGTCCAAAGGCGTGAAGGTCGAGGTCGGCCAACGTGAGGCTGCAGTCGATGTGTCGATCCAGATCGAGTTCGGCTACCGAATCCCAGACGTCGCAGCATCCATCCAGCAGAATGTAAAGAACGCGATCCGTTCGATGACGGGATTGGACGTTGTGGAGGTTAATGTACATATACACGGTGTACACTTTCCGTCACAAGACAGAACTGAGGATGAGGCTTCAACACAGCAACGCGTTAGATAATGTTATCAGAGTGAATACCCCCCTCTTCGTTAGGGGGATTTCCTTTCATTAAGGAGGGACAAGCTATATGGTTAGAGTATTCGATCGTATATTCTTATTTCTGTACAGCATGGTGGTGGGGATCGCACTCGTCTTCCTCGTGCTCGTCTGTACAGGTCTCGTCGCCCCCTGGATCGCGAGGGACGTACTGGATCTGCTCACAGCTAAGGGCGTAGTGAGCATCGTGGTAGCGATCGTCTCGGTCGTGTTGTTCGTGATCAGTGTCAGATTCTTCTACATCAGTGTAGCTGCAGGCTCTGGCAAACCGCCGTCGATCGATCAGCGGACTGACTATGGAGATATCAGCATCTCGCTAGAGACGATCGAGAACCTGGCGTTGAAGGCAGCAGCTCGTGTTAACGGCATCAAGGATATCAAGGCAAGGGTTCAGGTTGGACAAGCTGGATTGCTGATCAGAGTGCGTGCCGTGATCGATGGAGAAGTTTCGATCCCAGCATTAACAGAAGAAGTACAGCGGACCGTGAAGACATATGTTGAAGAGATCTCTGGTGTTCCAGTGATGAATGTGAATGTATTTATCGCCAATATCATCCAGACTCAGACATTCAAAAGCCGGGTCGAATAGGGGTGAATCACCCGATGTGGAATGAATTATGGAATAATCATAGAGCGAAAACCATTGGTGTGATCATCGGTTTGATCCTGGCTGTCATCTATCTGTTCTTCGGGTTCTGGGACATGCTCATGTTCGGCTTTATCGTCCTTGTAGGGTTCTATATCGGACAGAAGATCGATGCAGGTGAGCCAGTGGTGAACTGGGGATCGCTCTATAAGTGGATGACCGACAGGTGGCGTATGTTCAGATAAAGATACCTCTGCAGATGTAACATGCTGACAGAGGAATTTTTGCGTTAGGGCATACTTAACGTATAATAGAGGTTGTTCATCAAGTCGCTGTGGATAACACGAGACGAAGGATAACGGGGACATCAGGTATCACGGTACGATATTTAGGAGGAAACAACATGAAGCGTAGGCTAGCTCGAGAATTGGCGATACAGAGCTTATATTACATATCGATGAATCAGGTGGCTCATGAAGAGTCTATCAGCATGGTGCTGGAGGAAGCGATGACGGAACGGGAGACCCCTGCATCAAGAGAGGACCTGGCGGAGATCACGCCCTATGTGACAAGCCTCGTCGAAGGCTCAGTCAAGCATCTGACGGAGATCGACGGCATACTCGCAGGCTATCTACAAGGCTGGAAGGTAGAGCGACTGTCCAAGGTTGATCTGCAGATACTCAGACTTGCGGTATATGAGATGATCTTCCGTGATGAGGTGCCACCTAGAGTCGTCATCAACGAAGCGATCGAGCTGGCCAAGTGGTTCGGGACAGAGGATTCTGGCAAATTCGTAAACGGCGTGTTAGGGAAGATGTTCAAGGAGCTAGATGAAGTGAAAGCGCGCCGCCATCTATAAGTTAGGGGGAGACTTGATGTCAGGGAATATCATCGACGGCAAACAGACAGCAGCCGCTATCCGAGAGGATATCAAACGCGGTACAGAGAAGCTCATACAAGAGAGAGGTATCCAGCCTGGACTCGCGGTAGTGCTTGTAGGGGAAGACCCAGCTTCACAGGTATATGTGCGGAATAAAGAGAAGGCTTGTGTCAATGTCGGCATGTACTCGGAGGTGCACAGACTTCCTGAGGCGACGACCCAGGAGAAGCTGCTTACCTTGATCTCCCAGCTCGGGTCAGATGATCGGATCCACGGTATACTCGTGCAGCTACCATTACCCAAGCATATCGATGAGAAGGCAGTGATCGATGCGATCCCACCAGAGAAGGATGTCGACGGATTCCATCCTGTTAGTGTTGGGAATATGGTCATCGGCGACGAGTGCTACCTGCCGTGTACTCCGGCAGGCATCATCGAGCTGATCAAGCGGACAGGCTTGGAGTTAGCCGGTAAGCATGCTGTCGTCGTGGGACGCAGCAATATCGTCGGCAAGCCAGTCGCGCTCTTGTTACTACATGAGCATGCCACAGTCTCGATCTGTCATTCGCGAACACCCGATCTGGCAGCGATCACGACACAGGCTGATGTGCTGGTGGTAGCGGTTGGAAGGGCGAACATGATCAAGCGAGAGCATGTCAAGCCAGGTGCGATCGTCATCGATGTCGGTGTGAATCGATTGCCTGACGGCAAGCTTGCGGGCGATGTGGACTTCGCTGATGTGAAGGATGTAGCTGGATCTATCACACCGGTACCGGGTGGAGTAGGCCCGATGACTATCACGATGCTGCTGAAGAACACGCTGCAAGCCGCATCGCGAAGATAAGGGAGACGCAGGTGGCGGCTACTAGCGGGCAGCGTCCTTCCTTAACGTATCCGTAATGGGGGAGAGGAGTTACACTGTGGACAGAGGAGCCGGAACTCAAACACCTGACAACAGGGTCTATACGATCAAGCAGATCAACCGTTATATCAAGATGCGGCTTGAATCTGATGACGTACTGAAGAGCGTATGGATACGCGGCGAGATCTCGAACTTCAAGTATCATTCAAGCGGTCATATGTACTTCACGCTGAAGGATGAGGAAGGCCGTCTGAAATGTGTGATGTTCTCCTCCGCGAATCAACGACTTTCGTTCATGCCACGCGAAGGGACACGTGTCTTAGCGAATGGTTCAATCTCTGTGTATGAACGGGACGGTGCTTATCAGTTCTATGTTTCTGAGATGCAGCCGGATGGGATCGGCAACTTATATCTCGCTTATGAACAGCTCAAGAAGAAGCTGGAGAGCGAGGGATTGTTCGCCGATACGCGCAAGAAGCCGATTCCAAGGTACCCACGAGCAGTGGGAGTGATCACTTCACCAACTGGCGCGGCGGTTCGCGATATCTTGATCACATTACAGAGGCGAAGCCCGGCGACACCTATCGTATTGTATCCCGCTGCGGTGCAAGGCGTCCACGCCGCACCTACGATCGTACAAGCGATCGAGACGATGAATCGGCTGCAGGAAGTCGATGTGCTGATCGTCGGACGGGGTGGTGGTTCTCTAGAGGAGCTATGGGCATTCAACGAAGAAGCTGTGGCCCGAGCGATCGCCGCATCCCATATCCCTGTCATCAGTGCCGTAGGTCATGAGACTGACTTCACGATCGCCGATTTCGTTGCTGATATGCGGGCTGCAACGCCAACAGCTGCCGCGGAGCTATGTGTGCCTCATCACCTAGAATTGAAGCAACAGCTGAGCTATCACCAGCAACGCCTATATCGAGCATTACGCACTCATATACAGAGCAAGCAGGAAATATTGGACCGATTGAGGCGCTCCCCATACTTCGTTCATCCTCGCAGATTCTTGTTGGAATCTGCGGAGCGGCTCGATCGACTGACACAGCAATTACAATATAAACTTACCTCCTATACAGGCAAGGTCCGCGAACGCAAGCTTCAGCTGGAGCATCGACTGACGAGTCATAATCCTCGCGAGCGGATCACCTACATGAAGAGAGATCTTCAGACGAAGGAGCGGCAGCTATACCAGGCGATTCAGATCAAGAACAGACAATCTAGACAGCAATTCGCATCGCTCATTAAGCAATTAGATGCGTTAAGTCCTCTGAAGGTCATGGAACGAGGCTATAGCGTCGTATACGACGAGCAACAATCAGCGGTTATTCATTCGATATCGCAAGTTCAGCTAGGGGACATCGTGAAGATCCGTCTGACGGACGGACGATTAAACTGTCAAGTATGGTCCATGGAAGGAGAGGGTGAGGAGTGACCGAGAATCAAGCAGTGCCGGAGAGCTTCGAGTCCGCGATCGAGAAGCTGGAGCAGATCGTGACCAGACTCGAAAGTGGGGATGTACCACTCGAGGAAGCGATCGAGCTGTACCAGACGGGGATGAAGCTATCCCAATATTGCTCCCAGAAGCTAGAGCAGGTCGAACGGAAGATCGAGATGTTAGTGGAGGATGACAACGGATTAGCTCGAAAACCATTTGCTACGACCGGTGATGAGAAGGGAGAATGAACCCGAACAACATGACGATGCTGCATAGCTTTATGAACAAGTACACACCGCTGATCGAACAGGAATTACTGCGTATCTTTCCTAGTGAGTGGGTCATACCGGACAAGCTGACACAGTCGATTCGATACTCCCTGCTGTCTGGGGGCAAGCGCCTCCGCCCACTGCTGGTGATCGCAGCCGCGGAGTCGGTCGGGGGCTCATCCGAGTCGGTGCTACCAGTCGCATGCGCGATCGAACTCGTCCATACGTATTCACTCATCCATGACGATCTGCCGGCGATGGATAATGACGATTACCGCCGAGGCAAGCTCACGAATCATAAAGTATATGGCGAAGACATGGCGATATTAGCAGGGGATGGGCTTCTGACACATGCCTTCTACTTAATCGCACAAGGAGCTAGAAGACACGGTATCCAGGCGGACGTCGTATTAGACATCGTGGAGGATCTTAGCGTCTATGCTGGCGTGAGGGGTATGGTAGGGGGACAAGTGGCTGACATGTTAGGGGAGCAAGGGGAGACGGATCTCGATCAGTTAACCTACATCCACGTGCATAAGACGAGCGACCTGCTCGTATGCTCGCTGCTTGCCGGAGCGCGATGTGCAGGTGCGAACGATGACCAGCTATCCGCTCTTAGACGTTACGGCGAGGCGATCGGACTCGCCTATCAGATCCAAGACGACATCCTCGATGTGATCGGGGATGAGGAGAAGATCGGCAAGCGAACGAACAGTGATGAGAAGCAGTCCAAGGTCACGTATCCTTACTTCATCGGAGTAGAGGCATCACAAGCGAGGGTGAAAGAGCTAACGGAAGCAGGCAAGCAAGCTCTTACGGAGGGCGATCTGGCAGATCCTTCACTGCTTCTCGCCATGGCCGATTACCTGCTTGCACGCGATCGTTAACCGATCTTGGATAATGCTGTCATTCATTGAGTGAAGCTACGTTTTATGTTACACTATTGTTGATAGTGAGTGGCGCAGTATTCTAGTCAGCCTACCATTTCTGAGGGCGGGCCTAAAAATTCGCCAAAGGGCACATCGATGAAGTTCCTTGTGTTGGCTTTCGACGCCCAGTCGGGGGCTGATGCTGGGAGTTAAGGTTGCAGGGCGATCCACAATGGCATGTGGGCGTTGACCCTGCTTCCGCGGAGGCCCAAATTCGTGGCTTCTGTGCTATCTAGCACTCGGTTACGGTTTGGGGTATGAACCTGCAATTGCGAGCCAAATGTACTTTATGCATCGTTCTTACGAAGGCAATAACAAAGCATCAGGCGGCTTGTATGCAGTGTAGCCTGCCTTGAGTGAAACAGAGGGGATTATAGATGGTAGGGCACACCGCTTTCGGCCAAAAGCGGCGTGTCTGGATGCTATATGAAATCTGTTTTGCAAAAGAGGCTAAAGAATGGTTCCAAGGCTGTCGAGGAAAACTCCTAGACTGTTCACGACCTGAGGTTTCTTGAGGATTATAGTGTGGACTAAGTGGTAATCCAGTCTGATGTGCGGAGACGGCATCAAGGTGAAGCTAATGGGAAACCCCCTTTGCGGCGACGCGAAGGTTTTCACTTGGGAAAACCTACTGGACCTAAGCCACAGCGTTTACTCAAGAAGCTGCCACTCCATATCTTTACGTAGTAGAAACAATGGATGAACATCACTTCAGTTAGGAGATCTACATGAAATTTTCATTGAGACACGCCATCAAGTGGACTGTTTTTATCTCGATATTAACGTTCGTCTTGGCGATCTTGTTCTCTGTAGCTTCCAATACGATACTTAACGGCCTTAATTGGGCGCTTGGGATGCTGGTCGTGCTCTTTCTCGTCATGATCGGCATTCTTTTTGATATCATCGGCATCGCGACGACTGCGGCGGATGAGAAGCCGTTCCATGCGATGGCTTCAGAACGGGTGCGCGGTGCGAAACAAGCGATCTATATCGTTCGTAACGCGGACCGCGTATCGAACTTCTGTAATGACGTCATCGGGGATATCTCAGGGATTGTAAGCGGTACTGCGGTAACGTTCGTCGTCTTCGAATTAATCTCATCCATGCAGGTGAGTAACAACATGGCTAGTACGATCGTGAATGTCGTGTTCGCAGGTCTCGTATCTGCTATGACAGTCGGCGGTAAGGCGCTAGGTAAGTCTCTTGCGATTAGCCAAGCGACGCGGATCGTCCTGATGATGGGTAAATTTTTTTATTTCTTAGAGAGCAGACTACACATACGCGTATTCAGTGGTAAGAAGTCCAAGTCGGGAAAGCGGGGGAAGAAGCATGCTGCTCGAACGAATTAACGATCCGAATGATCTGAAGGGTCTGACCGTCGATCAACTTGATGAGCTTGCAGCGGAGATCCGCTGCTTCCTGATCGAGAAATTATCGGTCACGGGTGGACATCTGGCCCCGAATCTTGGTGTCGTTGAACTGACGGTCGCATTACACTACTACCTGGATAGTCCGCTCGATAAGATCATCTACGACGTTGGGCACCAGTCATATGTACATAAGATCTTGACTGGCCGCAGAGATCAGTTCGATACGCTGAAGCGATACAAAGGACTATGTGGGTATATCAAACGATCCGAAAGTGAGCATGACGTGTGGGAAGCTGGGCATAGTAGTACATCGCTGTCTGCAGCGATGGGTATGGCGATGGCCCGCGACTACCAAGGTAAGAACCATCGTATCGCGGCACTGATCGGTGATGGCGCGATGACTGGTGGGATGGCGCTGGAAGCGCTTAATCATATCGGACACGAGAAGAAGAAGCTCATGGTCATCCTGAATGATAACGAGATGTCCATCTCACAGAATGTCGGGGCGATCCATAACTATCTCGGTAAGATACGAGCCGGTAAACAGTACCGGAAGGCGAAAGAGGAAGTCGAACAGATCCTGAAGAAGATTCCAGCGATCGGCGGCACGCTTGCCAAGACTGTGGAACGGTTAAAAGATAGCTTGAAATATATGCTCGTCTCAGGGATCCTGTTCGAAGAGCTAGGATATACGTACTTCGGGCCGATCGACGGTCACAATATCCCACTCTTACTCGACACATTACAGCAAGCGGACCAGGTTGAAGGTCCGAGTCTCATACATGTCATCACGGTAAAGGGCAAAGGCTACAAGCCAGCCGAGACAGATTCGTCAACCTGGCATGGCATCACACCATATAAGATAGAGTCAGGGGAATTGGTGAAGAGCTCTGGAGAACCATCATTCTCTGACGTATTTGCATCGACGCTTACCGAACTAGCTGAGGAAGACCCGCGGATCGTTGCTGTCACTGCTGCGATGGCTCCTGGCACATCGCTGAGTAAGTTTGGGGCACGCTTCCCTGATCGGCTGATCGATGTCGGAATCGCTGAACAGCATGCGACGACGCTCTGTGGCGCGCTTGCGGATGCTGGCATGAAGCCGGTATTCGGAGTGTATTCCACATTCCTACAGCGAGGATATGATCAACTGGTGCATGATGTGGCTAGGCAGAAACTGAACGTCATCTTCGCGATCGATCGTGCAGGCTTCGTCGGGGCGGATGGCGAGACACATCAAGGAGTCTATGATATCTCCTATATCCGCCACATCCCGAACATGGTACTCATGATGCCGAAGGATGAGCAAGAGCTTCGTCGGATGGTGAAGACGGCGGTCGCTTATGATGACGGTCCGATCGCGGTGCGTTATCCCCGGATGAATGCATTTGGTGTGCCGCAGGATGAGACGCTCGAACCGATCCCGATCGGCAGCTGGGAAGCACTGGAGACAGGTCAGCATGCGACGATCATCGCCGTGGGTCCGATGGTACAGCTGGCTCTCGAAGCTGCGCATAGACTGCGAACCGAGCATATTCACGTTCAAGTCGTGAACGGTAGATTCATCAAGCCGCTCGATACGGAGATGTTAGATCAGCTCGCGAAAGCAGCAGCACCGATCATCGTCGTCGAGGAAGGGGCAGTAGCCGGCGGGCTAGGTAGTGCGATACTGGAATATTACGCTCAGTCATCTACTGTCATGCCGCGCATCCGTCTGATCGGTGTGCCAGATGAATTCATCGAGCATGGCAGCATCAAGGAACAGAGGCAGGAGGTAGGACTGACGGTCGATCAGATCATAGATCAAGTCCATGCCTTGACTGCGAAGAAACGAATACGTGCAGCGATACGGGCAACAGCAGAATGATCATTAACTTCGCTACAGGAGATTAGGATGGCGGAACCGAAAGAACGTGCAGATATATTACTTGTTGAACAAGGACATTTCCCCTCGCGAGAGAAGGCGAAGGCTGCGATCATGGCAGGGATCGTATACGCGGACGGAGTACCAGTCGATAAAGCTGGCATGAAGGTAAACCGAAGTGCGACCATTCATGTGAAGGGTGCGGTCCACCCTTATGTATCACGTGGGGGGTTGAAGCTGGAGAAAGCGCTGCGGGAGTTCAGTATCGACGTGACGGATCGTGTGATGCTGGATATCGGTGCCTCGACGGGTGGATTTACCGATTGTGCCTTACAGCATGGAGCGCGTTATGTGTATGCGATCGACGTCGGGTATAATCAGCTGGATTGGTCGCTACGCCAGGATGAACGAGTATGTGTCATGGAGCGTACGAACTTTCGCTATATGACGACGGACGACATACGAGGGCCCACGCCAAATTTTGCGTCGATCGATGTATCCTTCATCTCGCTGCGGATCATCCTACCACCTCTGGTAGCACTACTCGACAAGCCAGCTGCGATCGTCGCCTTGATCAAGCCTCAGTTTGAAGCAGGACGAGACAAGGTTGGTAAGAATGGAGTGGTGCGTGATCATGATGTCCATGTCGAGGTACTGCAGTCGATCCTCCGTTTCGCGAACGAGCTCGGATTACAGCTGTCTGGGTTAACATTCTCGCCGATCACGGGTGGTGAAGGCAATATCGAATTTCTCGCATATTGGCGAATATCGGTTGAACCGTTAGACGATCGGATCGTGGATCTGGAAGAAGCAGCGGCGCGCACTGTACAGGAGGCGTCACGAACATTTACTTGATGGCAACATGGGTATCGACCGGTAGACAAGCATCTGGTCGGCACCCTTTTTTTATCCTAGTATGCAAGGATTACTGCTGTTAATCTCGAATACATAACGGGAGGTGATCGCATGGAATCATCGGATTGGATCGTGAGTATCCTGATCGGCGCCACTATCATCGCATGGGCACTCTACTATCTATATAGATGGTTATATATGCCGCATCGCACGAAGCTGCCCTTCGAGCATGAAGATGTAGAGTTGCCAGAGCCTTCAGCAGAGACGGATCTCCTGGAATCGGCAGGCTATGAGATCATATCTGGTAAGCGGAAGATCTCCTTGAAGATCGAGGTGGATGATGAGAGGCTCTCGAGCAGCCTATGGGTCGATTACTTCGTGCGTAAGGATGATGAGATCTATGCGGTCAAGACCGTTCGCAGAAGGAAGCCTGTCGATTGGACAGGTAGCGGGATACGGGATTATTTCTTGCCATATGCGTTAGTCTATGAACAAGTAGACGGCGTTTTATATATGAATACAGAGCTTCAAGTGATTCATCGGATCGTGTTTCATGTCACATAAGTATCGGGAGGATATATGAAGTCACAACGGCATTTTAAGATTAAAGAACTGATCGCATCACATAATGTGCAGACGCAGGAGGAGCTGGTGGAGCGACTGCGAGAAGCGGGCTTTCAGGTTACACAAGCGACCGTGTCGCGAGATATCAAGGAGCTACAGCTAATCAAGGTGCCAGATGGATCCGGCGAATATAAGTACGCACTTCCGATCGATCAGAAGTTCTCTGCAGTCCATCGCTTAGGTCGAGCTCTGACCGATCACTTCCTGAATATCGACCGAGCGAATAATCTCGTCGTGATGAAGTGTCTGCCCGGTACGGCCAATGCGGTAGGCGTATTGTTAGACCAGCTGGAGTGGCCCGAGCTACTCGGAACGATCTGTGGGGATGATACGATCTTGCTCATATGTCGTTCTGACGAGCTAGGGGCTAAAGTCGTCGAACAGATCACAGCGATGGTATCATAGGGGTGTAGCGTATGATCATAGAACTTTCTATTCGGAACTTAGCCGTCATCGAGCATGTACGAGTTGGATTTGGCCAAGGCTTTCATGTGTTAACTGGGGAGACAGGCGCTGGGAAATCGATGGTGATCGATGCCTTAACCTTGCTAATCGGAGGCAGGGGATCCGCAGAGCTCATCCGTCACGGAGAGAATAAAGCCGAGATCGAAGCGATGTTCGATCTTGCACCAGATCATCCGGTATGGGAGACGCTTGGAGGGCTCGGGATCGAGGCGATACCTGGTGAGCATCTTATCATCCGCAGAGAGATTACGTCGCAAGGCAAGAGCATCAGTCGCATCAATGGACAGATGGTGAATCTGACGATGCTTCGAGAGGTCGGCGAGTGGTTGATCAATATCCATGGCCAGCATGAGCACCAATCGCTGCTGAAGATCGAGCATCATCTGGAATGGTTGGACATGGTCGATGAAGCCTCGATCGCCCCTCTGAAACAAGCCTATACGGACATATTCACCTCGTACACGAGTGCCTTGAAGGAACTGCGAGAGCTGGAGCAGACGAGCCGACAATCACTACAGATGCTTGATCTGTATACGTTCCAGCTGGAGGAGATTGAATCCGCCGGTCTAAAAATAGGGGAAGACGAATGGTTAGAGGATGAGAAGCGAAAACTAGCTAATGCCGAGAAAATCATGCAAGCAGCAGCCGATGCATATGACGCGTTATATGCGAACGGTCATGCATTAGATTCACTAGGCAGAGCGGTGAAGAAGCTGGAGGATATCGCTGCGCTCGATCCGCAACCACTTCGTCCACTCCTCGAGCAGATACGGGAAGCGTACTATCAGCTAGAGGATGCGGCATACCAGACGAGAGATTATCGAGACTCGATCGAATTCAACCCGAGCCGGTTAGACGAGATCGAGCTGAGGTTAGACCTCATCACGAACCTGCAGCGTAAATATGGGTCATCGATCGAAGATGTCCTCGCATACGGGGAGAAGATTCGTGGACAGATCGAACAGCTGACGAATAAGGACGAGCGAATCTCCGACCTGCAGCAGATCATCGATCATGCGAGACCGAGGTTAGTGGAAGCGGCCAGTAAGTTGAGCGAAGCAAGAAGAGCTGCAGGGAATCGATTAGCGCAAGAGATCGAACGACAGCTCCAGGATCTGCATATGGCGCACACGAAATTCCATGTCGAGCTGAAGAGAATTGGCGATGACGATACGTTCAACGCGAACGGTTGGGACAGCGCCGAATTTCTTATCTCGCCTAATCCTGGGGAGCCGCTGAGACCGCTGGCGAAGATCGCATCGGGTGGAGAGTTATCGCGGATTATGCTCGCGCTGAAGACGATCTTCGCACATATCGATAAAGTGCCTGTGCTCGTATTCGACGAAGTTGATACGGGTGTGAGTGGTCGGGCCGCACAGTCGATCGCCGAGAAGCTATCGGAGCTCGCAGGTTCATGTCAAGTATTCGCGGTTACACATCTTCCGCAGGTGGCGAGTATGGCGGATGAGCATTATGCGATCATGAAGCAGCTGGATAGCGGCAGGACGTACACGATCGTCGAACGGTTAGCGCATGATGGTCGGGTGATGGAGACCGCACGCTTGATGGGTGGGGTTGAGATTACGGAGGCGACGAGACAGCACGCGGAGGAGATGCTGCAGCTTGCGTCTCAGAAGAAGATCAGATGAATGTAAGCATGCAGCTTAGCGGGTAATCGTAATACCCGTTGACTGATGATACATATTAAGCAACACATAAGTAGCTGTGGCATCATTTTCAGTTATAAAAGCACAGGGGCGGGGTTAACTTATAGGTACGCCAAAACGGCTCACGCATTCACAAAAGGGTTCTAAGAAAGGAGCGTGGGGGTTCTGAGTTCCAAACTCATGAGAAAATGGTTAGGTTTAGTGCTCGTGATGATGATCTGTGCCTTTAGTTTATCCACCCCTTTTCAAACTTTTGCATCTCTGCCTAATGAGTTTCGCTTCTTCTCGGGCGATAACAAGCAAGTCCACTTCGCTCTACCGGTATCGGCACAAGTGGTCGTCGAGCATCCGGATATCGTGCACGTGAATGGTAATGCACAGCATTCCTTCCGCTTGGATCTGAACAATCCGTTCTCATTACATTCAGTATCTGCAGGTGATACACAAGTCCAGGTCAAGCTATTCGGCAAAATCCCACTCAAAACTTTCCAAGTTCACGTCGAGCCAGAATTAAGGGTCATACCCGGAGGTCAGACGATCGGCGTCAAGATGAAATCAGATGGCGTACTCGTTGTCGGACATCACAAGCTAACTGTAGAAGGACAGAAGATCTCCCCCGGTGAGCATGCAGATGTTCGAGTTGGTGATCGAATCATCAGCATCAACGGTCAGAAGCTGCAGGACATCGCCACTGTAGCGAAGTTAACAGCCGAAGCAGGCAAGGCGAATAAACCGCTCCAGCTAACGATCAAACGCGGCAAACAGACGATCCAAGTCGAACTAAAGCCGACATATGATGATACGGAAAAAGCTTACCGGCTAGGACTGTATATACGTGATTCTGCTGCGGGTGTCGGTACATTAACGTTCTACTCCCCAGACTTCGGTGTATATGGAGCGCTAGGCCATGTGATCACGGATATGGATACGCAGACACCGATCGAGGTCGGTAGCGGAGAGATCGTCCACACGAACGTAACCAGCATAAGCAAGAGCCAGAACGGAGAGCCAGGCGAGAAACGCGCCAACTTCTTCGAAAACGGCAAGGTCTTGGGTTCTATACACCGTAATACGGACTTCGGAATATTCGGTAAGATGAGCGAAAATCCCGACTATGGGATGTTCAAAGAAGCGATTCCTGTTGCCTTCGCGGAGGAAGTGAAGGAAGGGCCAGCTAAGATCTTAACTGTCCTGAGTGGTCAGAAGGTGGAGCAATTCGATATCGAGATCGTCCATACCGCTAAGCAATCGTCTCCTCAGACGAAAGGTATGGTCATCAAAGTGAAGGATCCACGGCTAATCGAAGCGACAGGAGGCATCGTGCAAGGGATGAGCGGTAGTCCGATCATCCAAGATGGTAAACTCGTCGGTGCCGTCACACATGTATTCGTGAATGATCCGACATCAGGTTATGGCTGCTTCATCGAATGGATGCTTCAGGATGCTGGGATTCAACTGAATAGGCAGCAACAGCGAGCCGGATGACCTCTGTGGTCGCCGGTTTTTGCTATGCATTTGTCGAATTCATTCATTTTTTATCGGAAAAACTCGAATAAGAAGATAAATAATCATTATAAACGCTTTCGCAAAAAAAATAAAGGAAAAAATTTTTCGACAGGAGGATTTTTACAGTCCGTGTCGAAAAATTATTAGGACGAACACTTTAGACTAAGATGATAGGGGAGGAAAATGAAGTTGCAAACGATTAAAGTACTGTTAGCAGATGATAATCGAGAATTTACCAGCTTGCTGTCTGAATTTATATCCGATCAAGAGGATATGGACGTTGTCGGGGTAGCCTATAACGGTGACGAAGTCATTCGTCTTCTGGAAGAAGGTATTCGCCCCGACGTATTGATATTGGATATTATCATGCCGCATCTGGATGGTCTGGGAGTCCTCGAGCAGCTACGCGAACTGAATCTCCAGCCTAGTCCGAGGATCATCATGTTGACCGCTTTCGGTCAAGAGAATATCACACAGAAGGCCGTACAGCTCGGGGCTTCTTACTACATATTGAAACCGTTCGATATGGACGTCCTGACGAACCGCATCCGCCAGTTAGTAACCGGGGGTAATTCAGCGACGACATCGTCCACGGTCAAATCATCGATCGTACCGATCGCCAAGACGAAGAATCTCGATACGAATATTACGGCGATCATCCATGAGATCGGTGTACCAGCACATATCAAGGGATATCAGTACCTGCGTGAAGCGATCACCATGGTGTATAACAACATCGAGATATTAGGCGCGATCACGAAGACGCTGTACCCGGCGATCGCTCAGAAATATAAGACGACGCCAAGCCGTGTTGAGCGTGCGATCCGCCACGCGATCGAGGTCGCCTGGACACGCGGCAACATCGACAGCATCTCGCATCTGTTCGGCTATACGGTGAATGCTACCAAGTCGAAGCCGACGAATAGCGAATTCATCGCGATGGTCGCAGACAAGCTGCGGCTCGAGCATAAGGTATCGTGAAAGGGTTAGGATAAGTGGTGTGTGTAGAAAGGGATAGCGGATTTCGAATTGGCTTCCAGCCAGTGCGAGCTATGGCGTCTTTAATTCCGAAGTTTGCACACAACAGCGAATCCAAATAACTTCTGAATGATGAGCATGCGAATACCGCTACTTTATTGGATTGTTTTTTTCATAACATCTAATAAGGGAGCGGTATTTTCTTATAGCTGCGGAAGAAGTAAAGTGGTAAAGGATATTCAGACTGCATGTTATGCGGTTGGAACTGTGGTACGTTGCCGAGGGCAACAGAGCTTCAGATACTTACTTCTTACCATTGTCACTGGGCCCCTTTCCGGTCGGTGGCGGGGTATGATCCATCATCATCTGAACAGGGATGTCGGGGCTTGCCGGGATATAACCTGTAGGCGGTAGTGGCGGCGTGTCATGGATGCTAGGCGGTGCCGGTACTAATGTCGACTTGTCGCCGAATGCAGCTGGTTGTGCTACATAGTTGAACATGCCGCGACCATCCATGCTCGGGCCGTGTGCCCAGCGACCGGACGCGCTTTCCTGACCCGCCGAATAATTAAACAATGTGTAGGACACTTGTTGCTTCTCGAGTTCTCTTGGGAATGTGGTCGGTACGACAGCGTCACCCAGTTGAGCTTCCAACTCAGCGATCGCAGCTAGCCACAGATTCTGATGATAGGTGTCCCGCGCGATCAGCCATGAGAGCATATCCTTCACGCCGCGGTCTGTAGCAATCTCGTAAAGCCGTACAACTTGTAGCCGACCTTGTGATTCGGCGTTTAAGTTCGCACGGAAATCAGCCAACAGGTTTCCACTTGCGATCATATACTTGGCGTTCCAAGGGTAACCCATGCTGTCCGATGGCATCGCCCCCAAGCCTGAGACAATGACGTGCTGGGGATTCATATCTCCCATCACCGCGGCTACGACGGGGTTTGCCTTCACAGCAGCCTCTTGCACGTCAGCCGGTGTGCCATCCAGCAGTCTCGCGATCATCGTGGCCAGCATCTCAACATGGGCGATCTCCTCGGTTCCAATATCGAAGAGAAGATCCTTATACTTGCCTTCCACTCTACAGTTCCAGCCTTGGAACAAGTATTGCAGCATGACCGTTATCTCACCGAACTGACCGCCTAACACCTCTTGAAGCTTCTTCGCATACACCGGGTCTGGTCGCTCCGGCTTCGCATGGTATTGCATTTCCTTCGTATGATAGAACATAGCTTGATGATCACCCTTTCCTCATTCGATGCCTACTCTTACCTTACGCGGAAGGGATTGTACGGTATGCCGGACGGGCTTCGTAAAAAAGTTTAGCATGTATAAGTAATCGAGATATGATCCTTGCATAAGCTTAGAGAGCTATCTTTACCAAGGTGTACATGTAAGACAGGCACATGCGATCGCATGTGCCTGTTCGGTATGAGTTGAATGGATTCGTGCATCGAACATGGGTTTGGAGTCCATGACAGTGTGCGTGATCAGCGCATCGAACATCGAACAGTTGTCCCACTACCATGACGCTGACACAGCGCTTTGGGAGCTTCGCGCCCTATGACCAACCCAGCGCCTTCTTACCGGCATTCAGCGCTTCGATGATGCGATCGACGTCGTAGACGCAGCCTTGCCATGTGCCGCCGCTGACGGACTGCAGAGCGGCCCAGAGGCGGCTATCGTCCGGTAAGTCGGGATCGGGCAGCAGTCCCGGATGCGGGTCTCGACGATCGAGTATCGCTGAGCCTTCTATCGGGCTGCATGTCGTGTCTCCTTCGCCGATGAAGTTGACCGTGCCTTCCAGCGAGCGAGTGTTGACTACGATCTCGATCATGTCTCCGTCACGCAGCTTGCCGATCGGACCGTCTGCGAGCGCCTCGGGTCCGACATGGCCGATGCAAGCTCCCGTCGATACTCCCGAGAACCGAGCATCCGTGATCAGGGAGACATGCTTGCCGAATGACAGATGCTTCAGTGCTGATGTGAGCTGATAGGTTTCTTCCATACCTGTCCCGGAAGGACCTCTGCCGATCAGCACCATGACGTCGCCGGCTTGGATGCCGCCTGTCTTGATCTGACGGATCGCTTCGCGTTCCGTCGTGAACACCTTGGCTCTACCGGTATGCCGGTAGCAGCCTTCGTCGTCGAGGACAGAAGGATCGATCGACGTTGACTTGATGACGGAGCCTTCGGGAGCGATGTTGCCGATCGGGAATGTAACGGTAGACGTTAATCCAGCTGCAGCCGCACGCTCTGGCGACATGATGACTTCAGCGGGATCGACACCATCGACCTCCATCAGACGCTCGCGAACGCGCTGACGCCGCTCGGAGCCTTCCCACCAATCCAGTACCTCACCGAGCGTCATACCGCTTACCGTCATGACGGATTCGTCCAGTAGACCTAACCCGCGAAGGTGTAGCATGACCTCAGGTACGCCACCTGCGAGGAATACACGTATCGTCGGGTGAGGGATCGGTCCGTTCGGTAGCACGCTGACGAGACGTGGTACCTGCCGATTCACTTCGCTCCAATCGTCGACCGTCGGGATGCGAAGACCCGCAGCGTGGGCGATCGCCGGGATATGCAACAGTAAGTTCGTCGATCCGCCGAAGGCTGCGTGGACGACCATGGCGTTCCGGATCGCAGCGTCCGTTAGGATATGCTCCATCCGGATCGCATGCTGCTCCATATGCATCATGGCGCGTGCTGACTGTCTAGCCATCTCACGCCAGATCTCTTGTCCAGATGGGGCAAGGGCCGCATGTGGCACGGTAAGGCCGAGCGCCTCTGCGACGACCTGCGAGGTTGCTGCTGTACCGAGGAACTGGCAGCCGCCGCCAGGCGTTGCGCAGGCGCGGCAGCCCAGATCGGCTGCTTCTTCAAGCGTCAGCTCGCCATTCGCATAGCGAGCACCGATCGTCTGGATCTTCCCAGCATCCTCGCCGCGTGCCGGAGGCAATGTCACGCCGCCTGGCACGATGATGCATGGAAGCTGGCGGATCGCAGCGATCGCAGTCATCATCGCTGGCAACCCCTTATCGCAAGTCGCGATACCGATCACACCACGACGTGTTGGCAATGATCGGATGAGTCGCCGCATGACGATGGCCGCGTCGTTACGATAAGGTAAGGAGTCATACATACCCGTCGTACCCTGAGAACGCCCATCGCAAGGGTCACTTACATATCCGGCGAATGGGATGCCGCCAGCCTGTGAGATGACCTCGGCTGCTTCCTCCATCAGTAAGCCCACTTCCCAATGACCCGTATGATAGCCTAGCGCGATCGGTGTTCCGTCCTCGCGCCGCATGCCGCCTTGTGTACTAAGCAGCAGGAATTGCTTGCCGTTCAGCTTAGACGGTTGCCAGCCCATGCCGACATTCTGCGACCACCCGAACAGATCACCGCTTGGTGCATGGCGTAGCATGTGATCCGTCAGTGGCAAGCTACCCTCAGGACCGTGGTGGGATGTCTCTATCTCATATAAGCGATCATCGGATCGTCCGATGATCGATGCGAATTCTGGATGCATCGTATACCTCCGGTTCGGATGACTTTCCAAACAGGTTCTGTGTTCGTTCTCATGCCGAGATGCTATCGCTAGGGAGTACTAAGAACGGTCAGAACGGTCTATGTGTCGCATCACCCTAGTAGCTCGATCGCGACGCGGCCGCAGGATTACGCCTTGACGAATACCGTCTTCACAGCTGTGAAGAATTCGATCGCGGCCTGTCCTTGTTCACGGGAGTGCGAGCTGGAGCTCTTCATCCCGCCGAATGGTGCTTGCAATTCCACACCAGCGGTCTCAGCATTGATACGGACTAATCCGGCGTCGACATCTTGGATGAACGCGAGGATATGGCCGATATTCTGCGTGTAGATCGAGGCGCTTAGGCCGAACTCTACATCATTGGCGAGCTCGATCGCATGCTCCAGATCCTCTGCTTGGATGAGCGCGAGGACTGGGCCGAAGATCTCTTCCTGGGCGATCGCCATCTTCGAGTCGACTTTATCGAATACCGCTGGAACGACATAGTATCCGTCTTGACATGCCGGGTCCTCTGGCTGATGACCACCATATAGCAGCTCCGCACCCTCGGCTTTACCCTTCTCGATATAGTCGAGCACGGTCTTCCATTGATTCTCGTTCGCGCAAGGTCCAAGCCATGTGTCCGGCTGCAGGCCGTCACCGACCTTAAGGCCTCTCACTTTCGCCAGTAACCGGTCGCGGAACGTCTCGTAGACTGCCTTCTCGACGATGACACGACTCGTCGCGGTACACTTCTGTCCAGTAGATCGGATACCTCCGCTGATCGTCGCGTCTACTGCGAGATCGATGTCAGCATCAGCCGCGACGATGATCGGGTTCTTGCCACCCATCTCCAGCTGATACTTCGCACCGCGCGCAAGAGCGGTCTGGCCGATCTGCTTGCCGACGGCGTTCGAGCCTGTGAACGTCACACCATCTACAGCAGGATGCTCCGCGATCCGACCGCCGACGACAGAGCCGCTGCCGGATACGAGGTTGACGACACCTGCAGGAAAGCCTGCTTCCGCTAGACACTCCATGATCAGAGCGGCAGTTACACCCGTATCGAGGGCCGGCTTCCAGACGACGGTGTTGCCATAGATTAACGCCGGCGCCATCTTCCAGATCGGGATCGCGACCGGGAAGTTCCAAGGGGAGATGACCCCGACGACACCGAGTGGCACACGTGTCGTGAACATCAGGGCTTCGCTGTCGGTAGACGGGATGATGTCACCGATCTTCCTCATCCCTTCGCCAGCATAATATTTTAAGATCGCCACACCACGCGCCGTCTCACCCTTCGCTTCGGGGAGCGTCTTACCCATCTCGCGTGTCATCATCGCTGCCACTTCGTCGATCCGTCGCTCGAGGATCGCAGCTGCCTTGTAGAGATATTCACCTCTCGCAGCGCCGCTCAGCTTGCGCCAAGCCTTCTTCGCAGCAACCGCCGCCTCGACGGCACGGTCGACATCCGACTGCTCGGACATCGTCAGATAGCCGACGACCTCGTTGCGGTTAGCTGGGTTGAGGCTAGCTGACTGCTTGCCTGAAGCGGATATGGTCCACTCCCCGTTGATATAGTTGCCATATGTTCTGATATCGGTAGACATCGTATGATCTAACTCCTTCCTCTTCTCTAGTTCATCGATATGTTCATTAACTGTTCACAACGAAACAGCCTTCAAAGCCGTAACCTATCGTTAGCTTCAAGCGGGTATGACTTCGTTGACTAGTGTGCCGATGCCACTAATCTCGATCTCGATCCGGTCGCCAGCCTGTAGGGTGAAGTGATCAGGCGGTACGATACATGTACCCGTTAGTAGCACCGTTCCATCGAAGATCAGATTGTCTCGCAACAGATAGGAGACGAGCTCATCGTATCTCCGCTTGAGCTGGCCTGTTGAAGCGGAGCCTTCGGTCATCAGCTTGTCGTCGCGATAGATCCGACACGTGATCGTGAAGCGATACGGATCCTCCACGGTGTCGGCTAGGCGGATCGCCGGTCCGATCGCGCAGGAGTTGCGCCATACCTTCGCTTGCGGGAGATAGAGCGGATTCTCACCTTCGATATCCCGGCAGCTCATGTCATTCCCGATCGTATAGCCTAAGATATGACCGTTCGCTCCGATGACGAGACCGAGCTCTGGCTCTGGCACTTGCCAGGACGAGTCATTGCGGATGCACACGTGTTCATTCGGTCCGCGCGTGCGCGCTGCAGATGACTTGAAGAAGATCTCCGGCCGCTCTGCCTCGTATACCTTGTCATAGTAGCTGATGGATACTGGGCCTGTGCTCTGTACTTCCGCATTGCGAGCCTCACGGCTTCGTTCGTATGTTACACCGGCGGCCCATACTTCAGGAGCAACGATCGGTACGAGTAGCTTCAGATCTTGCACGGGTTGTTCGAGCTTCGTTAGCACTGATAGGCTGCTCTTGATCAGCTCGCTAGGCTGCACCCCGCCCGCCTCCGCTCGAGCGACGAGCGAGAGGAAGTCTGGATCTGGTAGCTGATAAGCGCTGCCATCCTCCATGATGACCCCCATATATACCTTATCGTCTTGTTGATATCGAATGATACGCATCTTACACGACCTCCTCATCACCATATATGATTATTTATTGAACGTATTGTTATTTCACACAGGCACTCACGACGATCCTTACGACGTAACTGCACCTGCGCCGCTCTTTTCAGCATGACATATTTATGCGCTTTCATCAATACATTTTCACCAGCTGAGGATGCCTTGACTAATCGATCACGCAACAGAAGATAATGTATGATGAGTATCTAAAGCTAACGGATTCATATGAGGATGACGTTAAGCGAGCAATCAATGTGCAAATGTTCATAAAGAATTCAACATTTCGTACAAGTTTCGGTCGCATCTTGCATTGATCTTCTGTATCATTATATAGTATGGGTTGTTGGGTAAAGTTAACTTTGTTATGAATTGTTGAGGGGGATTGTGTGCGTCATGCATAAATGGGCAATGTTCATCTTGTTTATCGCAGCATCAGTTCTAGGATTATCCGTCATCATCTTCGCACCACCAACGAGTGGGGAAGAGCCAATTCCTGAGGCAGCTGAGAATGAAGTTCAGTTCATCATGACAGACTTCCAATTCGATCAGCCTGAATATGTTGTAACGGCAGGCGAGACGGTGAAGCTGACGATGATTAATAAGTCTGGTAATCACGGAGTACTCGTACAGGGCACAGATATCAACTTAACGACGAATGGCGAATCTCAGGAGATTACATTCGATGAGCCAGGTACGTACGACCTGTACTGCAGTATCATGTGCGGAGTCGGACATACTGACATGGTCGCGAAGCTGATCGTGCAAGAGCCTGCTGCAGATGGTGGAGTCGAGGGTGACGAGCCTGCACCGAACGAAGAAGCAGCATAATCAGCTCGAGAAGCTCTGCGTGAAGCTTCAAATGAGTGAAAAAGTTTGAACATATCCTATCCATATTAGATCTACGAAGGCTGTCCTGTTGGGGGCAGTCTTTTCTCTGTCTCGTCGTGTTTTCATGCATATACCGTATAAACGTTACACGCTAGATGCATACTAGAAGAGAATGTTTGCCATCACTATGCGTCTATGCGGAAGCGGAGGCATGCCGTCATGAAGGATAGGAAAGTGAGAAAGTCGATCAGAGGCATCGCTCGTGTCGGTCGTAAGACGAAGAAACTCCTCCCGAGCTTGCAGCCGCGATCGATCGTCGTCCTGCAGCATGAGAATCTGGATGAAGTCGCTGCGGAAGGGCTGATCTCGGCGAAGGTGAAGGCTGTGATCAATGCAGCGGTGACGATGAACGGCCACTATCCATTAGATGGGCCGAAGCGTCTACTCTTAAGCGGGATTCCGATCGTGGAGATCGCAGCGGAAGACTTCTCTTCCTTCGATGACGGCATGGAGATCGAGATAACCGATGAGGCGGTATACATGAAGGATGGTCGGATGATACGCTGTACACCGTTCACGGAGCAAGTCTGGGAAGCGCGGACGAAGATGGCGATGCAGCGAGTAAGCGGGCAGCTTGAGGATTTTATCGAGAATACATTGTACTATGCAAGTAAAGAGAAGGACTTCTTCATCCGTCCATTGCGCATACCGCCACTACATACGACGATCAGTGGCAGGCATGCCGTGATCGTTGTCCGAGGCAAAGGCTGCCGCGAGGATCTTCAGGCGATCCGTGATTATATCGAGGACTACAAGCCGGTGCTCATCGGGGTGGATGGAGGCGCTGACGCACTGATCGATAGCGGGTTCAGACCTGATCTCATATTCGGCGATATGGATAGCATCACAGACGACGCACTGCGATGTGGGGCTGAGATCGTTGTGCATGCTTTTCCGGATGGACGGGCACCTGGCATGCAGCGGATCGAACAGCTCGGACTTGCAGCGAGTAAGTTAGCGGCTCCTGGTACGAGCGAGGACATCGCCATGCTACTAGCATATGAACGGAAGGCCGAGCTTATCGTCACACTGGGTACCCATACGCATATGATCGATTTTCTCGAGAAGGGTCGGAGGGGGATGGCGAGCACGATGCTCGTCCGCATGAAGATCGGCAGTAAGCTGATCGACGCCAAAGGGGTAAGCAAGCTATACAGTCGACCGTATAAGCTACGTAAGCTATGGTTCATCCCGGCAGCGGCGATGTTTCCCGTGTTGATGTTAGGCCTCGTTCACCCAGGTGTACGGCAGCTCGTCGACATGCTGTGGATCTATGTGAAGCTATCGGTTGGGTCGGTATGAAGAGGGAGATCGATCAGATCGATCGAAGACGCTGAAGGGAGTGTGGCGGATGCTGTCTGCTCGTTATCATATCGCGACGATCATCGCGATCTTCCTGTCACTCGGCATCGGCATCGTCATCGGTGGAACGTTGGGACAGAGATGGGCGGTCCAAGCGGAGAACACGATCGTCGATATGCTGACGGATCGGTATGAGATGATGCTCGCAGAGAATCAAGTGATGAAGAAGCAGATCGGATCACTGGAGCTGTTCCTGAAGACCGTGTCGCCATCTGTGCAGAATAAGATCGTCTGGTGGCTCAAGCATCCAGAGCATGATGAGGAATCGCTCGCGATGGTGCTTCATGCGGCTGGTGTACGGTGGGTGGAGAAGGACGTGAGCGAATACTCTCCATATGCGTTCAAGGTTGGTGAGACGCAGCCGGACTATATCCTCGTCACCGACCCAGCGGTTAAGCATCAGATAGAGGAACAGCTGCGAGCGCGAATAGATGAAGATCCGTCTGTTATGGAATCGCGAGCGTGGCCGCAATTAATCGACGTCAGCGAACGAACGGATCAACTGACGGAGCCTGATAAGATCGTAGAGTTCATGCTATATATGAAGCAACTAGTTGAGGAGGAAGCCTATGCCGCAACGAACGCCATGGATCTCCGTCATCATGCCGGCATGGAATGAAGCGGAACGGATCGGTACGACGCTGCAGCATCTGCAGTTACATACCCGGAAGCAACACATCGTGCATGAGATCATCGTCGTCGATGATGGCAGTGAGGATGACAGCTGGAGAACGGCCGAGCATTATGCAGACCGAGTGATCCGTCATGCTCGCAGACGCGGCAAAGGTGCAGCGCTTGAGACGGGGTGGCGGGAGGCCAGAGGGAATATCCTCGTCTTCTTAGATGCCGATCTGGAGGAGTCCGCTGTCTATGTGGATAAGCTGGTCCAACCGGTATTAACAGGTGATGCAGATATGACGATCGCGAAGTTTCCGCCATCCGTGGTGAGAGGTGGATTCGGCTTCGTCAAGGGCTTGGCTGTGAACGGGATCTATCATCTGAGCGGATATCGCCCGGAAGCTCCGCTGTCCGGACAACGTGCAGTGAGGCGAGAGGTTCTGGAGCAGATCGGAGGCTTATCTGTCGGCTTCGGGATCGAGGTTGGGCTGACGATCGATGCCATTCGTCGTGGCTACCGGCTATTAGAAGTGGAGGTGCCGTTCCGACATCGCGAGACAGGCCGTGATCTGCAAGGCTTCATGCATCGCGGACGGCAGTTCTGGCATGTCGGGAGGACGCTCATGCATAAGTGGAGGCATCCGGTATGATCACGTGGGAGCTCACGATCTATTATGCAGTGCTGCTGGCATTCGCGCTAGCGATTCGCTCTAGTGTGCTGAGATTCCTGACGGCTCATGGGGTCACGGCTGCCAACTATGAGAAGCGGATCATCCCGGCTGCAGCAGGTGTACTCATCTGGCTCACCGCCGCGTTCGGGCTCTTATGCTTGAACGTATGGGTGGCCATATCAGGTGATGCAGGCATGCAAGACGCTAAGACTGTCTACGAGCATTACTTCCTCGCGCTCACGATCATATGCTGTCTAGGCTGGACGGATGATCTCATCGGGCATCGGCAAGTGAAGGGGCTTAGAGGACATCTGCGGGCCTTGGTGAAGGATCGCACGGTTACGACAGGATTGCTGAAAGCGGCGGGCACGATCGTGGTTACCTTATGGTTCATCATCGAGCTAGGGGAGTGGCGGGGTGTCGCGTATGGCATGATCTCATTACTCGTCATGACCTTATATACGAATGCGATGAATCTCTTCGATCTAAGGCCGGGTCGTGCGATCAAAGTATTCTTCATCGGCTGCGGAATCATCGCCACGATATCTCTGCTCACTGTGCAGCAGTCGGATATGTGGGTATGGCTCCTGCCTGTGATCGCTGGCGCTTGTGCCTTATTGCCGATCGACCTAAGAGGACGAGGGATGCTGGGAGACACGGGTGCGAATATGCTCGGCTTCACGCTCGGCAGCTCGATCGCGATGTACTGGGATATCGGATGGCAGTTCGTCGCTCTCGTCATGCTGGTCGGGCTGACCTTGTTCGCAGAGCGGTACTCCCTTACCGCGATGATCGAACGCGTCCCTGTGTTGAACTGGTTCGATCAGCTAGGAAGACATCGATAAAGCCTGGACGACAGGCAGGAGCATGGATAGGTGTGGACGACGACTGTTCATACCTATCCATCTTTCTTCTTCGCTTTGAACCGAGGTGCGACATAGTTACGCTTACGGTCGCGATATAAGATCCAGCCAGCGATGAAGGCGATCCCGCCAAGGAAGGCGAGGATGCCGATGATGAGCTTGAGCCAATCTATGCTGGCGCTTATTTCTTCATTGCCGATCTCGGCTGTATAATAGAAGAGTACGTCACGGATCGTCTTGAATCCCCAAGTCGCGATCGCACCGGGAATGACGAGCAGCAGTAAGGCTAGCAGACGCTGCCATACTAATTTATTCACGGGTGGAAACCTTCTTTCGCACGTTTTTTCATGAAAGTTGCTCGATATACTATATTTCTTATGAGTAAAAAGGTTAAAATGGTTAGAGTGACGTGGGAGAGCATCCGCAGATGCTAGCTTCGACGTCGACTGAAATGAATTATATCGAATACATATCGAATAGGCAAACTTAATAGAATGTTAGCAGGATGCAGGACGGAGGAAGACGAGATGGAAACACGTGAGTTCGACGTCGTCGTGCTCGGGGGCGGAGTAGCAGGGTATACAGCGGCCATCCGCGCGGCACAACTGGGCATGAAGGCTGCGATCATCGAACGGGACA
>Ga0180215_1000794_pt1 | contig 37154 bp, 30 predicted proteins | sample eDN3rd37CBELigBY_FD_128871 | JGI IMG/M metagenome (GOLD analysis project Ga0180215, IMG submission 128871) | Enriched backyard soil microbial communities from Emeryville, California, USA - eDNA 3rd pass 37_C BE-Lig BY (version 2) (version 2) | ecosystem: Environmental > Terrestrial > Soil >...
ACGCTTATATCGGGAAAACGACGCAGGAAGCGATGGAGCAATTTTATCCGTACTACGCCAATTATTGGGGTTATGTGAACCGGCAGCGCGGTATGCTTACACGCATATCGCGCGCTGATTTTGAGGAAATGGCTGCGCCTGATACGGCTTTGTTCGTCGGCAGCCCGCAGCAGATTGCCGAGAAAATTTTACAACAGCACGAGCTTTACGGACATCAGCGATTTATTGCGCAAATGGATATCGGCGGCCTGCCGTATAAGCAGGTCGCGCAGAGCATCGAGCGCTTGGGGGCAGAAGTCGTTCCTGCCGTCAGGCGGGCGTTGGGCAAATGACTGTGAATGAAAACAAGACGAGTACGAGCTTTGTTATTGCTTGCACTCGTCTTTTTGTTGTGAATTATGATATGTAGCTTAGTGTAACGGAACGTCATTCCGTTACACCGTGGCGCAATGCATAAATCAGCCTTTTCCGATGTCCTAATGGAATGACGTTCCGTTAGCGCACGTAAAGACTGCCTATTACGAGAATAACGGAATCACGTTCCGTTAGCATGGCATAATGGGTTCACAATGCCGCTGTCACCGGTATGAGGTCGTATATCTCCAACTGATTAACAACCATGAATTTTGCTGGGTATAATTATTATTTCTATGAATAATTACAAGACAAACAATGCAATTAATCGATAAATCTCATAAAAACTATTGTTAATTATAAAACTTCGTCTGTATAATAAGGCGATACGGTAACTAATTAAAGGATGAAAGCAATTATTTGTATAAATAAGGAGTTAGACGATGAAACGCATAGCGATAATAGGCAGCAGTGGAGGCAATCTATACAATTTGGGAGGCAAAGATCCGGAGAAGCTGATTGGAGAAATTGCCGCTCAAACTAAAGGGGCGGACGTTGAAATAGCGGCGGTTCAATTTATCGCAGCCGCTGAATCGATGGACACGGCAAAGGACAGCACAAAAGCCGGTCTGTATGAGTGGAAGGCATCGGATGACGGCGTAAGCCGCATCTTCGAAGGGAGCTTGCTGGAGACGAATCAAGCTGCGGAGAAGCTTGATGCTTCGCTTGCCGGCCTCATTCAAGCAGGGGCAATCGACGGCATCATCGTTATGAGTGCGGATCCGAAGGGCGCCAATAAGCTGGCGATTGCCGCTGCCGCCGAGAAGGGACTGCCGGTCGTGGGCACCGGCGGCACATCCATGGCGCTGGTCAGCTCGGCTGGAGCGAAGGTCATTGCCGTATCCGGCACGACAGGAACGACCAACCGGACGAGAGCGGTATCCTTTATGACGTCGCTGAGCAAGCATTGGGGGATCAAATATCATCCGATTTTGGGCGGCGCGTCCGGGCAGCCGTCAGACGGGGCGGGGAGCCCGTGGAAAAGAATTAGCTTGAAGGGCATTATGCAGTCCTCTTTGCCGGGTTTTATCGCAATGGCTATCGTACTCGCGCTAAGCCAAATTCCTGCGCTCAAAGGGCTTGGCGATGTGTTTAACTTGATGATGAAGGCGCTGCCTGTCATACTGGCTGTCATTGCGGCAAAGCAAGTATCCGACCTTGGCGAGGTTTCGATCGTTGCCGGCGTTATCGCCGGCGCGCTGTCTGTGGACGGCGGCATCATCGGCGGCATTATTGGCGGTATCGGAGCAGGTATACTCGTTCAATTTCTATTCGTCAAATGCGTGCAGTGGCGTTTCCCGATGACGACGGTTAATATTGTCGCGGGCGGCTTGGCAGGCCTTATTGTCGGCCTTATTATGTACTATTTGCTTGCCCCGTTCGCGCTTCAAATCGGCGAGCTCATTAAAGATTTAATCAACGCAGCCATCGGCTTTAATCCGATTATTGCCGGCATTATCGGCGGCTTGCTTATCTGGCCTGCAATTTTGGGCGGGGTTTATCATGCGGCGATATTGCCGATTGTATTGCTTGAAATGGAGAATACGGGCAACAGCTTCTTGGGAGCGGTCGATATGGTCGGCCTTGTCATGGTATCCGCAGGCATTACGCTTGCGAACATTATTGCGCCTAGAGATAAGGGCGAGGCCGCGGTAGCGGCGCCGGGCTTCCTGATCAATATGGGCTTCGGCACGTTCGTCGAGGCCGCCTATCCATTCATGTTCTCTAATAAAATGGTATTTGCCGGGGCGATACTGTCTGCCGGGGTAGGCGGAGGTTTGGTCGGCCTGTTCAATGTCCGCGGAACGGCTTATGTTCCTTCCGTTATGGGCCCGCTGCTGTCTAATAACGCAGTAGGCTTCACTGTAGCGATGGCTGCAGCGCTGGCGCTGGCGTTCATCATTACATTTGCAGCTAACAAAGCGAGCAAGAAAAAGGCATAGCATAGCAAGAGGGCGTCTGGATAATCCAGACGCCCTTTTTCCATAATATATTATATCGAATCGCTACAAGAAGGTTCGATTGAATTTTTTCAGAAGCGCGCCTAGCTGTTCGCTTTCTTCATTGGACCAGCTTTTGAGCAGCTCTGATAGTCTGGCAACTCGAGCCGCTTGGCTTTCCTCCAGCATTCGCAAGCCCAGCTTCGTAATTTGCAAATAATAAGCGCGCCCGTCCTGAGGATCGGGGGAACGCTCGACATAGCCCTTTTGCTCCAAAGCGGCCGTCTGTCTGCTGACGGTGGATATGTCTAAATGAAATTCATCAGCCAGCGTTTTAACGCCGACGGCGCGGTGATCGGATATTTGGGCCAGCAGCAAATAAGCGGAGCGATCCAGGCTGCCGATTCTTTTTTGAGCGGTAATGGAGGTTATGCGCCGTACCAATATAGCAAGCTCTAGATCGAGCGTTTCCAAAGCTTTTTTGTCGAGTTCCGTCATTAACGTTTCCTCACTGTCATTTAATAGTCATGTACTATCGTAACATATGAATAACGGCAATGTAACGGCGAGGAGAAGAGGCGGCAGGCCGTTGACAACTACCTAAGTACTTGTATAATACAATTATATAGTTGTACAATGCAAGTTGTTTGGACGAGAAAAAGGAGGATGATGGCTCTGAAAGCGCATGAGATGATGATCGCCAGCGTGTACAAAGTGAAGGCGACGGATACGATACGGTCCGTTATTGAGAAGTTCGTCAAGCATCAAATTAGCGGCTTGCCTGTTGTCAATGAAGCGAATGAAATTGTCGCTTATATTAGCGACGGCGATATAATGCGCTATATCGGCAAGCATAAGGATATTATTGTCGGCGCGTTTTATTACATCGACATCGTTAGAGGCGACGACGCTGCGTTCGAGGAAAGGGTGCGCGGCATTCTGGACTTGAACGTCATGAAGATCGCGCAAAGAAAAGTGCTCAAAGTCAGCTGGGATGAGGAAGCGGAAAATATCGCGGCTATTTTGGGCGAAAAACATATTAAGAAGCTGCCGGTGGAAAGAAATGGCGTGCTTGTCGGGATTATAAGCCGAGGGGACGTTATTCGCAATACCTTCAAAAGCTTTCTATAGAGGAGTAGAAACACAATGTCTTCCGTTTCAAAAGCGGCGCAGCCGCAGCTCGCAACGGAACCGGCGGCGAGCATATTGAAGCAGCCGTTAGCCGTATGGGGCGTTTTTTTTGCCAGTATTATTGCGTTTATGGGAATGGGTCTCGTCAATCCAATTTTAAGAGAGCTGTCGGAGAAGCTTCACGCTGCTCCAAGTGAGGTTACACTGTTATATACAAGCTACAATGCAATAATGGCGGTTGCCATGCTTATTACGGGGACCGTATCGACTAGGCTTGGCATTAAGCGGACGCTGCTCGCAGGAGTCGCTATTATAGCAGCCGTCTCGCTTGCAGGCGGATTCGCGGACAATATTTGGACGCTTGTCGGACTGCGGGCTGGCTGGGGGCTTGGCAACGCGTTGTTCGTTGCTACCGCGCTTACTGCGATCGTCTCCTTGTCAGGCAGCGGGACGGCTAAAGCTATCATTTTATATGAGGCGGCTGTAGGACTAGGCATCGCGATCGGGCCATTGATAGGCGGATCGCTCGGCTCCATCTCCTGGCGGGCGCCGTTCTGGGGCGTATCGATTCTGATGGCGGCCGCTTTTATCGTACTGATTGTACTAATGCCGAAAGGGAAAGGAGCCGGTCCGTCTCAAGCTAAAGCGGCGAAGACGCCGTTATCCGCTCCGTTCAAAGCGATGAAGCATCGTTCGCTGCTAGTGCTCGGAATCGTTGCGGCGCTGTACAATGTGGGCTTTTTTACGATTATGGCTTATGCGCCGTTCGTCATGGGCTTAAAGCCAAGAGGCATGGGTTATGTGTTTCTAGGCTGGGGCGTCTTTCTCGCCATTACTTCAGTATTTACAGCTCCTATTTTTCAAAGAATGCTGGGCACGATTAAAGCGCTCTGCCTGATGCTCGTTTTGTTTGCCGTCGATTTGGCTGCTATTGGGGTCTATGCCACAACTCCTGCAGCGGTAATCGTCGGCGTTGTGCTCGCGGGCGCTGTGCTGGGCAATGCGAATACATTGATTACGACCGCGGTAATGGACGCCGCTCCGATAGAACGCTCTACAGCCTCCGCCGCCTACAGCTTCCTGCGTTTTTTAGGGGCGGCTATATCGCCGTTCATGGCGGCCAAGCTTGCCGAGCTGTTCAATTCGCATGTGCCTTTCCTTGTCGGCGGAGCGTTCGTGCTGCTCTCTGTCGTCTTTATCGGCATGAACTACAACCATCTGCGGCATGTCGACCGGACAGTCTCTGCTCACTAATGGGCTTTAAGCGGCTCTTTCCAACAGAAGCCAAATTGCTTTCCCCACAGATTCTGCTTATTATTAATATCTAGTAAATTTGTTGGGGTGGTCGCATCATGGCTGGAAAGAGAAATAAAGCACTAGCAGGCGTGGCAGTGTTATGGATCGTATTAATGGTTATTTTCAGCTTTCAGGATTTGAGCATGTCCAAATCGGTATATCGGGAAGGGACAGCCTTCGGCCATTTCTTTGAGGCGTTTGGCCATCATCCGGCCTTTCTGGCCGTTTTCGCAGCGGCAAGCGTATTATTTCGTACGGCGGACATCCGCACCGGCAGAAGCAGAACGGTCATGCGCGCCATTACCGGCTGCTTGATGCTCGTGTCCGGTTTTGTCAGCTTCTACTACACGCTCAAGTACGGCGCCGGACAAGAAGGGCTTGGAGGCAAGGCGGCAAGCTTGGTGCTGGCTGCGCTGCTTGCCATTGCCGGACAGCTGCTGCTGAAGCGAATGCCAGCCGCGCGGCTGGCATCCTATAATCGCGCCGCAGCGGCGGTTGTGCTTATTGTATTGGCGGAGCTTATTGCCGTACAAGTGCTTAAATTGGCTTGGGGCAGAATGCGCTTCCGTGAAATGCACGGTGATTATTCCGGCTTCACCAGTTGGTTTATCCCGCAAGGAATTAGCGGAGGCGGCGACGGATTCAAATCATTTCCGTCAGGGCATTCGGCGGACGGCTGGGCGATGCTCGTATGGATGCTGCTCGTGCCGTTCAAGCGTGTATGGCGTGCGGGCATGCTTGCTCTTGCCGTAGCATGGGGGCTATGCACCTCCTACAGCCGGATCGTCGAAGGGGCGCATTTTGCATCGGATGTGACGATGGGCGCTTTCATTACGATTGGCTGCACGCTGCTCATATGCGGATGGCTCAATATGGAGCTGTTTCCTTCGGCGAGCCGCCGACTTCGCTCCAAGATCACGATGTCCAGTTGATCGTTTGCATGAAAAAGAGTCTGGCTCTCGCCGTAAACGGCGCGTGCCGGGCTTTTTTTAGCGTTGACGGCTAACGGCCGTTAGCTTATGATTGATAACAGTCGTTAGCTAAGTGGAAATAGGAGAGGGATCTGGATGTTCGAGGGGCAAACTACCCGATTTTATGAGGATTTGCATGGGGAGCGGATTGCGAATGCGACGAGGGTTAAAATTGTTGAAGCCGCTACGGAGCTGTTCTCATTGAACGGCTATACCGGCGTGTCGATTAGAGATATTACGAAAGCGGTAGGCATAAAAGAAAGCTCGCTGTATAAACATTTCAAGAGCAAGGAGGAGCTTATCGAGACGATCTACCACAACTTTCGCCAAACCTGCGGCGAAATTCTCCCGCCTAAGGAGCATTTGCAGGCCGTCGCGGAGACGATGGATGTGAAGAGCTTTTTGACAAGAGGATGGATGAATTTCAAGCGGCATATCGACGATCCCGTTAATCAGCGCATATGGCGTATTATGTATATCGAGCTGTTCCGGCATCCGCTGGCGAGAGATATTTATCAAAACGATATTGTGAATCGGACGGTCGATTGCTTGGAGCTCGTTTTTGCGGCAATGATCGAAGCGGGCAAGCTGAAGCCGAACAGCCCCAGACTGCTGGCGGTCGAGTATCAGTATCCTGTCTTCGCTATGATTACGGAATATTTGCTGCTGTTATTGGAGAACAAGAGCACGGACATCGTAGAGGAGCGCATATCGAATCATATCGCATTTTTTCATGATGAAGCGGTGGGGTGAGGCGAATGGGGCTATTTAAGCGGCAGCCCGATTTCTTGGTGCCGGAGGGCGGCATAAGCGTTGTGGAAAGGTTGCGGATAGGCGGCGTAGAGCAGTCTATTCTTATTCAAGCGGCCGATGAGCGCAATCCTGTACTTTTAATTGTTCATGGAGGCCCGTCTATGCCGATACCCGGCGTCTCGTCGAGAGGCCAAGACTACACCATTGTGACCAACACGGCGGAGCTGGTGAAGCGCTTCGTGCTCGTGTTCTGGGATCAGCGGGGGACGGGCAAGTCCTATCATGCGGATATCCCGCAGCATACGATGAGCGTCCGGCAATTCATTTCGGATGGCGATGAGCTGGCCGACTGGCTGCAGAGCCGATTCAATCAGCCTAAAATTTTTCTCGCCGGCCATTCATGGGGCTCGATCGTTGCCTTGAGCATGGCTGCTAAAGCACCGCATAAATATTACTCGTATACCGGCTATTCGCAAGTTGTCGATTGGACCGAGAATGACAGGCTGTCGCTAGTCTGGACGAAGGCCGAGGCGAAGCGCAGAGGCCATTCCAAAGCGTTGAAGGAGCTGGAGTCGGCGGGGGAGCCTCCTTTTTTGGAAAGCTTCCAGCAGTGGGCCATATTGCGCAAGTGGCAAAGAAATTTCGGCACGCTTGTCTATACCGACGATGAAATCAAGCATCCCGGCGTTGCCGGCATTACGATGGCGATGCTGCGGTCGGAGGATTACTCCGTTAGCGATCTGATCAATACCTTTTACAGGGGCTTTAAGCTAATCTATACGCAAGCATTCATTAAGGAGCTGGCCTGCTACAATTTTATGGAATCGATGAAGAGTATAGCTATACCCGTTACGTTCGTTCATGGGCAAAAGGACCAGCATGTGCACGGGAGCGTGGTTGAGCGATTTTACAGCCAATTGCTGGCTCCGCAAAAAAGACTCATTTGGGCGCCGAAGTCAGGTCATGCCTTTCACCCCGACGATACGAAGCTGAACGAGCAATACTTGATCGAGGAGCTGCGGCATGCCGGCGGTTAAGGGGACGCGGCCTGTGAGCGGCCGGTTCGGCTGCGGCTCGTGGCGCTAACGGAACGTGATTCCGTTAGATGCGTGAACCTCGCCGAACTGCGCGCTTACGGAACGTCAATCCGTTAGAAGTGCCAAATTGGCCGCCGTCCTGTTAAATCGGCCTTCTAACGTACTGACCTTCCGTTAAAACTCCCATCTGACCGAATTAGCAGCTTTAACGTACTGACGTTCCGTTAGCGCAGGCGGAGCAGGCCGGTATCGCGATGCCCGACTGACGAGCTGAATCAGCAAGGGCCGTTCGACCTGCCATAGCAAGCATGGCTGGAAGAGCGGCCCTTGCTATTTGCTGCGGCCGCGGTACGCTGTGAAGTTTAGCGCAAAATCCATTTTGCAGGGCAATCTATTTATAGCGCTTCTAGGGATAGCGGCGCTTGCGGGGCTGTTCCTTATCTAGCGTTTTGCCCTCCGCTGAAATCAAATTGGCTATTGCTGATAGAGGAGCGGTATGACACAATTAATAGCAGCATACAGCAAGCGTAAGGAGCTGCAGACGCCCTTCGGGGCAAGCGCTCGATTTGCGTAATTTGTTTCATTAGGAGGAGAAATACGATGGCAGCAAACAAAGAAATCGTACAAACAAACGGAGCGCCGAAAGCGATTGGCCCTTACTCGCAAGGCGTTAAAATCGGCAATCTGCTTTTTACTTCCGGGCAATTGGGCATGCACCCAGAGACCGGCGAGTTTCCTGCTACTATAGAGGAGCAAGCTAAGCAGTCGCTTGAGAATGTGAAGGCGATTGTGGTCGCGGCAGGCGGCAGCATGAGCCAAGTTGTGAAAACGACCGTATTTTTGAAGGATATGAACGATTTCGCGGCAGTGAATGGCGTATACAGCCAATTTTTCGCGGAGCCTTATCCGGCGCGCAGCGCGGTTGAGGTAGCTCGCCTGCCGAAGGACGGCCTTGTTGAAATCGAGGTCATCGTACAGCTGTAGCTTGAACGATAAAGCGGCGATCAGGGGAAGTGCCCTGCATCGCCGCTTTTAGTATGTATGTATATGTATGTATGTAGTCGTTATAAGAGCAATCTATTCCTTTGCACGCGCCTGGCTCAGCAGCAGCTCTTCGATCTGCAGCGTTGGCAAAGGCTTGTAATAGAAAAAGCCTTGAATATTCGTGCAGTTATTGTCGATCAGGAAGGAAAGCTGCTCCTTCGTTTCGACTCCTTCGGCAATGACGTTCAGCTCGAGCCGCTCGGCTATAAGCAGCATAGCTTGAATAATGGCCTCGTCTTTATAATCGTTGGCGATGCCGTTGACGAAAGAACGGTCGATCTTGATTTTATCTACTGGCAGCTGCTTTAAATAGCTAAGCGATGAATAGTGGGTGCCGAAGTCGTCAATCGATATTTGCAGCCCCATTGCGCGCAATTCATGAAGCTTACTCTGCATGTCGTCCCGCATCGCCATATTTTCGGTGATTTCCAGCTCAATATGATTCGGATCGAGGCTGAATTGCGAGAAAATTTTTCGCATGCGCTCCGTTAAATCCTTTTGCAGCAGCTGTCTCGCCGACAGATTTACCGCAATCTTAATCGGAGGGATGCCCGCCTTTTGCCAAGCCTGGCTCTGTGCGCATACGAGCTCGAGCACCCGTTCCCCGATAGGCACGATCAGCCCCGTATTTTCCGCTATCGAAATGAATTTGCCCGGCGGGATCATTCCCTTCGTCGGATGATTCCACCGAATAAGCGCTTCAAGGCCGACGATAGCTCCCGTTTTCGCCTCTACCTGCGGCTGGTAATAAATAAGAAATTCGTTTTGCTCCAGCGCATGCCGCAAATTGTTCATCGTCTCCATCGCGCCGATCGTGTCGGAGGCGAGGCTCCTGTCATAGAACAAAATTTGGTTTTTGCCGCTTTCCTTAATGCGCGACATGACGGTATCGACGTTTTTAAGCAGCGAGGTTATATTTTGCCCATGCTCCGGATAAAGCACAATCCCGATGCTGGCCGTCATGAGATGCTCCGTATTTTTCAATGTAAAAGGTTTATGGAACAGCTGCATCGCATGATTGGCCTTCTCCCGCAAGACGTCCGTATCGGTAAAGTCCGTTAAGATCACGGCGAACTTGTCGCCGCTCATGCGCGCGATCGTATCGGTGTAATGAAGCTCCTCGGCGAGCCGGTTGCCTACCATATTAAGCAGGCGATCTCCGTAATAATGCCCGATCGTATCGTTAATCAGCTTGAAGTTGTCTATATCAAGATAAAGGATGGCGATGGACCGGTCGCTTAACGCATACTGGGAAAACAACAGCTCTATCCGTTCATTGAAATAAGCCCGATTGTACAGCCCCGTCAAGGAGTCGTGGTACGCCATATGCCGCATACCCTGCTCCTGCCTCTCCAGCAGCTCCAGCTGCTTTCGAAGCTCTTTCTCCGTCGTCTGCAGCTCCAGATAGGTGGAAGCCAGCTGCAAATTCGAAGATTCCAGATTTTCCGTACGTTCTTTGATGAGCGCTTGAAGCTGCTCCTTCTTCGTATATTGGATATACAAAAAATAGAGAAACACCGCGACCATCGCGGTGCAAAGCAGCGATGCTGCAGCCAGCTTGATTTGCAGCTCGCGGAGCAGCTCTTGCTTAGGAGCAGCGGACATTTCCCATTTGCCCTCCGGCAGCGGAACGTCGACGGCTAGTCCGGACGGCGATTGAAAGAGCTCCTCGTCTCCGATCAGATAACGGTTATTGGCCCGCAAGGCGATGTTGGTGTCCGCATTCGGATTTTCGAGAGCGGCTTCTTCCAGCAAGGGAGGAAGATCAAGCACGACAGATGCGAAGCCCCAAAATTGTTGATTCGCATAAATCGACTGCCTTGTCACCAGCCCTAAGCCGCCTTGCGTTAATTCGTAAGGCCCGAGCAGCGTCAGTTGTTCCGTCATCAAGGTGCGTTCGGCATTGCTGCGGACGTCCTCGGTCGAGGCGTTGAACAGATTCAAGCCGACGACCGCTTCATTGCCTGCAAGGGGGTACAAATACTCAAGCTTTCCTTGCGGATAAATGGAAAGATTGCGGACGCCGGTGCTGTTCTGGATAAAATGGGGGGCAAATGCCTGAAAAGCCGCTTCGCTTACCTCATTGTTCTCGGCAAGCTGGCTTAAGACGAAGGAGGTCAATCCTTCCGATAGGACGATTCTGGAATTAACAATAGAGGAGAGGCTTGACGCCGCAGCGTGAAGCTCCGAGGCGGTACGGTCATGGAGCTGGTCTGTCAGATAGGTTCTATATGATAGCATGAAAGCTATGATTAGAATAATAGCAGCAAAAGCTACACCCAGGAGCTTCGTCCAAATTTTCATAGGCGCTATGTACCGTTTCGAAGCTGTTTTGGACTCCGTAAGCATGTGCAGGTTCCTCCGCTAAGATGTATTGGGCGTTGTATACTCTATTATAAACTTTTGGAACAAATGTTTAAAGCTTTATTGACAAAATATGCAATTATTCGACAATTTACAAGTCGCTTCAATACTTCATAAAGTGAAAGTTAGTAAACTAGGGCATAACTCTACAATAATCAAGTGTATATCTAGTACATAATTGGCGGTATTTTATTGACATCGATGCGGAATAGGGCATATAATTGCAGAAATGTATCCAAGATATGCACCACAACAAAGACTGCAGCCTATCAAAAACAGAAAGAATCGGTAAGGCGCCACGGTCTACTTTACTGTACAGGAGTGTAGCTGAATGAACTTAAGTCAAATGGATTTGCGAACGAAAGCAGCACAGCTATTCACCTTCTCCGCTTTCCATCCGACGCTCGACGAAGCGACCCGCAGGATGATAACGGAACTGAAGGCCGGCGGCTTGTTTTTGCCGACCGGAGCTTTGCAGGAGCCGGATCAGGTGCATAGCCTGACCGCTGAAATGCAAAAGGTTGCGTTAGAGGAAGGCTGCGGCGTCCCGTTGTTCATATCCGCGGATTTCGTTGCGGGAGCCGGCTGCAAATTGCGTTCGGGAGCGGTTCATTTTCCGAAGAACCGGGCAATCGGAGCCGGGGGCGATGAAGCTCTAGCTTATGAATCGGGGCGGGTAACCGCTGAAGAGTCTTTGGCGATGGGCGTTAATTTTAATTACAGTCCGGTCGTCGATATTAACAATAATCCGTTAAATCCCGTAATCGGCATGCATTCCTTTGGAGAGGACAAGGAAACCGTTTCGGTTTTGGCAAACGCTGTCATTAAAGGCTATCAGGAGCATGGCATGATTGCGACCGCCAAGCATTTTCCGGGTCACGGCGATACGGGTGTCGATTCGCATTACGATTTGCCGGTGCTTCCTTTTGACCGGGAGCGTCTGGAAAGCTTCGAGCTCGTGCCGTTTAAACGGGCTATCGAAGCGGGCGTGGACGCGATCATGGTCGGCCATATTGCGGTCCCGTCGCTCGATCCGACGCTGACGCCCGCCTCGCTGTCCTATGAGCTTGTTACGAAGCTGCTCAGAGAGCGGCTGGGCTTCAAGGGGCTTATTGTAACGGACGGCCTATCGATGAAGGGCGTTATGAAACAGTATTCGATGGAAGAGGCTTGCATACTTAGCTTGCTGGCAGGCACCGACATACTGCTGGCAACGACCAGCTCTTATGAAGAGTCGGCATCTGTCCTGGATGCTGTTGTGGCCGCGGTCGAGTCAGGCCGAATACCGGAGTCCCGCATTGATGAATCGGTTGCCCGCATTTTGGCGATGAAGGAAAAATACCGGTTGCTGCCGAAGTCGTTCATTCAAGCAGGCTATACTGCCGATGCCTTTAATAAGCCTGCCTCCAAAGCTGTAGATGCTGCATTGGCAAGAAAGGCTGTTACGCCTGTCAATGGGTTGAAGGAGGGGGCGCTGTCATCCGCTCAAGGAAGTTCTTGGCTCCTTATTCACGATAAAGGCTCATCTATTTTTGCAGAAATGGTATCGAAGCAGGCGCAAGTGGCGCTGAAGGAAGCCGATACGTACGAAGAAGTGGCGGCGCTGGCAGCTGCCGCGCCTCCCGAAGCCTGCGTTATCGTTGCCCTATCGCATAATAAACGGATGAGCCCGGACTTCCTGTCCAAGCTCGACAAGGAGCTTGCCAAGTTTACCCGCGCGGTATGGGTCCATTTCGGCTCGAAGTACGATATGGATGAGGTGTCGAGCCGAGGGTTGGCGCTGTGCGACCGCGCTCCGTCCTTGCAAGAAGCTGCCGCAAATTATGTGTTTGGGAGAGATAACGGATGATGAAGGAAATGGATGCGGATCTCGTTATTATTGGCGGAGGAACCGGCGGCTGCGCTGCTGCGCTTGCTGCCTGCAGACTGGGCAAGCGGGTCGTTATGACGGAGGAGTGCGACTGGATCGGCGGCCAATTGACGTCGCAGGCTGTACCGCCGGATGAACATCAGTGGATCGAATACTATGGAAGCACGCGCAGCTACCGGAAATATCGGGAGCATGTGCGGCAGTATTACAGAAGCTATTTTCCGCTGACGGAGCAAGCCAAGCATCAGACGCTGTTCAATCCCGGCAATGCGATTGTAAGCCGGATCAGCCATGAGCCGAGAGCCGCTTACGCGGTGCTGAAAGGAACGCTGGCGCCTTATGAGCATAGCGGCAAGCTTACGATTCTAATCGGATACGCTATCGAAAGCTGTGAGCGTGACGGAGACTGTGTAACGTCCGCAGTCGTCAAGCATGTGACAGAAGGCGAGCGGATTGCGCTGTCCGGACCGTATTTCCTCGATGCGACAGAATGCGGCGACATGCTGCCTCTTGCAAAGATGGAATACGTGACCGGAGCGGAATCGAAGGCGGATACGGAGGAGCCTCATGCGCTCGAAGGGCCGGCAGACCCGATGGATATGCAGGCCATTACCCACTGCTTTGCGGTCGATTATATCGAAGGCGAGGACCACGCGATTGAGAAGCCGGAGGACTATTCGTTCTGGCGGAGCTATCAGGCGGATTTTTGGCCGGAGCGACAGCTGAGCTGGTATTCGCCGAAGCCCCGCACGCTTGAACCGGTCGAATATACGCTGTTTCCTAGAGGAGATCTGTTCTCTTTGTGGAAGTACCGGAAGGTCATCGACAAGGGGCTGTTCGAGCCCGGCGCCTTCGACAGCGATATTACAATCGTGAACTGGCCGCAGAACGATTATTGGCTCGGGCCGATTATCGATGTTTCGGAGGAGGAGCGCGCCAAGCATCTTAGAGCGGCGAAGCAGCTTAGCTTGTCGCTGCTCTATTGGATGCAGACGGAGGCGCCGCGTCCTGACGGCGGCATCGGCTACCCGGGCCTGCGCTTGCGCCCGGATGTTGTCGGGACAAAGGACGGATTGGCCCAACAGGTCTATGTCAGGGAGTCTCGACGGATACGCGCGGAATTTACCGTCCTGCAGCAGCATTTAAGCCCGCTTACGAGAGCGGACCGCAAATCGGTCAAGTATCATGATTCTATTGGCATCGGCTATTATCATATTGACCTGCATCCGAGCACGGCGGGCAGAAACTATATTGATGTGGACAGCCTTCCGTTCCATATTCCGTTAGGCAGTCTTATTTCCGTCAGTGTAGACAATGTGCTGCCCGCATGCAAAAATATCGGTACGACCCATATTACGAATGGCTGCTACCGGCTGCATCCTGTAGAATGGAATATCGGCGAATCCGCGGGAGCTTTGGCTGTTTTTTGTTTGGAGAACGGCTGCACGCCTCGCGAGGTGCTGCGCAGCGCCGATAAGCTGGAAAGATTTCAGCAGCTGCTCGTTCAAGAGGGCATTGAGCTGTCTTGGCCTTAATAAGCTGTCATTTTAACGAAAAGAGGGGATTGCGAATGAAGTTGTCGATTATCGGTGCGGGAACGATGGGATCGGTATATGCGAACAATGTGGCGAAAATGCCTGGCGTACAGCCGGCTGGGGTATGCGATCTGGATGAATCGCGGGCACGGATGGCCGCTGATGTATGCGGTACGAATGCCTACACGAGCGTAGATGATATGCTTGCCGCAGAGCAACCGGATGTCGTATGCGTATGCTTGCCTACGTACCTGCATAAGGAATATGTATTGAAGCTGGCCGCGCAGGGCATTCATGTTATTTGCGAAAAGCCGATTGCGCTAAACGCTGAGGATGCGAAGGAAATGCAGGAGGCGTGCGAGAGGAGCGGCGTCCGCCTGTTCATCGGCCATGTCGTCCGTTTCTTCCCGAACTATGTGGATGCACTTAAGCGGGCCCACAGCGGACATATCGGCAAAGCGGGCATGATGCATCTGAAGCGTTACGGCTCCTATCCGCAAGGCTTTGACGGCTGGTATGCCGATATGGGCAAAAGCGGCGGCGTCGTTATGGATCTCATGATTCACGATATCGATTTCGCATGCGCGGCAATGGGCAAGCCGGAGTCGGTATTTGCGAAAATAAGTCGTGCCGAAGGAATGGACTACGCGCAGGTTACGCTAAAGTTCAGCGAGGGCCGAATGGCCAGCCTGACAGCGTTCTGGGGTTATCCGGGGCCGTTTACGACGCAATTTGAAATCGTAGGCACGCAAGGCGTCGTCCGCTTCGACAGCAACGCGATTCAATCGTTGGATATTAAAGTGAAAGCCAGCGAGGCGGAAGCAGGCGAAGCGGTTCAAGTGCCAAGCAGTCCGGCCAATCATGATCCTTATTATTACGAGGTTAAGCACTTTATCGAATGCATTCAATCCGGAGAGCAGGCGATCGTTACCGCGGACGATGCCCGTCTTGCAGTAGCGGTTGCGCTTGCGGCAGAACAGTCGAATAAGCTAGGCCAGCCAGTGGAGGTGTCGATATGAGCAAATTGAAGATCGGAATGATAAGCTTTGCGCATATGCATGCAGCCAGCTATTTGCAAGCGCTGCTGTCGAGAGCTGACGTAGAGGTGCTTGGCATCGCCGACGAGAATGAAGAGCGGGTTCGTCCTTTTACAGAGCCGAATGGCATTGCCTATTACAGCGATTACAATGAGCTGCTCAAGCAGCCTATCGATGCGGTCGTTATTTGCTCCGAAAATGTAAGGCATGCGGAGCTGACGAAGCATGCGGCGCAAGCCAAAAAGCATGTGCTTTGCGAGAAGCCGCTCGGCCTTTCGGAGAAGGAAATGCTCGGCATGATCGAGGTGTGCCGCGCCGAAGGCGTGCAGCTGATGACTGCCTACCCTTGCCGGTACATACCGGCGGTCAGAAGCGCGAAGGAAGCGGTTGACCGCGGCGACATCGGCGAAATTATCGCGATGAAGGGTACGAACCGCGGCACGATGCCTAGCGGCTGGTTTATCGACCGCGGGCAATCGGGCGGCGGCGCAGTGCTCGACCATACGGTGCATGTGCTCGACATTATGCACTATATTACAGGCAGCGAAGTCGAAGAGGTGTATGCGCATTCCGAGACGCTGTTCCATGATGTCGATATTGACGATGCAGGGCTGCTGCACGTTAAATTCCGCAACGGCATATTTGCCGTTCACGATCCGAGCTGGTCCCGACCTTCGTCGTTTCCGACCTGGGGCGATGTGACGCTTGAAATTATCGGCACCAAGGGCGTCATTCATGTAGATTCCTTCGCTCAGAAAAACGATGTGTACAGCAACAACGCGACGAAGGCGGAATGGAGCTATTGGGGAGACGATATGGACCAAGGGCTCATCGACGGCTTCGTGGATGCGCTGCTGCAGGGCCAGCCTGTTCCAATAACCGGCGAGGACGGCTTCCTGTCCGCGAGGGTTGCATTTGCAGCTTATGAATCGGCTAAAATGGGCAAAACGGTCGAATTGAAGTCGGTTAACTAGTTTATGTAACGGCTATATGTGACGGCTCCCCTGAGGCATAGGGGATTATGAAATGGCGGTACGGGAGATAGCTCCTGTACCGCCATTTTTTATCTTTTCGCTAAACATTTACCCTCATTTGTTAAAGAAATTAGCTATATGCACTAGATGTGAATTAGAACGTTAAGCTCTTTAAAATTAAGGATTGACAGCGGATACATCTCACTATATTCTATATACATGCACTAGATATATACTAGTTGACAAGTTTGCTCGCTTGAATAGTGAAATTGTTAACTGTAAACCGCTGGAATTTTTTAAATTAGTAAGCGTAGTGTACATGTAGTGTAAAAAATGGAAAATGGGGGATGGACATGGTTAACAGCAAGTTGAGAAATTCCGTAATGATCATGATGCTAGCGCTCGTTCTGGTTGTCACCGCATGTTCTGGCAACAACAAGGGTAACTCGCCGGCATCGCCAACGAATGCGCCTGCGTCAAACGCTCCGGCAACTGATGCGCCAGCAGACGGATCGGGATTGCCTATTGTTGCAGAGAAAATGACATTAGGAGTATGGTCGGCAACTGATACCGGCTTCCGCGGCGAATCTTATAATGAGAAAGCTTCTTTCCAAAAGATGGAGGAATTGACCAACATCGGCATTGATTGGATTCAAACAAGCGGTGCGGATAGCGTTGAACAATTCAACCTGCTTATGGCAAGCGGCCAGCTTCCTGACATGGTTTACTATGTTGCCATGAACACGGAAGGCCCTAAATACGGACAACAAGGCGCATTTGTCGATCTTACGCAATACATCGACGAATACGCTCCTAACTTCAAAAAAATTCTGGACGAAAATCCGGAAATCAAACGTTTGCTGACAACTGCTGACGGCCAAATTTTCCACTTCCCTAACTTGAACCTTGACGAGTACAACCTTGTTCAAATGTTCCCGCAAATCCGTCAAGACTGGCTGGTGAAGCTAGGCCTTGAAGAGCCTAAAACGATTGACGACTGGTACAACGTATTGAAAGCTTTTAAAACGCAAGATCCGAACGGAAACAGCCAAGCGGACGAAATTCCGTTTGCCTCCGTTAACTTGACTAATATCGTAAAAACATTTGGCCCGGCATTCGGTTCGGACTGGGAGTTCTACGTAGATAACGGGCAAGTGAAATTTGCTCCTTATACAACAGAATATAAAGATATGCTGCTATGGCTGAGCAAGCTTTACAGCGAAGGCCTGATCGATCCTAACTACCTCGTTGACTCGGATTTCAAGCTTTTGACCGAGAAAGTTACGACTAACCGTGCAGGAGCTTGGGCGGGCTGGTCCGGTTCCTACATGAGATCGTTCACCGACCTGATGAAGGATGACCCTTCATTCAGCCTCATCGGCACTGAAGCGCCGATCGGCCCGAATGGCGAGAAGCGTTATGGCTACCATGCCTTCCCGCTTGGCACCGCAGGCGTTGCGATTTCCGCGAAAAGCAAGAACATTGTTGAATCGATTAAATGGCTGGACTTCCAATACTCCGAAGAAGGCATTATGCTTAACAACTTTGGCGTAGAAGGCGTTTCGTATGATATGGTTGACGGCTTCCCTACATTTAAAGATGTCGTATTTAACAATCCTAACGGCCTCAACTCGACAGAATCGCTTCTGAGCTTTACAATTGGCGGCGGCAGCTGGTCGACTGTACAAGATAAGCGCTACCTGGAGCAATACGATATTGAGGTGGCGGCTGAAGCGAAAGCGAAGGTTGGCAAGGACATCAATTTGGATAAAGCGTTCCCGCCAATCACTTTGACTACTGAGCAAAACGATAAAGTAACTTCGCTGCTTGCAGACATTCGCACATTCCGTGACGAATATGCGAACGCCTATGTAATGGGCAATCGTACTTTTGATAAGTACGACAGCGAGTTCATCGATCGCTTGAAGCAAATGAAAGTTGAAGAAGTTATTGCTGTATACCAAGAAGCATACGACGAATACATGAGCAAGTAGAAAGATAGCAATATAGGTGCCCTCGTTGCTTGGGGGCACCTTTTTAAAAAAATGAAAGCATCTAGTCATCTTTAAGGATATGGTTTGGATGTCTGTTTTCCGGAAAGGAAATGGTATATGAGTGCGAATACGGTAGGCTCCAAAAACAAAAAAGCGCCGGGCTCCTTAAGCAAGGGCTTTAGAAGAACAACGTTTAGAGAAATTATGAAAAATCGTTCTCTTTATGTCATGCTTATCCCTGTCATCCTATATTTTGTACTGTTTCAATATAAGCCGATGTACGGCGCGATTATTGCATTCAAAGATTTCAAGCCATTTTTGGGCATAGCGGATAGTCCATGGGTAGGTTTAAAGCATTTTGACCAGTTCTTTAACAGCTACTACTTTGGACGTATCTTGAAAAATACGATTTTAATTAGCGTTTACCAATTAATTTTCGCATTCCCAGCCGCCATTATATTGGCGCTTTTACTAAATGAGGTCAAAAATCAAGTTTTCAAACGTGTCGTTCAGTCCGTTTCCTATTTGCCGCACTTTATTTCCCTAGTCGTTGTTTGCGGCATGCTGCTTGATTTTCTTCAGCCGGACGGCATTATTAACCGGGCTATCATGGCTATAGGGCTTGTTAACGAGCCTATTAACTTTTTGATCTTGCCGGGATGGTTCCGTACGATCTTCGTTGGGTCTGGCATTTGGCAGGGGGTAGGCTGGAGCTCGATTATTTTCCTAGCCGCGTTATCAGGCATTAACCCATCCTTATATGAAGCTGCTTCTGTAGACGGTGCGGGGCGCTGGAGACAGATGCTTAACATTACGCTGCCTGGCATTATGCCTACAATCGTTATCCTGTTGATTATTAACATCGGCAACTTTATGATCGTCGGTTTTGATAAAATAATATTGCTTTACAACCCTGCAACTTATGAAACTGGAGACGTTATTGGAAGCTTTGTATACCGCCGCGGTATTATGGAAGCCAATTATAGCTTTACTGCTGCTGTAGGGCTGTTCAACTCATTGATTAATTTCATTCTGCTTATTCTTGTCAACCAGCTTGCTAAGAAGAAAGCAGAAAGCAGTCTATGGTAGGAGGAGAATAGCATGGTTTACAAAAAAACGATAGGCGAGAAAGCTTTTGATATTTTCAACGTCCTGTTTCTGATACTGGCTTCGATTGTCTTTCTGTATCCGTTATGGTTCGTTATCATTTCTTCTGTCAGCAGCGCCACGGCTATTGCATCGGGAGATGTAACTTGGCTGCCGAAGGGCATTAACTTCAGCGCATACGAACGCGTATTTAGCGATTCGAAAGTATGGGTAGCTTACAAAAATACATTTATATATGTAGGCGTCGGCACTGTTATCAACCTTGTATTAACGACACTAGGGGCTTATCCGCTTTCCAGAAGAGATTTGCGCGGTCGCAACTTCATTATGATGTTCATCGTCTTTACGATGTTTTTCAGCGGCGGCTTAATTCCTGAATATTTGAACGTGCGCGATTTGGGGTTGTATGATTCACGCTGGGCAATCTGGCTTCCGTCAGCTATTAGCGCTTATAATCTAATCGTTATGAGAACCTTCTTTCAATCGACGATTCCGGATGGGCTCATCGAGTCGGCAAAGATTGAAGGCGCGAATGAATACCGGATATTGTGGAGCATCATCATTCCATTATCCATGCCGGTAATTGCCGTTATGACTTTGTTTTACGCAGTAGGGCATTGGAACAGCTGGTTCTCGGCGATGATCTATTTGCAAGATCGTTCGCTGCATCCGCTGCAGCTGCTGCTTCGTGAAATTCTTGTCGCCTCGCAAACGAATGATATGATGGGCGGCGTAAGCAGCGGCGATGTTGTAGCAGTATCTGAGACAATTAAATACGCAACGACAGTTATCGCAACGCTGCCGATTCTCGTCATTTATCCTTTCCTTCAAAAATACTTCGCTAAAGGCGTCATGATTGGAGGCGTGAAGGAATAATGGCTCATACAGCTAGTGAGGAACGCATACAGAGCAGGAACATGAAGGCAATCTTCAGCCATAAGGGGAAAGCGATCGTATCATCTGCGGTCGTCCCTGAGCTGGAGGCTAATCATGTATTGATTCAAACCGTCTATTCCGGCGTCAGCAACGGAACGGAACGATTAATGATAATGATCAATCACGAGGAGCCGATATCGCTAGGTTATAGCGCTTGCGGCATCGTAAGCGCCGTGGGCGAAGGAGTCGACCATGTCAAGCCCGGCGACCGGGTAGCCTGCTATGGCGCTCCTTTCGTCCGGCATGCTGAGTATATGCTCGTGCCGAAGCATTTGACGACGCTTGTTCCGGATGATGTCGATATGAAGGAGGCCGCCTTTGTCGGGCTGGGCGCCATTGCTATTCACGCGCTTCGTCAGGCGAAGCTGGAGTTCGGCGAGTCGGCTATCATTGTCGGACTTGGCATACTAGGCCAAATTATGGCGCAAATTTCAAGCGCCGCAGCTTATGAGACGATCGTATACGATCTGCAGCCTGACCGGTGCGAGTTATTTGAATCGCTTAGCATCGGAAGGTCGGCCAAGTCGCTGGAGGAGCTTGAGTCGGTTATTGCTCAAGTGACAGGCGGCAAAGGCGTCGATGCGGTGCTGCTTGCCGCGAATGGCAAGAACAACGGCTTGATTGACGGCGGGCTGGACTGGATTCGCGATCGGGGGCGAGTAGTGATTGTAGGCGATCTGGAAATGAGCTTCTCCAGAGACAAGATGTTCAAGAAGGAAGCTGAGGTGCGTATTTCACGGGCAGGCGGGCCTGGACGCTACGATATGAATTATGAGGCTAAAGGTCAGGATTATCCGATAGGCTTCGCCCGCTGGACAGAAGGAAGAAATATGACCGAATATATCCGGCTGCTTCAGCAGCGACGTATTTCTGTAGCTCCGCTTATATCACAGGAAGTGCATATTGACGATATTGCGCATATGTACGAGCAGTTGTTTTTGGCTCAGACCTCGGCAATTGGTACATTGATCACTTATTAATTGTGATATATACTACCTAGTATATATTGGATGAGCTAGAAATTGGAGATATTTGGGCTCGTATGAGAGGTAGTGCATTTCATGAATAAACCAAGTCGGACAACGTTTCGCGCAAGATTGGATACGATGGTCCAGCAGCTTCGGGAGGACATTATTTCTGGCAGGCTAACGCCAGGCAGTTATTTGCCCTCGGAGGAAGTGCTGGGCGAGCAATTTCAACTGAGCAAGAAATCGGTTCGTAAAGGGCTGGAGACGCTTGTCAATGAGAACCTAATTGTTAAGAAGGCTAAAGTAGGCAATATGGTTTTAAGCCCTAGCGGCAATAGCGACCGGATCAGCATTCGGTTCTGCTATTACCCAGATGTTGACCAGGAATCAAATATTCATAACTTGCTTGACGAATTCGAAAGCAGGTATCCGCATATTCAAGTGAAGCGGCTTACGATGCATACGCTTCAATATTCGGAGCAAGCGATTGAATTTATGAATGACAGCATGCTTGACGTAATTATGCTGAACTATTACGATTTCAGCTATTTCAACAATAAATCGCATTTAAAACTGCTCACGGAGCAAGAGATCGATCCGACGATCTATTCTTTTTTGAATCGGGCTTTCGTCGTAGACGGCAAATCGTACGTTAAACCGTTCACGTTCTCGCCTGTCATCCTTTGCTACAATAAAAAGCACTTTCAAGAGGCTGGCCTGCAGGAGCCGGACAGCAGCTGGACGTGGGATGACTTCAACCGCGCGGCGGAGGCGTTGACCGATACGGAAGAGCTGAATAAGCGCTTCGGTTTTTTCTTCTACTTATTGTCGCAGAACAGATGGCCGTTGTGGCTGCTTCAAAATCATTTTATGCTGCAAAAAAACGAGGAAGGCAAGTATAGCTTGAACGATGAAGCCTTTATTAAAAGCATTCATATGCTGAAAGAGCTTTTTTCTCAAGAATACTCGGCCCCTTCCTTTGTATTTGAGAGCGCGCAGGATCCGGAACGATTGTTCATTGAAGAGCGGACTTCGATGATCTTAACGACATACTTCCGCCTGAATACGATAAAGTCCGTTCCGTTTGAATATGATATTTCCCCCGTTCCTTATGTGGATACGCCGATCACCCTGCTTTTGAACATTGGGCTCGCGATTAGCAGCCAATCTCAGCAGAAGGAAGCGGCGCAGCTGCTGGTCGATTTTCTCACCTCTAAGGAAGCGCAGGAAAGCGTCAGAAACAGTACGTTATCGCTGCCGAGCATGAAGGAAGTGGCGGAGCAGGATCGGACGGACAAGCGGGGCGAGCCGTCCCGGTTCCAAATGTTCAGGGAGATTATTCCTAGCTTCCGCTATTATTCCGATATGAATATCGAGCGTTATCATTTACGGATTATGACGCATTATTTGAAAATGTACTGGTCCGATCTCGATTCGGCCGCTAACGTTATTGCGAGCATCGAGCAAGTGTTGAACAATGATAAAAGCAATGTAAGCTAGAAGCTATCCCGCTTGCGGGATAGCTTTTTATCTAAATCTTCGGAAGCGACAGGGAGAGGGGATTTTTAGATGGCTATGCAACGAATAGGGGAACCGCTTCGCGCCTTCAAGATGGCTACTGCTGCTTACGGGCAGGCCAAGGATGGCGGAAATCGCATTTATACGGTGGCGCAAGGGAAGCCTTGCAGGCTGTATGTCATAGACGCCGATACAGGGAGCGGGCTTGGCAGCTTTTCGCTTGACGGCTCCAATCATTCCTGGGGCATTTGCATGACGGCCGACGGCTCGGTATACATGGGCGGCGACGGCTATTTGTACCGCTACGATCCTGTACTTCATACGGTGGACAATTTGGGCATCCCGATTGAGGGCGAAACCTATTTTTGGAGGCTGGCCGCGGATCAGGACGGCAATGTATATGGGGGAACGTATCCGGGCGGCAAAGTATTTCAATATAAGCCGTCGACGAAAGCGTTCCACGATTACGGGACGATGGTGCCGGGCGAATGTTATGCGAGAAGCATGGACGCGGGCCCGAACCAGAAACTGTATGTCGGCGTAGGCACAGGCAAGGGTGAAATTGTCGAGCTGGACACCCGGACCGGGGAGACGCGCAGGCTGCCGGTGCCGGAGGGGCAGGAGCATTGCACGATCGTGTACGACTTGGATGTGCATGAAGGGCTGCTGTTCGCACGCTATACCGACACGCTCGACTTGATGGTCTACGATCTCGCGCTCGACAAATGGGTGCACCGGATTGACGGGGCGGGCGGCTTTGACGTATCGGCGCCCGACGATAATCATCATGTTTATTTGCTGCGCAACGGATATTTGCACGCATTTAATTTGATCAGCTTTGAGCTTGTGCAGCTGCCGCTGCGGCATGAAGGCGCTGCCTGCGATTTCGGCTGGATGGAGTGGAAAGAGCCGGATTTTCCGGGGAAAAGCCTGGTCAGCATGTATGAGGGAGGCTATTTCCTCTATAATCCGGTGACGAAGAAAACGAAGCATATCGAGGTGGATGCGGAAGGGGTTCCGGTCGCGATTCAATCGTTGACGGCGGGCAGCGACGGAACCATTCATATAGGCGGATATTTCGCCGGGGGGTACGCTTCCTACAATCCGGCTGAAGATCGGCTTTCGCCATGCCATAGATTCGGGCAGTCGGAGTATTTGCATGTTTTTAAAGACAAGCTCTATTTAGGCGTTTATCCGGGAGCTTATATCTATGAATACGATCCTAGTCAGCCGTGGGAGAAGGATATCAATCCTAAAATCGTATTTTCATTGAAGGATCAGGGGCAGGATCGTCCGTTCGCTCTGGCATCTACAGAGGAACGTTTGATTGTTGGCACTGTGCCGAAGTACAGCAAGCTCGGCGGCGCGCTAGCGCTGTATGATCCTGTGAGCGGGCAGATGGACTGCTATACGGATGTTGTCACGGATCAGAGCATTATAGCGCTTTGTTACAGTAACGGCTATATTTATGGCGGCACCTCGGTATTCGGCGGCCTTGGCGGCTCGCCTTCGCAGCAGGAGGGCAAGCTGTTCGTATGGGATGCAGCGGCTGGGCGGAAAGTATGGGAAGGCGTGCCGATTGTCGGAGAAAAGGTTGTCTCGGCGCTGACGGTCGGCAAGGACGGCGTCGTATGGGGCATGACTTCCGGCCATCTGTTTGCCTTTAATCCGGCTTCGAAAACAATCGAACGCCGCTTCGATCTATTTGAGCCGATTGACTGGGCGAACCGGTCGCATTTTTGGCGAGGCGTATTTCTGGACTACGATCGCGCTGCAGATAAGATTTACGGCAACTGTATGGATAAGCTGTTCTCCTTCGATGTTCGCACGGAGCAGCTGGAGGTGCTGGCGACAGGCGGCACGCTGTTCGCGCGCGACGGTGCGGGAACGATGTATGTGACGAAGGAGACGGAGCTGTACAAAGTGCTGCCGTAGCGGCTGTGCGGGAGCTGAGCGGCGGCCGCTGCGTTTGCAGAGGATAAGCGCGAATATGCACTAAACGCAATCGCTCCGCCGCCTGCCGTCGCAGTTAAGCGCGCAAATGCGCTTAACGCAAGCGCAAAAAAAGCAAGGCCGCACCGAGCTCTTATGGGCTCGATAGCAGCCTTGCTTTTTATTTGCGGATGTATACGGTCTGCCCGCTCTTGATCGTGGCGTTTATGGAAATGCCGCTGTCTGCGAAGCGGTCAAGCAGCACCAGGTCTGCAGGGGCGCCGGGCTCGAGGCCGCGAGGCCCTTTTAGGCCGATGGCCTCAGCGGGCAGCAGCGACGCCATGTCCCAAGCATCCTGCCAGCTGCATAGGTCAAGCTCGGCCATGTGCCGGACGCCGTGCAGCAGCGGCAGAGCGGAGCCTGCAAGCAGCCGTTCGTCCTTCGCGAGGTGCAAGCGTCCCGCCTCCGTCAGGACGACTGCTCCGCCTACAGCTGCGTCGTAGCGGCCTGCAGGCATGCCGGCCAGCGCGACCGTATCGCTGACGATAATTAAGCGGCCGGCCTTGCCGCGATAGAACGATTTAATGACCGCATCGGGCAGATGGAAGCCGTCGGCGATAATGCAGGCATAAAGCTCGTCGGCGGCCAGCTGATCCCAAATATAATTGGGATGGCGCGGCATGACGGGGTGCGCGCCGTTGCCGAGATGCGTAGACATGGATGCGCCGGCTTTGACGGCAGCGTCAATCTGGCTGCTGTATGCCTTCGTATGGCCGATGGAAGCGACGATGCCGCGCTCCTTGCACCACCGGACGAGCGCGGGGGCTTCCGGCCATTCCGGCGAAAAGGTTACGATGCGCAGGCGGCCATTAGAATGGGATTGCCACTCTTCCATAAGCGCTAGATCGGGGGCGGTGATCCAATCCCGGTTATGCGCGCCGCGCGGACCGTCCTCGGGAGACAGGAATGGCCCTTCCAGATGGATGCCTTCGACCGTGCTTGCGTATGGCAATGTGTCAGCCTGCGCTGCAATAGCGGCATCAAGAGAGGCCAGCAAGTTGTTAAGCGCTAGCGCGTCGTTCGTAATGAGCGTCGGCAGAAAGGAAGTGACGCCGACCGCCCACAGCGCTTCAATCAGCTTTGCTAGCTCCTCCGGAGGCAACGGCTTAAAATTGGCATCGATGCCCATATAGCCGTTTACTTGCAAATCGACAAGCCCTGGCGCGATAATCGGCAGCGCTTCGCCATCCTCATCCAGGTTGACGATATTCGCAATAATGCCATCCTTGCAGTGAATTTCCACTACGTAAGGCTCCCGATAATGGCGGCCGCGGATTACCGTTGTATCTGTCGCAGCGCTATTCATTGCCATATGCCTCGCGGTCTGTAAATAGGCGGCAGGCCGGATGCTTCCGCAAAATCGATGCAGGCATGTCCGGGTCAACCGGCCCTTTGCGCAGCGCTTCCATCGCTTTGCGCTTCGTCGGTCCTGGGACGGTGCAGAACAGGTAGCGTCCTGCGAACAGCGTCGGTATCGTTAACGTCAGCGCATGCGTCGGCACGTCGTCCAAAGCGTCAAAGCAGCCGTCGTTGACTTGCTGCTGACGGCATGCGAGATCCAGCTCGGCCGATTTGATCGTAAACGGATCCTCGAAATCGGCTACTCCGGGATCGTTAAAAGCGATATGACCGTTCTCGCCGATGCCGAGGCATACGATATCGATCGGCGCTTCATCCAGCAGTGCGCCGTATCTCGCGCACTCCACCTCGGCGGAATCGGCGCTGTTAATTAAATGCACCGCTTTGAAGGGCACATGCTGAAAAAGCCCGCGCTCAAGAAATGAGCTGAAGCGCTGCGGCGCGGAAGCAGGCAAGCCGATGTATTCATCCATATGAAAGGCTCTCACTCTGCTCCAATCGATGCCGGACTCGTCTCTCAAATAAGCGAGCACCTCGTTCTGGGAAGGAGCGGCTGCGAAAATAACGCGCACTTCCTCTTGCAGGGCCAGCAGCTCGCGAAGCTTGTCGGCCGCAGCCTTGCCTGCTGCCGCCCCCATTGCCGCGCGGTCCTCGTATACTTCTATTTGCAGCTCGTCAATTGTAACCGTTTGTGCCATTGCTATTCTCTCCTTTGCGCGCAGTCAGCTCAATCATGAGCAGTACATTGCGGATGATATGATAGGGATCTTTGACAGGCAGAGCGACGATCCGCTCGGCAGGGGCGCCGTCTCTCATGCGGATTTGTATCCACTCCCGACCTGGCTCTGCCGGAAATACGCGGAAGGTGTAATCATGAAGCTTCTTGTACCAATCCTGAAATACCTCGTCTCCTGTCAGCCCGAGAGCCAAGCGGCTGGCGTAAAGCGCCTCGGAATGCGGCCACCACAGCTTCATGTCCCAAGTGCCGCGAATAAGCGCCTCGAAATTTCCTGCGCCTTCCAGCTGTTCGCCCTGCGGCTCTCCGCCGTCTAGATCGATATAACGAAGCAGTCCGCCGTATTGCTCGTCCCAGCCGCTTGCCAGCACTGATTTGAGAGTGCCCGCGGCCTCGTTCAGCATCGCTGCGTCGCCCTGCTCTTGAACCTCCTGCATAACAAACCATAAGCTTTCGGCGCTGTGGCCGGGATTTAGATGGCGAAGCAGCAGTTTGTCCGAAGCGGGTGCGTTCCGCAAGCCGGCGTCCTCAGCCGCAAGCACCTCGCGAATACGATTGCTGGAATCGCGAAGCACCTTGAGAATTTGCCGGCATTTTTCGATCGCGTAACGGCGATAAGAGGAAACCTTCTCCTGTTCGTCGAAGGAGTCAGCAGACTTAATAAGGGACTGAGCGGTATTCAGCATGATCATTGCATAGCCATGGACCAGCATATTGTCCGGCACTTGATAAGGCTCGCTTCGTACGGAGCCCTCCTGCAAGCGGCGCTCGACGCCGTCGAACAGCTTGGCGGCAAGCTCGAAAGCCTCCCGATTTCTAAAGACGCGCCCGTATTCGGCAAAGCCCATAATGACAAAGCAATCGGCGTAGAAGCTAATATCATGTCCTTGTCCAGGCACCATTTCTTTCGGCGTGCCATCCTGTTCCATTAGAAACCGGAAGCTGCCGTTATCCATAACGGCATGCTCTGCAAGAAAACGGTATGCGAGCTCTGCCTGACGCTCGTACAGCTCTGCTTGCTCCGATAATATGCCTGTTCGTGACAGCTCGGCGATTCGCGACCAAATCCAGAGGAAGCGGCCTTGCGACCATGTATATTTGTCCCGGCTGAGAAGCTGGCTGCCTTCAGCGTTGAACGCTGTGAAAACACCCCCATACTGTTCATCTACAGCCGCTTTCCAGAAAGGCAGCACCTGCTGCGTCAAATGATCGATATAAAAAGTATGAAGCTCGTCTGAACTATACATCGAGCACCTCCTAACTTGTATACAAGTTATATTCTTTTATTATAAAAGGTAATTTTGAACTTAAGCGGACTTTAAATTGTCTATATGTTGAGGTGATCGAATTGAACGAGGATGCGCTGGCGTACTTGACAGAAATGAACGAGGATATTTTGTCAGACCTGATCGCGAAGTATGGACAGGAGGTGTGGAACTACGCCTACTTTGTGACAAAAAACCGGAGCATGGCCGACGACATCACGCAGGACGTATTTATTCAGGCGTACCGGCATATCGCCTCCTTTCGAAAGGAATCCTCCGTCAAAACATGGCTGCTGAAAATTACCCGCAATATTAGCTACAACTACCGCAGCTCGGCCTTTATTCGAAAGGTGCTGCTGGTGGATATTATCGCCCCAGGCGGAACGAGCCGTTCGGCGGAGCAGGCGTACTTGGAGCAAGAGGCGACGAACGATGTGTGGAAGCATGTGATGAGCTTGCCGACGAAGCATCGCGAGGTGCTCGTTCTTCACGCAAAATATCAGCTCACCTTAAAGGAGATTGCCGATGTTTTGCAAATTTCGGAAGGAACGGTGAAGTCGAGGCTGCACCATGCCCGCAAACGAATGATTGAATTGATGAAGGAGGAGTATGTGTATGGAACAGTCTAATCCTAGCTGGTACGAGGCGCTGCAGGGCAATCCTTTGAATGGGAAGACGTTTTCAGAGCAAACGGCAGCCGCAATTAAGCTTCGCGCAAGAGGTCGGACTTCCGTAAAAATGTTTCCGCGCTTTATGATCGCCGCAGCGGCAAGCCTGTCTGTCGTGATGCTATCGCTAATCGCTTATAATCAGCTGTACTCTCCGGCAATAAGCGAGACTGAAGGGCAGCAAGCGGCTGCGCCTGGATCGTCCGCTGCAGAAGCGACAGCGCCTGATACGGTGCCGACGGATGATAAGCTGTACTCTATTGATGTGCCTGCAGATCAATTGCTTTTTGAGAACAACCCGACAGACGGCGAGTGGCTGGCTTTTGTTAATGAGCTCGAGGAGAGTAAAGGGTACGATCAATATTACCATTTAGATAAAAATAAGATGCTGGCAAGCATGCCGTTTAACGAGAACGAGCACTATGTGTTTACGATAAATATGAATGATATCGGCGTCTTAAAGTTAAGCTTCTATGTTTTTGAATGGGGATCGAAATGGGCGCCGTTGTCGGTCAATGCGAGTAATAAGGTATTCGGCACGACAGGCTGGAAGCAAACGTCGCTTATTACGCACCGCTTTGATGAACAAAATCGGGAGCAAATAGACGGCTTTCATTCGGAATATTACCGCATGAACGACCTCTCCATATTCGTAGGTCTAAGCGTGGATCCTAACGTCTCTCAGGTTCGCATTACGGACAACAATAACAACGTCTACTTCTCGGAAATAGTAGCCAATGAAGACGGATTTACATATTGGCATGCGGCTACTGATGTTTATGCGAATTCTTTCACGCTGGAATCGCTCGACGCGGAAGGCAATCCCTTGTATACAAAAAAGCATTTCTTGCGTTAAATGGCAAACTTTTCTTGAGCTCCCTTCTCCTCTTTAGGAGCGAGGAGCTTTTTTCTTTTGTGCGGATCCTCATATTTTACTGATATGTCTGTTCAAAAAGTGGTAAACTAAATATATACGGTGCCGAAAGCAGGCAATTAATGTGTAATGAGGTGTGTAATTATGGCGAATAATGAAACGATTTTGACTGCCGAGGGCTTGGCTGAAATCGAGCGTGAGCTTGAAGAATTGAAAGGGCCTAAACGGAAGGAATTGTCGCATAGATTGAAGGTTGCGATCAGCTACGGCGATTTGAAGGAGAACAGCGAGTATCATTCCGCGAAGGATGATCAAGCGTTTATGGAAACCCGCATTTTGGAGCTTGAGCGGATTTTGCGGACAGCGAGAGTGGTGAGCAGCTCAAAAGCCGATGAAATCGGCATCGGGTCGGTTGTCGTTCTTCTCGATATTGAATTTAACGAGCAGATCGAATACCGGATCGTAGGTCCGGCGGAAGCAAATGTTACGGACAACAAAATTTCGTACGAAAGCCCGCTGGGCAAAGGGCTGATTGGCAAAAAGGTCGGCGCGACGGTAAATATTGAAGCTCCAGTCGGAGTCATTCAGTATAAAATTCTTGAAATTAAAGCGTAGTTCGAGAGGCGATCGACCAGAACCGGGACGGAGGAAAAAGTTAAGGAAGTTTCAATGTATGTCTCAGAATTGAAGGCACGGTTGATGACAATTGGAACAATTACCTTAGACTATTTTTTTACTGATCTAACGTAGGCCACGCCAAAAAGCTACGCAACGCAACCTGAACGGCAAGTTCGTCGCCGCATTTTAATTTATCTATTAAGCAGCCATTTCGTTGCTCAAATGATTGTACTGCTGCGTCCCAAACGTACATTGCAGCATAAGTATTTATAGTCGTTGGCAAAGCCTGATTCTTTTAGCCTGTGCCATAAACGCCTCTAATTTGATTTTAATCAACTATTCGGTACTACAAAACAAAGAATTCTTAGGAATAACAAGGGTTTATCGTGTCTCTATTTAGCGGAGACTTAAGGTTTACTTTTCCCCTACCCATTGTTTGACCAAGCGCGAGGCCGGAAAAAGAAAAGACGATTTTTATCCAAATTGGGCCCTCAGCAGCGATTGTTTTTGCGTGAAACAAAACAAAAAAACGGCCTTTGTTCGTATTTTTAAGGACAAGGTCGTTTTTTTGTTTTCTCGGGATTTCTTGAAATAGCTACCCGATCCGTGCTTCAGCGAGGGCGAACATATTCACAAAATCATGGTTTTTATACATATGTCTTTAATGGAGTGCAAACTATCTTTCGGAAAATACCAATCATTATTTCGTTTCTATATTATATAAAAAATGGTATATTTATAAATAAATACAAAATTTGGATAACTAATAGCAGTCGATAAAAAATATCCGCATAGAGGGAATATGATTGAAATAACTAAAGAAGAATATGAACAAAATGTTGAACAGAACATGCAACTTACATTTGCCTGGACTAAGATGCCTTTCTATACTTTTAAGGATGCGGTTGGAGTTGCTTATCATGCTAGTATGTCTCCAATACAAGACATTGAGTATTTTAAATATACAACCGATAAATACTATTCAACAAATCCAATTGTAGGTCTAGGCCCTTGGACAGCAAATGTTAAAACCGGTGGAATGGCGTTTGAGTTTCAATTAAACCAGGATTGGAATTATGCTGATCCAAATAATAGACGATATAATTTGAAAATCACAGAGGAACTGTTGCTTATCTCACGGTTCGTAATAATAGTACATTCACTATTGCTGATATTTCGGGTCACTATATCCATACGGAGAAGAGTTATTCAGGTTCTCTAGGTACTAAAAGACCAAAGGTGCGTAGAGTTAATGCTATCTGCGCACCTTTAATTTATTACAGAATTCTGTGTTATTCTACTTATAATTCACTTTAAGGAGAGAGTCCGTGGAAATCATAATTATTATTTTGCTTGTTGTTATTATTGTAATGTTATTTCATATTAACACAAAACTCCCTTCTCGTGACTATGTTAAGGAAGCGTTGGAGCGAGATAAAAGAACAAAAAAAGAATAGTATCCTATGTAAGCATTATCTACGAAAAATAGCAAAGGCTGACTGCCGCATCCATCATCTGGAGCGAGGCAGTCAGCCTCTTTTTTGCGTTTAAGCCTTGTGCGCTTCCTTCGTCGAAGCGACCTCGTACGTTATAATCTCACTGCCTAGCATAGGCGATTCCTTCTTCGCTTCCTCGGAGCCCGGTTCCGGGCGCTTATGCGATTCCTTGAAGGCGTCGCTATTGCGCCATGCAGCGAAGCTGTCCATATTGTCCCAGTACATATTGACGTTCAGCTCGTCATAGTCAGTCAAATTTTGCGTCAGCAGCACTTCGACTTTAATGAAGCCCGCCATCGTATCGAGCGGACCCGGCTTTGTGAAGACCGGCGCCATAGCGGCTCCCATTCCTTTTTTCACCTTAATGCGATTGGTTACGACGATCATTGGCAGCAGCTCCTTATGCTCGTTTATATTCTTGATGTCTTATCATCGTACCGTATAAAGAACAGACAAGGCAAACTGCGCTTATGCATGAGGAGGCTTCAGCCACGCTTGCAAGCAAGCTTCGGCCTGTGCGATTAGATGCCTCATGTTCGCGCCTATGGAGCTTTGTTCAAGTGAAATAGTCGCTAAGCCGTAGGCTTCCGTTAGCTTAGCGATCATATTTTGCAGCAGGGCGATGACTTCGCCGCGATGCTCCTCATTGTCTCGAAACTTTCTGACATCGACCACCCGGCCTGGAAACAGCGGGAAATTCCAAGCGGTAACGCCCGCCGCCTCATGCTCGACCGTCTCCTTCCATAGCTTGGCGATCGAACGGTCTTCCTCGCCGTAATAGCTGTAGTAGTCCTGCAAGATTTGTTCCTTCGAGTCGCCCCATACGGCCCGGCTGAATACGTAGCTGTTAAATCCTGCCGCCCATTTCCAATTGTAATCGGGATAGCCAGGGCAAGGCACGATCAAATTCGTCATGCCCGCTGCCCCGATCTCGCGGTAATAAGCCGCATCCTCAATGATCCGCGTCGGAATGCTCGGGAACAAAGCGGAATACATAAAGTGATCGCTGTAGTATTCGAAAATCGACAGCTTGCGCTCTTGCGCTTGCGCAGCCTCCGACCATCCCTTAATGGCCGCTTCGGCACGGCGATCGTCGCCGCTCGGCGAGGCGTGAAACGGATGGCGGTAATCTCTGCCCCAGTAGGCGAGCAGCGTATCGATTTGGCTGGAGGCGCTAGTCTCCCCAAGCTCCAGCATGTTCCAGGCCAGCCCGGCATTATAAGCGATGTGCTCAAATACGATATGCGGGAGCGTCCGCTGCATATGGCGCTGCAGGCGCTCGATGAAGCTGATATAGAGCGCAAGAAACTCTTTATTATCGCCTGCAGGCAAATCCTCAGGCCATAATGACAGGCGCGCAAGCTGCGGCGCGTCCGCGCAGTAATTGGCAACCTGCTGGAAGAACGGCTCCTGCCAAGTAAGGTCGGCATAATCAAGCTGGTTCTTCGCATGGTAAGGATTGGCTGCGAGATGCTGCGCGTCGGCCTCTTGCCTATTCAGGAAAAATTTCATGCTGTGGCCGCCAAGCGTCAGCTGCATGCCGCGCTTTTCGATTTCCGGCGCCATATCCTCCTTGATTTTATCCCAAAGCATGAAGGTGAAAAAGATTTCATTGACGCGGTTTTTTGCGTTCCAATCGATCATTTGCAATATATATTCCGGATCATGCAGGTTTTCGATGACGAAGCCTCTTCGGTCGAACCACGGCTCGAACAGCTTTCCTTCACATGCGGCGGCTGCGGGCTCCGACAATGCCGGCGCTTCGCCGGGATAGATCCAATTGACGCCGGCGAATTGCCGGAAGGCGTCGTAAACGGCGTACAGCGTAGACTGCTCGGTTTTCCCGCTGACGATAATCCGTTCCTCCTTTACGGAGGTTTCAAGCCAGTAGCTGGACGGAAGGCGCTCGGACGCACCCTCCTGAAGCGCCTGCTCTAGCTTCGGGCTTATCCCATGCTCGATAATCTGGCTCCATGTTCCGATATGTACAGCCTTGAAGCGGGGGTAATCTTTCCATAAATGTCCGTACTGAGCTGCAAGCGACTCCCATTCCTTGCTGGCGAAGACGAGAGCAGGGTGCTGTGGGGTATGCATAATTTCGATCATATAGGATTAGCCTCCGTTGCTTTTATAGATAGATCTGCTATTTCTATCTTAGCATAGGAAGGCGGACTATAAATTGGCTTTAAAGCGGCTGCTGGAAGCAAGATAAGTGCTCTTTAAATAGGTATTTTTATAAAATGTTTACAATTTTATTAGGTATATAGTCTCATTTTTCTCTAATAGTTAAGCTTTATTCCATACTTTACCGAAATAAATAGTGGTACATAAATCCTATAAGACGATGCAGAGGTGGAACAAGAACAATGAAGATGAAGAAGCTCGTATTGCTTGTGACGATGATCAGCATGCTGTTTGCTTTCAATGCTGTCGCAAGCGCAGAAGAACAGTCCGTCAAAACACACGGCGAGGCTTTGTTTGACCTGGGCCTTATCCAAGGCTCCGATAAAGGGTTGAATGAAAGCGGCTATTTGAATCGTGCAGAAATGATCACTATTCTTAACCGGTTGGACAGCCGCGACAACTCGTCCTTCGTCGCGCCTGACAAAGCGACCTTCAGCGATGTGCCGAAGACGCACTGGGCGTACAAAGAGGTTGAACTGGCTTACCATAACGGCATTACTACAGGACTAGGCAACGGTAAATTCGGCGTTAGCGACAAGGTGACTTACCAGCAAGCCGTTACGTTTCTAGCCCGCATTACCGACAATGAAATCAATTACGCGAATGCGATTGATGAAGGCGCATATCTGGGTATTCAGCTGTGGGGCATGAAAGGCGCAAGCGAGCATTTGTACCGCGCCGATGTTTTTGAGCTGATGGCAGGAACGCTGCTGGTATATGTAGGTGGATCGGAACAAATGCTGATCGAGAAGCTTAACATTGACGAAGCGAAGGCAGAGGCATTCGTGGATGCTTACTTCTCCGCGTACAATCCGATGGAAAAAGCTTTTACTTATTTATGGCCGGAAGCTTACAAGGGTACAGACGAAACGTTTAAAAAGGCTTCCGCGAAGGAGCAGGCTATCGCTGCCGAGTTCAGCGAAATTGTTGACCTTTACAAGGGCTACAGCGAATATGTGTCTCTTGAGACCTTCTTGCAAAGCGCTAAAAAGAACGAAATCGCCTTCAACTTTGAATGGGCTTATTATGAAAACTCGGCTATCTGGGGCGAGTACGGCGTTTGGGGCAGCTCGAACGGTACGTTGAACGCAGAAGGCATTCTTGAAGCCGATGTAGAAGCGACAGAGGGAAGCTCGTACTACACCGCATTCGATCCGACCGTTGAGGATTTCGGAACGGCGACTGTCGATGGACGCACGGTACAGCTTTACTACATCGAAATGATGATGGAAAATGAAGATCCGGATGCGATGGTGTACGACGTTTTGCACCTGTTCTTCCTCGTTGATTCCAACGGCGTGTACAAAATGCTAAGCAGCGGCGCTTTTGGCGACGGTATTTATACGAGAAAATAATAAAGTTTAGTCGGTTATAAGCGGCACTCCATGCGATTCTTCGGAATTGCGGGGAGTGCCGTTTTATTAAGCTGCAGCGCTTTCGATCCTCTTGTGTTCCAAACAAAATTTTGGGACAATAGGAGACAGATTGTCAGAACATTGGCTTAAGGCTTTGAAAAGAGGATATAGAATGAATAAAGCATCCATTTACGGGCTTACGCTCGAAGGCTTGGCAGCCTGGCTGGAGGAGCGGGGCCATAAAAAATCCCGTGCTGTGCAAGTATGGGATTGGCTATATAGAAAGCGCGTAACGGCGTTCTCCGGGATGGAGGACGTCAATCGCGAATGCTTGGAGCTGCTGGAGGAGCATTTCGTTTTTGAGACAATGGCGGAGCATACGCGGCAGCAATCGAAGGACGGCACCGTCAAGTTTCTGTTCAAGCTGGCTGACGGCAATTTGATCGAAACGGTGCTGATGCGCCATAAGTTTGGCCTGTCGGTATGCGTAACGACTCAGGTTGGCTGCAATATCGGCTGCAGCTTCTGCGCCAGCGGCCTGCTCGCGAAGAGTCGCGATCTGACCGGCGGCGAAATAGTGGAGCAGATAATGAAGGTACAGCTGTACCTTGACAGCTTGAAGCAGGAAGAACGGGTAAGCCACATCGTCGTCATGGGCATCGGCGAGCCGTTCGATAACTTCGAGCATATGTCGACATTTATTAGAGTCGTCAAAGATCATAAGGGACTTGCGATCGGCCCTCGCCACATTACAGTGTCGACAAGCGGCTTGGCCGGCAAAATTAAGGAATTCGCCGATTCCGATTTACAAACGAACTTGGCGGTTTCGCTTCACGCGCCGAATGACGAGCTTCGGACCCGCATTATGAAGATCAACAAGGCGATTCCGATCGCGAAGCTGATGGATGCGATTGATTACTATTTGGACAGAACGAATCGCAGGATTACGATTGAGTATATTTTGCTCAAGGACGTGAACGACCGCATCGAGCATGCGCTTGAGCTTGCAGAGCTGATGAAGGACCGCCGCCAGCTTGTCAATGTGAATCTGATCCCGTATAATCCGGTTGACGAGCACAGCCAATATCAGCGTACGGAGAATGAGGATGTGCGCGCCTTTTACGATGCTTTGAAAAAACAAGGCATCAGCGTCAGCGTTCGTCTTGAGCATGGCGCCGATATCGATGCAGCCTGCGGTCAGCTTCGCAGCAAGCAGATGAATAAAGTGTAAGGTATGGATAATTGAGTCTGCATCCATTTTATTTTTCAGTGCCTGAAACCCTTCGCTGTATAAGGGTTTCAGGCTTTTTTACGATGCGGGTGGAAAATGCTCAAATTTTTGAAAACGTTTAATTTACGTTGGCGAGTATAAGACGTATCGTTCAAAGGAGATGGCGGCCGATTACAATGTCATTTTATCTTACGGGCTGTCTACGATCTGAATGGAAGAAAAAATGCGTAAGTGCAGTTTATTTTGAATATATCTAGCGAAAATAGAGGAAAGCCTGCGCAAGTACAGGCTTTTCGACTGTCATGCTAAGAATCGAGCATTTCGCGCAATAATTCCTGCATTATCGCATCTTTTCATCCGAATCGAGTTGAGTCCATATAATTGTGTAAAATGGCGATTGGAATAAATTAAAAAGAGCCATGATTAAAATTCTCTTTTAGAATGTGGTTGTCGAGACAACATTCATCGGAGGAATTTTAACATGACT
>Ga0180215_1000796_pt1 | contig 37106 bp, 39 predicted proteins | sample eDN3rd37CBELigBY_FD_128871 | JGI IMG/M metagenome (GOLD analysis project Ga0180215, IMG submission 128871) | Enriched backyard soil microbial communities from Emeryville, California, USA - eDNA 3rd pass 37_C BE-Lig BY (version 2) (version 2) | ecosystem: Environmental > Terrestrial > Soil >...
AATGGAAGGCCTCCAGCATGCCGAAGCTCTCCACCACCGCGACGGCGGTGGTCTGGCCCAGCTGCACGGCGGCGGCGCCGACACGGATGCGCTCGGTGGCCGCCGCGATCTGCCCGATCAGCACCGCGGGCTGCGAGCTGGCGACCGCGACGAAGTGATGCTCGGCCACCCAGTACCGCTTGTAGCCCCACTGTTCGGCGTGCCGGGCCAGATCGATGGTGTTGTGCAGCGCGGTGGCGGCGTCGGCGCCCTCGCTGATGGGCGCCAGGTCCAGGATCGACAGCGGGACCGTCATCGCAGGTCCTTGGTGAACGCGATCGGGTAGACCTCGCCCTCGGCGGGCAGCGGCTCGGCCAGCCGGGTGTAGCCGGCGGACTCGTAGAGCCGCTCGGCCTCGGGCTGGCGGTCGCCGGTGGTCAGGTAGACCCGGGTGTAACCGCGGGCGGCGATCTCGGACTCCAGCGCGGCCAGCAGCAGCTTGCCGTAGCCGCGCCGGCGGTGTGCGCTGTCGGTCCAGATGCGTTTGAGCTCGGCGGTGTCGGCGTCGAAGCGGCGGAACGCGCCGCCGGTCACGGGCCGGCCTTCGCACAGCCCGATCAGCAGTCCGCCCGCAGGCGGGGTGAACTCGGCGGCCGGGTAGCTGTCCAGCCAGCGGCGCACCCGGTCGGGTTCGCCGCCGTAGCGGGTGGCGTACTCGACGGCCAGTTCGGCCAGCAGCGGCTCGGCCAGGGGGTCGTCCTGGCCGACCGCCATGAACTGCAGCTCGTCGACGCTGGGCACGGTCATCACCTAACTCTCTAACGCGGCGCGCCGCCAAGCATTCCACCGGCCCGGATTCGCTCGCCGCGATCGGAAATAACCGCATGTCGCGGGGTTCTCAAAGAGCCTTCCACGACAAACTTGACACGTGTAAAGTCCGGCGTCATGGACAACATCAGGGGTAAGACCATCGCCATCACCGGCGCCGCCCGCGGCATCGGGTTCGCCACCGCGAAGGCGCTGCTGGCCCGCGGCGCGCGCGTGGTGATCGGCGACCGCGACGTCGCGCTGCAGGAGTCGGCCGTCGCCCAGCTGACCAAACTGGGCCCGGTGTCGGGCTACCCCCTCGACGTCACCGACCGCGAGTCGTTCGCCACGTTCCTGGACAAGGCTCGCACCGACGGCGGCGGGCACATCGACGTGCTCATCAACAACGCCGGGGTGATGCCGATCGGACCGTTCGTCGACGAGACCGAGAAGTCCATCCGGTCGACGATCGAGGTCAACCTCTACGGCGTGATCACCGGCTGCCAGCTGGTCGCCCCGGACATGATCGCGCGGCGCAGCGGCCACATCATCAACATCTCGTCGCTGTCGGGTCTGATCCCGGTGCCCGGCCAGGTCGTCTACAACGCCTCGAAGTTCGGTGTCGTCGGGATGTCGGCCGCGCTGGCCGACGAGCTCGCGCCCTACGGCGTCGAGGTGTCGGTGATCATGCCGCCATTCACCAACACCGAGCTGATCTCGGGCACCAAGGGCAGCGGCGCGATCAAGCCGGTCGAACCCGAGGACATCGCCAACGCCGTGGTCAAGACCCTCGACAAGCCGAAAACCCATGTGTCGGTGCCGACTCCGCTGCGGTTCACCGCGCAGGCAGCCCAGATGCTGGGCCCCCGCGGCCGTCGCTGGCTGAACAAGAAGCTCGGCCTGGACACCGTGTTCCTCGACTTCGACGCCGACGCCCGCAAGGCCTACGAGGACCGGGCCCGGGCCGCACAGGGCGTCGTCGAGAGCTGACCCGTGAACCCGCCGCGTCGGGGCTAGGAGAAGCTGGGCGCCGGGTCACCGAGGCGGTAGGCCTCGATGGTGTCCAGCGCGTCGAACAGCTCCTCGAAGGCGAACTGGTAGTCGTCGGCGGTGCCGACGAACACCACATGCGCGATGTCGGTGGTGTCCTCGGCGGTCAGCACGATCGTGGTGGCGTTCACCAGATCCTCGTCGGGCACCTCGGCGTAAGAGCCCGGGAAGTACCACAGCGCCGACTCGTCATCGGAGAGCTCGTCGTCGAACACCCAGCCGCGCTCGGTGATCCGCTCATCGAAGGCCTCCAGCACGGCGGCCGCGGCGGTCTGCTCCTGGAGCGCCTCGACGACCTCGGTGGGCAGCCAGCGCTCGTTGCGGGCGGCCAGCCGCTTGCGGCGGCGGGCCTTCTTCTTGTCGCTGTTGCGGGACACCGCGGCAGGCCTACGCGAGCGCCTGGTCGAGGTCGTTGAGCAGGTCGTCGGTGCCCTCCAACCCGACCGAGATGCGCACCACACCGTCGCCCAGACCGATCGCCGCGCGGCCCTCCGGGCCCATCGCCCGGTGGGTGGTGGTGGCCGGGTGGGTGATCAGCGACTTGGCGTCGCCCAGGTTGTTGGAGATGTCGACGATGCGCAGCTTGTCGAGCACCTCGAACGCGCGCTGCTTCGCCGCGTCTGGATTGCCGGCTCCGCCGGGGGTGGCCAGCTCGAACGTGACAACCGTTCCGCCGCCGGACATCTGGCGCTTGGCCAGGTCGTACTGCGGGTGCGACTCCAGGTACGGGTAGCGCACCCAGCTGACCGCCGGATGCTCCTGCAGGAACTCGGCGATCCGCTGCGCCGACGCGTTCTGGTGCTGCACCCGGATGGCCAGTGTCTCCAGGCCTTTCAGCAGCGTCCAGGCGTTGAACGGACTCAGCGAGGGACCGGTGTGGCGCATCAGCTTCTGCACCGGCTCGTCGATGTAGTCCTTGGGCCCCAGGATCGCGCCGCCGAGCACCCGGCCCTGGCCGTCGATGTGCTTGGTGCCCGAGTACACCACGATGTCGACGCCCAGCGGGATGCCCTGCTGCAGGATCGGGGTGGCGAAAACGTTGTCCAGCACCACTTTCGCGCCCGCGGCGTGCGCCATCTCGGAGACCGCCGCGATATCGACCAGCGTCTGCATCGGGTTCGACGGCGTCTCGAAGAACACCGCCTGGGTGGGCTTGCTCAGCGCCTGCTCCCACTGCGAGAGGTCGTCGCCGTCGACGAACACCGTCTCCACGCCCCAGCGCGGCAGGATCTCGTTGCAGACCACGAAACAGGACCCGAACAGGCTGCGCGCGGCCACCAACCGGTCACCGGCACCCAGCAGCGCACCCAGCGCGGTGAACACCGCGGACATGCCGCTGGCGGTCGCGAAGCAGGCCTGGGCGCCCTCGATCAGGCGCAGCCGCTCCTCGAACATCGAGACGGTCGGATTGCCGTAGCGGGAGTACACGTACCGGTCGACCTCGCCGGTGAACGCCCGCTCGGCCTCGGCCGCAGACGAATAGACATAGCCGGAGGTGAGGTACATCGCCTCCGCGGTCTCCTCGAACCCGGACCGCAGAAGCCCGCCGCGCACCCCGATGGTGGCCTGGCTGACTCCGTCGGGCAGTTCGGCGGGCTGCCGCACGGATGGTGTGTCGCTCATGACTGCTTCCAGGGGAGTCCGACGGCCTTCCAGCCGGTCTTACCGCGGTGGTTGTTCTCGTCGAGGTTGCCCTCGAACCCGTCGAGCACGTTGTAGGACGGGGTGATGCCGGCGGCGGTGGCCGCCTCGGCCGCCCCGATCGACCGGTTGCCCGACCGGCACAGGAACACCACCGGCCGGTCGCCGGGGGTGACGCCCGCGGCCTTGAGCTCCTCGACGAACGCGTCGTTATGGGTGCCGTCGACGCGGTTCCACTCGATGAACAGCACCTCGCGCTGCAGCGACGACAGATCCGGTACACCCACGAAGCGCCACTCGGCGTCGGTGCGACAGTCCACCAACACCGCGTCGGGGTTGTCGGTCAGCAGCCGCCAGGCCTCCTCGGGGGTGATGTCTCCGGCGTACGTCATATCTCGACTCTCGCTCGTCTTCCGGTGCTCGCGCTCGGCAACTTCCAGCCGTTGAGTCTCCCACAGCTAGCCGGTCGCGGGCGAGCAGACCTTCCAGCCGCCGTCGATGCGCACGAACGTCATCTCGACCGGGATCTTGGTGTCCGGAGTCTTGCCGAAGTGGTAGGTGACGGTGGCCGTCGCACGGTCGCCGTCGATCTTGATGTCGGTGACGTCGTCGACGTACCGCTCGCCCTGCTCCTCGACCGATTCCCGTTGTGCGCCAAGCACATCGTCCTCGGAGTCCTGCTGCTCGGGGCAGGTGTAGAGCAGGAAGTCGGGGTAGTTCTGCCGTTGCAGCGCGTCGTTCTGGCCGACGGCGGCGCGGGCCACCTCCACCTCCGGGGTGGGCGGGTCGTCACCGGAGAACAGGTTCACCAACCCGGTTGCGATCACCACGATCACAGCTATTGTCAGCGCCGCCATGAACGGCCATGCGGTCGGACGATCGACCGGTTCGGAATCGGACACGACTACCGGAGCCTACTCAGGGCCCGGTCTCGGGGCCTAATCCCAGCGCCCCGGTGACCCGGCGGGCCCGGTCCCGCGCGACGATCACGTCGGGTGCGGTGGCCAGCGCGAGCGCCAGCCGCCTGCGCGCCTCGGTCTCGTCGGGCCGGTCGAACAGCCGCACGTCGCTCTCGGCGACCGCCAGCGCCTCGGCCAGCACCGTCAGCCGGTCCGCGGCGGCCGGTTTCATCTCCGCGCCCGCGTAGGTCACCTCGGCGGCGGCCGGCGAGATCATGATCGTGTCGACGGGCAGCCCGAGGATCGCGCGGGCGTGCAGCTCGAACTCCGAGAGTCGCTGCGAGCGCAGGGTGACCAGCCCGCTGTCGTGCGGCCGGGGCCGCACCGTGTCGAAGTACACCTCGTCGCCGCGGACCAGCAGTTCGACGCCGAACACCCCGCGCCCGCCGAGCGAGTTGACGATGCGCGCGGCGATCGACTTCGCCGAGTCCAGCGCCACCGGCGCCAGCGGCTGCGGCTGCCAGGTCTCGAGCACGTCGCCGTCGCGCAGCCGGTGCCCGATCGGTTCGCAGAAGTGCACCGCCGGGCCCGTCGGCCCCACGGTGCGCACCGTCAGCAGCGTGACCTCGACGTCGACCTCCACCACCGACTCGACCATCACCCGGTTGTGCGGGATGCGGCCCGCGACGATGGCGCGCTGCCAGGCCGGCTCGATGTCCTCGTCGCGCACCAGCACCGACTCCCCCTCCCCGGGGGCCGACGCGATCGGCTTGACCACCAGCGGGAATCCGGCGTGCGCGGCGACGGCGGCCAGTTCCTCCGGCGACGAGGCGAACCAGAACGGCGCGGTCGGCAGGCCCAGCTCGTCGGAGGCCAGCCGGCGCAGGCCCTCACGGTCCAGCGACAGCCGGGTGCTGCGCGGTGTCGGGAACACCTCGGTCTCACCGCGCTCGGCGACCGCGATCAGCGCGTCGGCGGCGACGACGCCGGCCTCGGTCACCACGTAGCGCGGGTTCTCCGTCTCGATCAGCGCGATCAGCGCCTCGGAGTCGTTCATCCTGGCGACGATCGCGCGGTCGGCGACGCCGTGGGCGGGGGCGTCGGCGTAGCGGTCGACGGCGATCACCTGCGCACCCAGCCGCTGAAACGCCAGCGCCAGTTCGCGGCTCAGTTCACTGGCGCCGAGCAGCATCACCGCGGGCTTGTCAGTCATCGCGGATCCAGCCTGCCAGACATCGGTTGCATTGGAGGTCAGGTCAGCCCTCGGCGTCGTCGAGTTCCTCGCGGAACTCGCGCATCGCGGCGATCAGCGCGGCGAAGGTGCGGTGGGCGGTCTGCAGGTCGGCGTCGGAGAAACCGTGCAGCGCATCGCGGGTGCGGTCGGCCAGCGGTGTGAAAAAGGCGCGCCCGACCGCCATTCCGTGATCGGCGACACGCAGGATCACCTTCCGGCGGTCGCGCGGGTCGGATTCGCGGCGGAAGTGCCCGGAGTTGATCATCCGTTCGACGAGGTAGGTGATCGCCGCACCGGACATCCCCATGCGTCTGCGCAGTTCACCGGCGGTCAGCGGGGCGCCCTCGGTCTCGGCCACCATCACGTAGAGCAGGGCGCGAAAGTCGTTGGCGGCCACGTCATGTCGGCTGGCGAACAGCCGGCCGATCTCCTCGGACTCGACGTTGAGCGCCCGCACATCGGCGGCGATGGCCGCCTCCAGTGCGTCGCGCTGATCGGTCACGTCGAAAGCATAGGCGGACAAAGGATAGTCCGCCTAACCAGATTGAAAATTTATTAAGAATCTGAAATAATTGGCCTCATGTCCCGCCTCTTAGCGTGGGTGCTCGCCGTGCTCGTCGTGCTGGTCTCCGGCGCCCTGATGGGGCTGATCGGCAGCGACGACTCCAGCGCACAGTCCCCTGTTCCCGTTCCCGACACCGCCGAATCCGCGCGGGTCGACGCGCTGCGCGCCGAGTTCCCGGGCGGCGACCAGGCACCCGCGATCGTGGTGCTCACCCGCGAGGACGGCGCCCCGTTGGACGCCGCCGACCTCGACGCCGCCCGCGCCAAGTGGCCCGGGGTGCAGGTCTCCGAGGACGGCGCGGCGGCGCTGGCCGTGGTGCCGCTGAGCAGCGACCTGTCCGGCTTCGCGCTGACCGACGAGATCAAGGAGGTGCGCGCCGAGGCGACCGAGGGGCTGCCCGGCGACCTGCGCGCCGAGGTGACCGGCGGGCCGGCGTTCGGCGCCGACATCGCCGACTCGTTCTCCGGGGCCAACATCACGCTGCTCGCGGTGACCGCCGCCGTCGTCGCCGTGCTGCTGATCGTCACCTACCGCTCCCCGGTGCTGTGGCTGGTTCCGCTGCTGGTGATCGGGTTCGCCGACCGGGTCGCGGCGGTACTGGGCAGCGCGGTCGCCCAGGCCGTCGGCATGACCCCGGACGGGTCGACCGCGGGCATCACCAGCGTGCTGGTGTTCGGCGCCGGCACCAACTACGCCCTGCTGCTCATCTCGCGGTACCGGGAAGAGTTGAGCGTCAAGGAGAATCACCACGACGCGCTGGACACCGCGGTGCGCAGGGCCGCGCCCGCGATCATCGCCAGCAACGCCACCGTGGTGCTGGCACTGCTGACGCTGGTGTTCGCGTCGGCGCCGAGCGTGCGCAGCCTCGGCGTGCAGGCCGCCGCGGGACTGGTGGTGGCGGCGGTGTTCGTGCTGCTGGTGCTGCCCCCACTGCTCGGACTGTTCGGCAAGAGGCTGTTCTGGCCGTTCATCCCGGCCGTCGGTGACCGCGCGCTGACCGAGGGCGGGGTGTGGCACCGCATCGCCGAGTGGGTGGCACACCGGCCCGGCCGCGTCGCCGCCGTGGCGATCACCGCGCTGGCCCTGCTGTGCGTCGGGGTGGTGACCACGCCGGTCGGGCTGTCGCAGACCGAGCAGTTCCGGGTGCAGGCCGAGTCCGTCAGCGGCTACGAACACCTGTCCGAGCACTTCCCCAGCGGCCTGACCGACCCGGCCACCGTCATCGCGTCGACCGACCGGACCGCCGAGGTGCAGCGCGCGATCACCGACACCCCGGGTGTGGTGTCGGCGTTCCCGGCGGGCGAGAGCCCGGACGGGCTCACCCAGTGGTCGGTCGTGCTCGACGCAGAACCCGCCTCCGAGGAGGCCTTCGACATCGTCGACGCGCTGCGTGACTCGGTGCGCCAGGCCGATCCGGACGCGCTGGTCGGCGGGTCCGACGCCACCGCACGCGACGCCAGCACCGCGGCGTCGCGGGACCGCGCGGTGGTGATCCCGGCGATCCTGATCGTGGTGCTCGCGGTGCTGTACATCCTGCTGCGGGCGGCGCTGGCGCCGCTGGTCCTGGTCGCGGCGACGGTGCTGTCCGCGCTGGCCGCGCTGGGGCTGGGCGGCTGGGCCAGCGTGCACCTGTTCGGCTTCCCCGCGCTGGACAACACCGCGCCGCTGTTCGCGTTCCTGTTCCTGGTGGCCCTGGGCGTGGACTACACGATCTTCCTGGTCACCCGGGCGCGGGAGGAGACCCCCGACCACGGCACCCGCGACGGGATCGTGCGCGCGGTGTCGGCCACCGGTGCGGTGATCACCAGCGCGGGCATCGTGCTGGCCGCGGTGTTCTGTGTGCTCGGTGTGCTGCCGCTGATCGTGCTGACGCAGGTCGGCATCATCGTGGGCCTGGGCATCCTGCTCGACACGTTCGTGGTGCGCACGGTGATCATCCCGGCGCTGTTCACGCTGATCGGCGACCGGATCTGGTGGCCGGCGCTACAGGGCTCGCACGCCGCCGAGCACGGGCGGCACCGGCTCCGGTAGCGCTCAGGGCTGGCCGGCCAGCAGCTGGATCATCAGGCCGTTGGACTCGGCGAGCAGGTTGTCGTCGCCGTCGCGCAGTTCGGCGTTGATGAACGCCTTGCGGCCCTGGGCCTCCCGCAGCCAGCCGCGGGCGTACAACTCGACGTTGATCGGGGTCACCCGGCGGTAGTCGACGTGCAGGTAGGCGGTGCGGCTGATGGGCCGTCCGGTGGCGTGCACGACCATGCCGAACAACGAGTCGAACAGCATCGGCAGCACCCCGCCGTGCACCGCGGAGTTACCGCCCACGTGGTAGCGGCTGAACGTCACGCGCAGCCGGACCTCGTCGGCCTCGAACTTGTCGACCGTCCACGGCGGCGCCAGCAGACTGCCCGCCCCCGGCAGGTCGGGCACCCGGTGGGCCGGGCCCTCACCCTCGGGGGCCTCGTACGGGGCGAGATCGGCGACCAGCGCCTCCACCCGGTCGGCGACGACGTCCCACGTCTCGGGTGCCGGGTTCGCCGACACCGCCAGGTCCTGCAGGCGGCGCATGGCGGTCAGGAACCGGCCGAAGCCGGGACCCGGCTGGGCGGCCTCGAAGACCGGGAATCCGCCGTGGCGGTTGTACTCCGGATCCACCCGACGCGGATCCAGACCGTAGTCGTGGGTCACTACCCGTCCGCCAGGATGTCTCGCCGCACGATCGTCTGGTCGCGGCCCGGACCCACGCCGATGCACGAAACATGGGCTCCGGCAAGCTCTTCCACCCGCAGCACATAGTCGCGCGCCTTGACCGGCAGGTCCTCGAACTCGCGGGCGCCGGAGATGTCCTCCCACCAGCCGGGCAGTTCCTCGTAGATCGGCTCGGCCTTGGCGATGTCGCTCTGGGTCATCGGCATGTCGTCGACGCGCTTGCCGTCGACCTTGTAGCCCACGCAGACCGGTACGGTCTCCAGGCTGGACAGCACGTCGAGCTTGGTCAGGAAGTAGTCGGTGATCCCGTTGACCCGGGTGGCGTAGCGGGCGATCACCGCGTCGAACCAGCCGCACCGGCGGGCCCGGCCGGTCGTCACGCCGACCTCGCCACCGGTCTTGGACAGGTATTCGCCCTTCTCGTCGAACAGTTCGGTGGGGAACGGTCCGGAGCCGACGCGGGTGGTGTAGGCCTTGAGGATGCCGAGCACAGTGGTGATCCGGGTGGGTCCGATGCCCGAGCCCACCGCGGCGCCGCCTGCCGTCGGATTCGAGGACGTCACAAAGGGATACGTGCCGTGGTCGACGTCGAGCAGGGTGCCCTGCGACCCCTCCAGCAGCACCGTCTCACCCTTCTCCAGGGCCTCGTTGAGCAGGTACCGGGTGTCGGCGATGCGGTGCTTGAACCCCTCGGCCTGGGCCAGCAGGTTCTCCACCACCTCGGCGGGCTCCAGCGCCTTGCGGTTGTAGATCTTGACCAGCACCTGGTTCTTGAATTCCAGTGCGGCGGCGATCTTCTCGGCCAGCAGGTCCGGATCGAGCACGTCGGCGACCCGGATGCCGATGCGGGCGATCTTGTCCTGGTAGCAGGGACCGATCCCACGTCCGGTGGTGCCGATCTTCTTGCTGCCCGCGTAGCGCTCCACGACCTTGTCGATCGCGACGTGATACGGCATGAGCAGATGGGCGTCGGCCGAGATCAGCAGACGCTCGGTGTCGACTCCGCGCTCCTCGAGGCCCTTCAGCTCGGTGAGCAGCACCCCTGGGTCGACGACGACGCCGTTGCCGATGACGTTGGTCACCCCCGGGGTGAGGATCCCGGAGGGGATCAGGTGCAGGGCGAAGTTCTCACCCGTCGGCAGTACGACGGTGTGGCCCGCGTTGTTGCCGCCCTGGTACCGAACCACCCACTGAACACGGCCGCCGAGTAGGTCGGTGGCCTTTCCTTTGCCCTCGTCACCCCATTGGGCGCCGATGAGCACGATTGCCGGCATGGCGTAGTCTCCCGCTAGATCTGCATCGACGCGCGCGTGCGTCGACTCTGTGCAGCCGGTGAGCTACCTTATCCCAGCCACGTACCAGGAGTTGTCATGAGCACCGCTGAAGGCACAGTGGTGTTGCCGTTCTCCCAGCGCCGGGTGCCCCGGCCGTTGCGGGATCTGCCCGTCGTCGACAGCCCCGATGCCGAGTGCCGCCGGCTGATCGTGGTCGGCTCCGACGCCGATCTGGCCGGGGTGCTGACCCGGCTGATGCGCACCGAACGGCTCGATGTGGAGGTCGCGCACGTCAAGCGACCCTGGCAGGCGCGACGGGCCCGGACCGGCACCGCGACCCGGGTGCCGCTGATCCGCGACGAGACCGGCCGCGTCATCGTCGGAGCCGCCTACTGGCTCGGCGAGAGCGGGCTGGAGAAGGGCTCCCCGCCCGCCAAGCTGGTCGGCGAGGCGGTCGTCGACGACGAGGTGCTGTTCGACGGTGAGGTCACCGGGGTGCGCATCGAACCGACCGGGACCATGCCGGGCCTGCGCGCGACGGTGCTGTCGCGGCACATGCGGCCGGTCCGCTGGGTGGCCGGGCGCGCCGCGCAGCTGGGCACCACCGGCACGTTCGTCGTCCGCGACGGCGAGCTGACCCCCCGCCCGGTGCGCCGGTCCACCTTCTACCGACACATCCAGGGTTGGCTGCAGGTGCGCTGACCTGCGGTAGCGTCGTAGCCCGTGAACGTTCGCCCGCTGCACCAGTCGGTGCGGCCCAGCCCGGTGTTCCTGGTGATCGTCGCGGTCACGGTCGCCGGCGGCGGGCTGGCGTGGTGGTGTGCGTCCGACACCGACCGGCCGCTGTCCTACGTCGCGGTGTTCACGTTCGTCATCGCGGGCTGGGTGGTGTCGCTGTGTGTGCACGAGTTCGCGCACGCCTACACCGCGTGGCGGTTCGGTGACCGCGACGTCGAGGTCCGCGGCTATCTGACGCTCAACCCGCTGCGGTACTCCAACCCGATGCTGTCGATCGGGCTGCCGGTGCTGGTGATCGCCATCGGCGGGGTCGGACTGCCGGGCGGGGCGGTGTACGTGCGCACCGGGTGGATGACGCCGCGGCAGCGGTCGCTGGTCAGCCTGGCCGGCCCGGCGACCAACCTGGTGTTCGCGGCGCTGCTGCTGGTGCTGGCCAACCTGCTGTACGACCCCGCGCACGGGGTGTTCTGGGCCGGCGTGGCGTTCCTGGGGTTCCTGCAGGTGACGGCCGTCGTGCTGAACATGCTGCCGGTGCCCGGTCTGGACGGGTACGGCGCGCTGGAGCCGCACCTGAGCCCGCAGACGCAGCGCGCGCTGGCCCCGGCCAAGCAGTGGGGTCTGCTGGTGCTGTTGCTGCTGCTGTTCACCCCCAACCTGAACCGGTGGTTCTGGTCGGTGGTGCTGTGGTTCTTCGACTTCTCCGGGGTGCCCCGGCCGCTGGTGTGGGCCGGTGGCGCGCTGACCCGGTTCTGGTCGGCCTGGTTCTAGGGCGCGTGACCCTTGCTACATATGCACACTTACGCATAGATTGCTGCCATGGGGGCCGGTCACGATCACAGCCACGGTGACACCCGGGTCAGCCGGATGGTCATCGCCGCGGCGATCCTCAGCACCTTCTTCGTCATCGAGCTGGTCACCGCGCTTCTGATCAACTCCATCGCCCTGCTGGCCGACGCCGGCCACATGCTCACCGACCTGGTGGCGATGTTCATGGGGTTGACCGCGGTGCTGCTGGCCCGCCGCGGGTCGACGTCACCGGCCCGCACGTACGGCTGGCACCGCGCCGAGGTGTTCACCGCGGTGGCCAACGCCGCGCTGCTGCTGGGGGTGGCGGTGTTCATCCTCTACGAGGCGGTCGAGCGGTTCGGCCACGCGCCCGAGGTGCCCGGTGTGCCGATGATCGTGGTCGCGCTGGCGGGGCTGGCGGCCAACGCCGCGGTGGTGCTGATGCTGCGGTCGCACTCGGAGAAGAGCCTGGCGGTCCGCGGTGCCTACATGGAGGTCGTCGCGGACACGGTGGGCAGCATCGGGGTGCTGATCGCCGGCATCGTCACCGTCACCACCGGCTGGCCGTACGCCGACGTGGTGGTCGCGGTGCTCGTCGCGCTGTGGGTGCTGCCGCGGGCGTTCTCGCTGGCCCGCGCGGCGCTGCGGATCCTGTCGGAGACCTCGCCCGCGCACATCGACGTCGAGGAGCTGCGCGCCGCGCTGTGCGCCGTGGAGGGTGTCACCGACGTGCACGACCTGCACGTGTGGACGCTGGTGCCCGGCAAGGACATGGTCACCGCGCACCTGACCAGCAACCGGGACTCCGCGCTGGTGCTCGATGACGCCCGCGCGGTGCTGACCGCCCGCGGCCTGGAGCACGCCACCGTTCAGGTGGAGCGCGCCGACAGCGCCGGCGACTGCAACTGCGAGGCCGAGTAACTCAGGCCAGGCCGAGCTCGGCGCGCGCCGCCGGATCGCAGTCGTCGAGCAGATCGAGGCAGCGCTGGTACTCGTCGGTCTCGCCGATCGCGTCGGCCGCCCGCGCCAGGGCCGCCACGCAGCGCAGGAAGCCGCGGTTGGGCTCGTGGCTGTAGGGCACCGGGCCGAAGCCCTTCCAGCCGTTACGGCGCAGCTGGTCCAGACCGCGGTGGTAGCCGGTGCGGGCGTAGGCGTAGGCCGTGATCGCCTGCTCCCCGGCCAGCGCCTGCTCGGCCAGCGCGGCCCAGGCCACCGACGCCGACGGGTGCGCCGCGGCGACGATCGCCGGGTTCTCACCGCCGGCGAGTTCGTCCTCGGCTTCGCTGTCGCCCGGCAGCAGCACCGGATCCGGCCCCAGGAGATCACCCATCCGTGTCATGGTCCCATTGTGCCGTGCGCACCGGTGACTAAGCTTTGCGGCCGTAGCGTCGTAAGGAGGACAGCAGCAGGCATGTCGAACCCATCTGGGCCTGACCAGCCCGAAGACACCTCGGGTGTCCCCGACGACTCCGACGCGCCCGAGGAGTCCACGCAGGACAGCCAACCTCAGGACCAGGACCACGAACCGGCGACCGAGGTGATCGAGCCCAGCGCCGACCACGAGCCGGCCACCGAGATCATCTCCGCGCAGCCGCAGCCCGAGCAGGCCGGCGAGGGTGAGCAGGGCGAGCGTCGGTTCACCGCGCCGTCGACGTTCGACGCGACGACGACGCAGAAGATCGACACCCCCGCCGACCCGGCCACCGAGGTGTTCGCCCCGGTCGGCGGCGGCGCCAAACCCGCTGCCCCGCAGGAGATCCCGCCACGTGACCCGCCACGTGCCAGCGCCCCGAAGCCGCCGGCACCGGCGCAGGTGACGCGCAGCTGGGGCTGGGTGGTGGCGGTGGTGCTGGTGATCGCCGCGCTGGTCGCGATCGCGGTGCTGGGCACCGTGCTGCTCACCCGCGACTCGAAACCCAAGGTGTCGCAGGAGGATCTGGTCCGCCGGACCATCCAGGAGTTCGACGCGGCGATCCAGAGCGGCGACCTGGCCAAGCTGCGCAGCATCACCTGCGGCAGCACCCGCGACAACTACGTCAACTACACCGACAAGTCGTGGGCCGAGACGCACGAGCGGGTGGCCGCGGCCAAGCAGTACCCGGTGGTGGCCAGCATCGACCAGGTCGTCGTCAACGGCGACCACGCCGAGGCCAACGTCACCGCGTTCATGGCGTACGCGCCGCAGACCCGGTCGACGCGCAGCTTCGACCTGGAGTTCCGCGACGACCAGTGGAAGATCTGCCAGGCGCCCGCCTCCTGACCCGTCTGGCACGCGCCGCGCTGGTCAACCGGCGGTCACCGAACGGCCCGCGCTCTTGAGATCCTCGCACGCCTCGACGACACGCTCGCTCATCGACGCCTCCGCCTTCTTCAGGTAGCTGCGCGGGTCGTAGACCTTCTTGTTGCCGACCTCGCCGTCGACCTTGAGCACCCCGTCGTAGTTGGTGAACATGTGCGCCGCGATGGGCCGGGTGAACGCGTACTGGGTGTCGGTGTCGACGTTCATCTTCACCACGCCGTAGCGCAGCGAGTCCTCGATCTCGGACTTCAGCGACCCCGATCCGCCGTGGAACACGAAGTCGAACGGCTTTGCGTCCGAAGGCAATCCAAGCTTGGCGGCGGCGACCTTCTGGCCCACGTCGAGGATGTCGGGGCGCAGTTTGACGTTGCCCGGCTTGTACACGCCGTGCACGTTGCCGAACGTCGCCGCCAGCAGGTAGCGCCCGTTCTCCCCCGCCCCCAGCGCCTCGACGGTCTTCTCGAAGTCCTCCGGGGTGGTGTAGAGCTTGTCGTTGATCTCGTGGGCGACGCCGTCCTCCTCGCCGCCGACCACCCCGATCTCGATCTCCAGGATGATCTTCGCCGCGGCGGCCTCGGCGAGCAGGTCCCGCGCGATCGCCAGGTTCTCGTCCAGCGGCACCGCCGACCCGTCCCACATGTGCGACTGGAACAGCGGGTTGCCGCCGTCGGCCACCCGTTGCCTGGAGATCGCCAGCAACGGCCGCACGTAGGTGTCGAGCTTGTCCTTCGGGCAGTGATCGGTGTGCAACGCCACGGTGACCGGATACCTCTCGGCGATCACATGCGCGAACTCCGCCAGTGCCACCGCGCCGGTCACCATCTCCTTGACCCCCAGACCGGAAGCGAATTCCGCTCCGCCCGTGGAGAATTGGATGATGCCGTCACTGCCGGCGTCGGCGAAGCCCTTGATCGCGGCGTTGATGGTCTCCGACGATGTGCAGTTGATCGCGGGAAACGCGAAGCCGTGCTCCTTGGCCCTGTCGAGCATCTCCGCGTACACCTCGGGTGCTGCGATCGGCATGAGAGGTCCTTCCCGCAGTGGCTTTGACCCCAATTCTCGCAGGAATCGGTCTGTCTCACATTTCGGCGACCTACATCGTCAGGACCATCCGGTAGCGCGCCCGGCCCTCCTCCATCGCCGCGTACGCCTCGGCGGCCTCGGCCAGCGGCCGTTCCTCGATGCGCGCCCGCACCCCGGTCAGCACCGCGAACCGCATCGTCTCCTCGACGTCACGCGAGGTGCCCGACGGATGTCCGCTCACGCTGAGTCCCTGACTGATCAACTGCATCGGCGAGATGGGCAGCGGATCGGCGCTCACCCCGACGATCACCAGCTGGCCCTCCGGCGCCAGCCCGCCCACCGTGTCGCCCATCGCCTGCGAGTTGGCCGCGGTGGCCAGCACCGCCGCCGCCCCGCCGAGGTCGCGCAGCGCCGAGGCCACGTCGACGGCCCGCGAGTCGATGTAGTGGTGGGCGCCCAGCGCGCGGGCGTCGGCCTCCTTGTCCGCACCGCGTGCGATGGCCACGGTCTCGAACCCCATCACCCGGGCGAACTGCACGCCGAGGTGCCCCAGCCCGCCGATGCCCAGCACAGCGACCAGGTCGCCGGGCTTCGCGCGGGTGTGGCGCAGTGCGTTGTAGGTGGTCACCCCGGCGCAGCCCAGCGGCGCGGCCTCGGCGAACGTCAGGCCCTCGGGGATGCGGGCCAGTGCGGTGGCGGGTGCGACGACGGACTCGGCGTAGCCGCCCGGATAGTGCCAGCTGGGCACCTGCATCCGCTCGCACTGCATGAACTGTCCCTTGCGGCAGGGCACGCAGTGGTTGCAGTTGCCGCCGAACCAGCCGACCGCCACCCGGTCGCCGACGGCGAATCCCTCCACACCGTCGCCCAACTCGGCGACGGTGCCCGCGATCTCGTGTCCCGGGGTCAGCGGCCAGTTCAGCCCCGGGAATCCGCCGGACACGAAGCCGTGGTCGGTGCCGCACACCCCGCACGCGGCCACCGCGATGCGCACGTGACCGGGCGGCGGGGACGTCGTCTCGACGTCGACGAGCGTGAGCGGGGCGCCGGCGGACGCCACCTGAACGGCCTTGTGAGTGGTCATACCAAACTCTAGGGCGATCTCTACGACGGTGCGGGGGCGATGGCGCACCCGATTGCGCCGGTATCTTGGGTACCCATGACCACGACAGCCCTGGCCGCAGCCGACCAGCTGGCACTGATGCCGGACTTCCTCGATCCCATGGTGTTGCTGGGGTACTTCGGCGCCTGGGCGCTGGCCGGCCTGCTGCTGGTGGTCTTCGTCGAGTCCGGGGTGTTGTTCCCGGTGCTGCCGGGCGATTCGCTGCTGTTCGTGGCCGGAATGCTGGCCGCGGGCACCGCACAGCTGGCCAAGGACGGCGAGCAGGTCAACTTCCAGTTGTGGCAGTTGCTGGTGTTCATCCCGATCGCGGCCGTGCTGGGCGGTCAGGTCGGCTACTGGGTGGGCCGCAACGTCGGCACCGCGATGTTCAAGCCCGACGCCCGCTTCCTCAAGCAGAAGTACCTCGACGAGGCGCATGTGTTCTTCGAGGAGCGCGGGCCGTTCGCGATCGTGATCGCCCGGTTCGTGCCGATCGTGCGCACGCTGGCGCCGATCACCGCCGGCGCCGCGCGGATGAGCTATCCGCTGTTCACGCTGTACAACGTGATCGGCGCGGTGGTGTGGGGTGTCGGGCTGACCCTGCTCGGCTACTGGCTCGGCCAGTTCCAGGTGATCCAGGACCTGCTCGAGCCGATCGTCATCGCGATCGTGGTGATCTCGGTGCTGCCGATGTTCATCGAGTGGTACAAGCGGCGCCACGCCGCCAAGCGCGCCGCCGGCGAGTCCGCCTAACGGCGGCGGCCCGCCTCCAGCGCCCGGATCAGGCTGGCCGCATCCCACGGCCCGGTGTGCCGCCTGCCGTTGACGAAGAACGTCGGCGTGGAGTTCAGATCCATCACCTCGGCGTCCTGCGCGTCGTCGGCAACCCGGTGCAGCACCTTCGACGGGTGCACCCGCACGTCCTGGTCGAACCGCTCGATATCGCATCCGGCGGCCACGGCGTAGCGGTACATGTCCGACCACTCCAGGTCGTCCTGGTGGCTGAACAGTTCGCGCGCCATCTCCCAGAACCGGCCCTGCAGCGCGGCGGCCTCGCTGGCGCGGGCGGCGTCGAACGCGCGCGGATGGGCCCGTTCCAGCGGTAGGTGGCGCCACACGTAGCGCAGGTCGTTGCCGAAGTGCGTCCGCACCTCCTCGATGGCGCCGGTGGTGACGCTGCAGAACGGGCACTCGAAGTCGCCGTACTCCACCAACGTCAGCGGGGCGTCCGGGTTGCCCTTGATGTGGTCGCGGTCGGGGTCGACGAGCCGCACCAGTTTCATGCCGACCGGCTCGGGCGGGCTGATCCAGTCGGTGATCCGGAAGATCGCCCAGCCGCTGACGAAGGCCACCACCGAGGCGATCAGCACGCCGATGATCGCCTGCTCCCGGCGGACGGGATCGTCGATGGCGATGTCGACGATGAACAGCGAGATCGTGAACCCGATTCCGGACAGCGCCGCTCCGCCGGCCACCCGGCGCAGCGACAGCCCGGGCGCCAGCTCGCCGGCGCCGCTGCGCTGCATCAGCCAGGTCGCGGCCGTGATGCCGACGAACTTGCCGATCACCAGACCGGCGACGATGCCCCATGTCAGCGGTGAGCGCAGCGCCGCGACCACGCTCTCGGCGTCCAGCATCACCCCGGCGTTGACCAACGCGAACAGCGGCACCACCACGAACGACACGTACGGCCCGACGGTCATCTGCAGCCGCTCGTTGATGGAGATCGAGTCGCGCAGGCCGCGGGTCACCTCGCGGGCGTAGTGCGAGTTCGGCGACTGCCGGAACGCCCGGATGCGGGCGACGACCTCCTCGACCTGGGTGCGTTCCGGGGAGAACACCGGGATCAGCAGGGCCACCGCGACACCGGCGAGGGTGGGGTGCACTCCGGACAGGTACAGCGCCACCCACAGCGCGAACCCCAGCACGGCGTAGGCGGGGCCGCGACCGGCGGGCAGCAGCCGAACGGCAGCGATAGCGGCCACCAGGAACACCGAAATCACAAGCGGGACAACACTGATGCGCTCGGTGTAGAAGAGCGCGATCACCCCGAGCGCGCCGATGTCGTCGACGACGGCCAGGGTGAGCAGGAAGATCCGCAACCGGCCGGGGAACTTCGGTTTGATGATCGCCAGCGCGCCGAGCAGGAACGCGGTGTCGGTGGAGATCACCACGCCCCAGGCCTGGGCGTTCTCCCCGGAGGGGTTGAACAGCAGGAAGATCGCGGCGGGCAGGGCGAGCCCGGCGATCGCGGCGGCCACCGGCACCGCGGCGCGGGCCCGTTCGGTGAGCTCGCCGATCGCGAACTCGTGCTTGACCTCCAGGCCGACGATGAAGAAGAAGAACGCCATCAGCCCGTCGTTGACGAGGTGTTTGACGGTCAGCTCGAAGCGGGCGTCGCCGAAGGTGAAGCCGACATGGGTGTCGAGCAGCGTCCAATAGCTCTGCGCCCAGGGCGAATTGGCCCAGAGAACGGCGGCGACGGTGGCCAGCAGCAACAGCACGGCGGCGGTGTTCTCGCCGGTCCTGGTGACCTTGGCCTCCCGGCTGAACCGCGGCGGCAGCAGTCGGACGATGCGGGGCGTCGTCGAGTCGGTCACGTGGCGGCGGGGTCGGCCACGGTGCCGGCGGCTTCCATCAGCATCCAGCCGGCCAACTGTACGGACAGGTCCCGCTCGGGTATCGCCGAGGAGTTCACCGCACCCGCCACGAACTGCGCCTGTGCGCCTGTGGCCGAGGGGATTTCGGCGACACGGTCCCAGAACGCGCCGAACAGCGGCAGCCCGTCGACGCTCTGCCGGTTCTCCCAGGCCGCCTCGGCGGAGGCCAGCACCAGCCGGCGCGCGGTGTCGCGGGCGGCGTCGTCCTCGGGGGTGCGCGGCGGCAGGTCGGTGGCCACCAGCGCGAGGTAGCGGGCCAGGATTCCGTGGAACAGGCCGCCGTCCCCGCCGCCGGCGCCGGTGATGACGCCGTCGGGGGCCATGTGCTCGGCGACCGCGGCGACCAGGCGGTGTACCCGCGCGGCGTGGTCGGGGTCGTCGGTGCGCACCGCCAGTTCGGTCTCCAGCCCGAGCACCACGCCCTGGCAGTACGTGTACTGGGCGCGCACCAGCGAGCCGCCCTTGATGCCGTCGAACACCAGGTGGGTCTCCGGGTCGATCAGCGTCTCGTCGATCCAGTCGGACATCTGCTGGGCGCGGCGCAGCCGGCCGTAGCGGGCCAGGAAGATCGCGGCCGGACCGTTGGCCGGGGTGTTGAAGAACTGGTCCTGTTTGCGCCAGGGGATGCCGCCGCCGTCCTCGGGCACCCACGCGTTGAGCAGCTGTTCGGCGAGCTTGTGCAGCGCCTTGGGCCGCGCCACCCCGACCAGCCGTCCGGCCCGCTCCAGCGCCAGCGCCAGCCACGCCATGTCGTCGTAGTAGTCGTTGACCCAGGACAGGTTGTTGCGCAGCCGGTGGCCCCGGATCTGGCGGGCGATGGCGACGACCCGCTCCGGCCGCGGGTCGCGCAGCTGCGCGTCGACCAGGTTGTCCAGCAGGTGCGCCTGCCACCAGTAGTGCCACGTGCCGAACAGCCGGTGCCTGCGGGTGGCGGGCCAGGCGACCACGCCCAGCTGGGTGCCGGGCAGCCCCCACAGCCGCCGCAGGTGTCGCGCCGTGATCGCGGACTCGGCGCTGGCAGCGCGGTTGGCCCAGAGCTGACTCACATCTTCGATCCTGCCCCACCGGACCACCCATGAGACAGTTTTGTCTCACGTGCACTATTCTCGTCTCATGACGGTGGAGCGGGAGCAGCTGCTGCGGGCGGCCGCCGAGTACCTCGGCCGACGACCGAACGCCACCCAGGACGAGATCGCCACCGCCGCCGGCGTCAGCCGCGCCACCCTGCACCGCCACTTCTCCGGGAAGTCCGCACTGCTCACCGCCCTCGAGGAGCTCGCGATCAGCGAGATGCGCCGGGCGCTGGAGCACGCCGAACTGGACCGCGGCCCGGCCGCCGAGGCGCTGCACCGGCTGATCACCGCCTGCGAGCCGGTGTCGCCGTACCTGGCGCTGCTGTACAACCAGACCCAGGACCTCGACACCGACCAGTCGCTGGCGGCCTGGGCCGAGATCGACGCCGCGATCAGCGCGCTGTTCGAGCGCGGACAGCGCAGCGGCGAGTTCCGGCCGGACCTGTCGTCGGCGTGGCTGACCGAGGCGCTGTACAACCTGGTCGCCGGGGCCGCGTGGGCCATCCAGAACGGCCGGGTCGCCGGCCGCGACTTCCACCACAACATCGTCGAACTGCTTCTGAACGGAGTGCAATCCTCATGACCCGCCGCTGGTTCGCGCTGGGCATCGTCACGCTGGCCGTGCTGGTGGTCGGCATCGACGGCACCGTGCTGGCCCTGGCTACCCCGTTCATCAGCCGCGACCTGCACACCACCGGTACCGAGATCCTCTGGATCGCCGACATCTACTCGTTCGTGCTGGCCGGCCTGCTCATCTCGATGGGCGGCCTGGGCGACCGCATCGGGCACCGCCGCCTGCTGTTGTTCGGCGCGCTGGCCTTCGCCGGAGTCTCGGCGATGAACGCCTACGCTCCGAGCCCCGAGCTGCTCATCGCCGGCCGCGCCCTGCAGGGCGTCGCGGGCGCCGTGCTGGCCCCCTCCACGCTGGCGCTGATCCGCGGCATGTTCGACGACCAACGGGAACGCTCGCTGGCCGTCGGGATCTGGGCGGCGGCGTTCTCCGCCGGGGCCGCGCTGGGCCCGCTGCTCGGCGGGGCGCTGCTGGAGCACTTCTGGTGGGGCTCGGTGTTTCTGATCAACGTGCCGGTGATGGCGGCGCTGCTCGTCGGCGGCTGGTTCCTGCTGCCCGAGCACCGCGACCCGGATCCGGGACCGCGGGATGTGCCGTCGGTGCTGGCCAGCATCACCGGCATGATCGCGGTGGTCTACGCGATAAAGCACGCTGCCACAGGCGATTTCACGATCATGACCTGGGCCGCCGCGATCGTCGGGGTGGTCGCGCTGACCGGTTTCGTGATGCGCCAGCTGCGCCTGCCCAAACCGCTGATCGACGTGCGACTGTTCGCCAACCGCGCGTTCTCCGGGGTGATCGCCACCAACCTGCTGTCGGTGATGGGGCTGACCGGCCTGATGTTCTTCCTGGCCCAGTACTTCCAGCTGGTCAAGGGTTTCGGCCCGCTGACCGCCGGGCTGGCCGAACTGCCCACCGCGGTGACCGCGACGGTCGTCGGGGTGCTGGCCGGGCTGGCGATGCGCTGGTTCACCCCGCGGGTGGTGCTGACCGCCGGCCTGGCGCTGGTCGGAGTGGCGATGGCGGCCCTGACCCCGATCCAGCCGGACTCGTCGTACCTGCCGCTGGGTGCCGCGCTGTTCGTCCTGGGTTTCGGCCTGGGACTGGCGTTCACCGCCGCCAGCGACATCATCCTCAACATCGTGCCCAAGGAGCGGGCCGGGGCGGCGGCCGCGGTATCGGAGACCGCCTACGAACTGGGCGCGGCGCTGGGCATCGCGCTGCTCGGCAGCATCGTCACCGCGGTGTACCGCCACTTCCCGGCCCCCGAGGCGATTCCCGCGGTGGCGGCGCGCCGGGCCCGCGACTCGCTGGGGGTCGCGGTCGAGACGGCGGCGAAACTGCCCGAGGCGCAGGCCGAGGCGCTGCTCGTGGCCGCCCGTGACGCGTTCACCGCGGGCCTGGCGATCGCGGCCGGAGTCGGCGCAGCGCTGCTGCTGGTCTCCACGGTGGTGGTATGGATCCTGTTGCGCGACATGCGCTTCGCCGATCTACCAGGCGAGCCCGAGGTCGGCGTGCTGGCGGATCCAGACGTGCATGGCGATGCCGGCGGCGACGCCGGCGTTGATGCTGCGGGTCGACCCGAACTGTGCGATCGACACCACTAGCGCCGCACCGTTTTTCGCGTCCTCGGTGATGCCGGGCCCCTCCTGGCCGAAGATCATCAGGCAGTCGCGCGGCAGCTCGGTGGTCTCGATGCGTTCGGCGCCGGGCACGTTGTCGACGGCGACGACGGTGAGTCCGGCCCCGGCCGCGAAGGCGAGCAGGTCGGCGGTGGTGTCGTGGTGGCGCAGCCGCTGGTAGCGGTCGGTGACCATGGCGCCGCGCCGGTTCCAGCGGCGCCTGCCGACGATGTGCACGGTGTCGACGGCGAACGCGTTGGCGGTGCGCACCACCGCGCCGATGTTGGCGTCGTTGACGAAGTTCTCGATCGCGATGTGCAGCGGGTGGCGCCGGGTGTCGATGTCGGCGATGATCGCCTCCCGCGTCCAATACCGGTACGCGTCAACGACATTGCGGGTGTCACCGTCGCGGAGCAGCTCGGGGTCGTAGCGGGGGTCGTCGGGCGGCGGTCCCTGCCAGGGGCCGACGCCCGGCCCCTGGCCCCACTCGGTGGGCCCCGGCGCGTCGGTCATCTGGTCCATAGCGCGGCGTGGGTTCCGATGAGCGAGACAGTCGCGTACAGCAGCGCGCTGTTGATCTCGCCCTGCGTACACAGCGACACCTTCACCTGCACGGCGTCGCGGGACGCGTCGGGCAGCACCAGCACCGAGGCGCCGTAGGTGTCGCAGGCGTGGCTGAGTCCCGGCGGGGGCAGCGTCGGCGCCACCACCACCATCGTCGGGCCGCCGCGCTGGTCGGACACCTCGCGGTACTGCGCTGCCAGACCGTCGATCTGGAGCCCGATCAGCATGTAGCCGTTGCCGGTGAACGCCTCCGGATCGCCCAGCGCCAGCGGGTCGAGCATCGCGCCGTCGGCGTCGAAGGCGTCGAGGCTGGTGGTGCGCAGCGTCAGCCCGGTGTCGGTGTCGCGGTTCTCGGGCAGCCCGACCGGGAACGCGGCGGGCCGCGCGGTGGTGGTGCCGAGGATCCGCTCGCGCGGCGAGTACACGTAGACCCCGCGGACCTGCACCTGATCGCGGGCCGGACCGATGCACACGGTGCCGGTGAGCCGGTCCGGTGTCGCCGAAAGCGGTTGGATACCAAGGTCGGCGACGTCTTTGCAGCTGCCGATGCCGGTGGCCTCGATCGGGTGCGCGAGCGCCCCGTACAGGCCGAACCGGATGTCCTCGGGTTTGGCGCGGGGGCCGTCGGGTTCCGCCGGGGCGGCGTCGACGTCGAACAGCGCGTAGTTGCCGTCGAAGCGCAGGTTGGACACCGACATGTTCCAGCCCAGCACCGCGAGGGACTCACCGAAGACGGCGGTCGGCGCGGCGTACGTCGTCGCCGGTTTGTCGTCGGCCCCGCAGGCCGCCGCCACCAGGACGACGACCAGCGCCGCGATCAGTGCGCGCATGTACGGGAGAGATCAGGTCCGGCCACGGCCCCTGCCCACGACCTTGGTCAAGGCGCGCACCAGCTTTCGCGGCACGATCCGCCCGCCGGTGGTCAGCGCCTTGTACTGCAGACCCGGGATGATCACGACCCTTCCCTTGGCGACGTCGGCCAGCGTCTCGCTCACCACGTCGTCGACCTCGAGCCAGAACCACGACGGGGTGCCGGACATGTCGATGCCGGCGCGCTGGTGGAACTCGGTGCGCACGAACCCCGGGCACAGCGCGTGCACGCCGACGCCGGTGCCGGTGAGCCCGTTGGCCAGCCCCTCGGAGAACGCGATCACCCAGGCCTTGGACGCCGAGTACGTCGAGCCGCGCCCGGGCAGCAGCCCCGCCACGCTGGCGACGTTGATCACGGTGCCGCGGCCGGCGTCCAGCATGGGTGGCAGCGCCGCGTGGGTGAGCTGCATGACCGCGGTGACGTTGACGTCGAGCTGTTTCTGCAGCAGGCCGTAGTCGGCGGTCCAGAACTCGCCGGAGGTGCCGAACCCGGCGTTGTTGACCAGCACCTGCACGCCGGCGGCCAGCCGGTCGGCGACCCGCGCGCGGTCGGCGGCGTCGGCGAGGTCGGCGACCAGCACCTCGGCGGCGGCACCGGCCTCGTCGTGCAGTTCGGCGGCCAGCGTCTCCAGCCGGGCCCTGTCGCGGGCGACGAGGACCAGGTCGTAGCCGTCGCGGGCGAATCGGCGGGCGAATCCGGCGCCGATTCCCGACGTCGGACCGGTGATCAGGGCGACGGGTCGGGCCATGCGGTCAAGATTACTTACCGCTGATAGTGCGGTGACTGCCGTCCGTTCTGCGGCTGCGGCGGGAAACGGCCGGGCTCCTGGCGCGGCGGTGCGTCCGGACGCGCCGGCGCCGGGGTGAGCGGACGGCTGGGTGAGCCGCTGCGGCGGGCCAGGCCCTGGCCGGCCATCGCCTGCGGGGTCGGCGGCAGCACGCGCAGCAGGTCGTTGAACTGGCGCACGGTGCGCAGCCCCTCGTCCCACTGCGCGCGGGTGGACGTGATCGGCATCGCCACCAGCGTCCAGTGCTCCTCGTTCCACATGATCTCGGCGCAGTCGGGCGCGGTGTGGGCGAACGTCACCATCCGCCGGTCACAGGCGCGCCGGGCGGCGTCGAGGTTGGTGGAGTAGACCATGCGCGGGCCGATCGCGCCGAGCAGCCAGATGTCGTTCTCCCGCGGCTCCTTGAGGCCCTTGAGGCGCATGTCGACGACGACGTTGGTGCCGACCTTGCGGTGCAGCGCGATGACGGTGGCGACATCGTCGAGGTCGAAGATGTACACCGCCTCGCCGCGGATCTGGCCGAGGACGACGTTGCGGGCCGTGACGTCGCCGACCGTCGACATCACGCCGCGGTGCCAGCGGCTGACGATCTCGGCGTTCTCGTACTCGTAGTCGAAACCATGCGACTTCGCCCACGACTTGCGGCGACGCCCGAGGCCGCGTCGACGGTCGATGTCGACATAGAGCAGCACCGCCGCACCCACGAAACAGAGTGCGGACAGCGTGAACCAAAGCGGGACCATTGCGCCTAGCCTACTTGCTGGTACCCCGTTCGCCCGAACTCGAGCGGGTCACAAGGCCGTATACACACGTTGACCCTGCACCCGGGGTCCGGGTGCAGGGTCAACGAGGCTCCGATCAGCCCAGGACCAGGGACTGGCCGTCGGGGCTGACGTTCACCGGCACGATGTCGCCGTCGTGCACGGTGCCGGCCAGCAGCATCTTGGCCAGCTGGTCGCCGATCGACTGCTGGATCAGCCTGCGCAGCGGGCGGGCGCCGTACTGCGGGTCGAACCCACGCTGGGCCAGCCACTTCTTCGCGGGCAACGACACCTCCAGGGTGAGCCGGCGCTGCTCCAGACGCTTCTGCAGCTGCTGCAGCTGGATATCGACGATCGACACCAGATCCTCCGGGTTGAGCCCGTCGAAGATGATGATGTCGTCGAGCCGGTTGATGAACTCCGGCTTGAACGCGCTGCGCACCGCCGCCATCACCTGTTCCTCGGTGCCGCCGGCACCCAGGTTCGACGTCAGGATCAGGATCGTGTTGCGGAAGTCGACCGTGCGGCCCTGGCCGTCGGTCAACCGGCCGTCGTCGAGGACCTGCAGCAGGATGTCGAACACGTCCGGGTGAGCCTTCTCGATCTCGTCGAACAGGATCACCGTGTACGGCCGGCGCCGCACCGCCTCGGTCAGCTGACCGCCCTGGTCGTAGCCGACGTAGCCCGGGGGCGCACCGACCAGGCGGGCCACCGAGTGCTTCTCGGCGTACTCGCTCATGTCGATGCGGACCATCGCGCGTTCGTCGTCGAACAGGAACTCCGCCAGCGCCTTGGCCAGCTCGGTCTTACCGACACCGGTCGGGCCGAGGAACATGAACGACCCGGTGGGCCGGTTCGGGTCCGCGACCCCGGCGCGGCTGCGGCGCACCGCATCCGACACCGCGGTGACGGCCTTGCGCTGGCCGACGACGCGCTTGGCCAGCTCGTCCTCCATCCGCAGCAGCTTGGCCTGCTCGCCCTCGAGCATCCGGCCCGCGGGGATGCCGGTCCACGACTCCACCACCTCGGCGATGTCGTCGGGGCCCACCTCCTCCTTGAGCATCAGGTTCTCGCGGGCCTCGGCGGCCGGCAGCGCGGCCTCGAGCTTCTTCTCGATCTCGGGGATCCGGCCGTAGCGCAGTTCGGCGACCCGTTCGTAGTTGCCTTCACGCTCGGCCCGGTCGGCCTCAATCTTGAGTTCCTCGAGCTGTTCCTTGAGCTCACGGACCACGTCGATGGCGTTCTTCTCGTTCTGCCAGCGGGTGGTCAGCTCGGCCAGCTTCTCCTTGTGGTCGGCCAACTCGGCGCGCAGCTTCTCGAGCCGTTCCTTGGAGGCGGCGTCCTCCTCCTTGGACAGCGCCATCTCCTCGATCTCCAGGCGGCGCACCAGCCGCTCGACCTCGTCGATCTCGACGGGCCGCGAGTCGATCTCCATCCGCAGCCGGGAGGCGGCCTCGTCGACCAGGTCGATGGCCTTGTCCGGCAGGAAGCGGCTGGTGATGTAGCGGTCCGACAAGGTGGCCGCGGCCACCAGGGCCGAGTCGGTGATGCGCACACCGTGGTGCACCTCGTAGCGGTCCTTGAGGCCGCGCAGGATGCCGACGGTGTCCTCCACCGACGGCTCGCCGACGTACACCTGCTGGAAGCGGCGCTCCAGCGCGGCGTCCTTCTCGATGTACTTGCGGTACTCGTCGAGCGTGGTCGCACCGACCAGCCGCAGTTCACCGCGCGCCAGCATCGGCTTGATCATGTTGCCCGCGTCCATCGAGCCCTCGCCGGTGGCGCCCGCACCCACGATGGTGTGCAGCTCGTCGATGAACGTGATGATCTGGCCCGCGCTGTTCTTGATGTCGTCGAGCACGGCCTTGAGCCGCTCCTCGAACTCGCCGCGGTACTTCGACCCGGCCACCATCGACCCCAGGTCGAGGCTGATGACGGTCTTGTCGCGCAGGCTTTCCGGCACGTCACCGGCGACGATGCGCTGGGCCAGGCCCTCCACGATCGCCGTCTTGCCGACACCGGGCTCACCGATGAGCACCGGGTTGTTCTTGGTGCGCCGGCTCAGCACCTGGATCACCCGCCGGATCTCGGCGTCACGGCCGATCACCGGGTCGAGCTTGCCCTCGCGGGCGCGGGCGGTCAGGTCGGTGGAGTACTTCTCCAGCGCCTGGTAGGTGCCCTCCGGATCCGGGCTGGTGACCCGGGCGCTGCCGCGCACCTTGACGAACGCGTCCCGCAGGGCCTGCGGGGACGCGCCGTGGCCGGTGAGCAGCTTGGCGACGTCGCTGTCGCCTGCGGTGGCCGAGCCGCCCAGGCCTCCAGCGAGGCCGACCATGAGATGTTCGGTCGAGACGTACTCGTCGTCCATCTCGGTGGCCAGGTTCTGGGCAGCGGTGATCGCCGCGAGTGCCTCGCGGTCGAGCTGCGGCTGCGCGGTGGCGCCGGACACGCTGGGGAGCCGGTCCAGCAGCCGCTGGGTTTCACTGCGGATGGTCGCGGGCTCGACGCCGACGGCCTCCAGCAGGGGGGCGGCGATCCCGTCGTTCTGCGTCAGCAGCGCCATCAGCAGGTGGGCGGGCACGATCTGCGGATTGCCCGCCGAGCTCGCCGCCTGCAATGCCGCGGTCAACGCCGCCTGAGTCTTGGTCGTCGGATTAAAAGAGTCCACGACATCCCCTCCTATCGTCTAAAAAGAGCCTTCTCGCGTACTACAACGTCGTCAAGGTTGAGTCTGTTCCGCTCAAGTTCAAGAAAATTTACCAACCTGTCTGACGCGGGATCCGCGGCGAAGCGGGCCGCCGGGGTTACCGTCGCAGCTGTGTCCGACTCTGATTTCGGCGACTTCGAGTTCGAGCGGAAGTTCTTCGTCCCCGAACTGCCTGCCGTCGCGGCGGCCGATCCCACGCCGAACCTGATCGTGCAGGCGTACCTGTTCGCCGCCGACGGGTACGCGGTGCGCATCCGCGTGCAGCGGCGCGCCCCGGAGGATCTCAGCGTCGGGATCGACGCCGTACTGGCGCAGCCGCACGACGAGTCGATCGGCACGATGACGGCCAAGGGACCCGCCGTCGGGGGCACCCGCTACGAGGCCGAGCGCCAGCTCGACCCGCTGGTCGCCGCCGAGATCGTGCGGCGCGCCGACCATGTGGTCGCCAAGGTCCGGTACTCGGTCTGGCTGGGCGAGGACGGCTGGGTGCTCGACCGGTTCCTCGACGCCAACGCGCCCCTGGTGCTGGCGGAGGTCGAGCGTGGCGGACCCGTCGTCGATCTCACGATCCCCGCGTTCTGCGTCTCCGAGGTGTCCGAGGACGACCGGTTCCGCAACGAGTTCCTGGCGTTCCACCCGTTCGGCGCGTGGGCCGACGCGTACCGCGGCGAGCTCGCGGCCCAGGGACCGAGATTCCTCGACAGCCTGGGCGACAACCGATTCGAGTGCTGACAGCTCGGCGCGTCGCACCGGCAGACGGCCCGGCACCGGCGATCCTGGGCGCATGCGCATCCACGCACTCGTCGGCGCCGCGCTGGTGGCCGTGAGTGTCTCGGCCACCGCTCCGGCGGCGGCCGACTCCGCCGAACATGAGATCCGCGCGGTGCTCGACGGGATGAACAGCTCCTATAACCGCGCCGACTTCACCGCGTTCGCCGCCCACGTGTGCGCCGACATGCTGCGCGCCGACGGCTTCCGCGCCGACTGGTACGAGAGCCGCCGGGTCGACGGGCCGACGAGGATCACCGTGAAATCGGTGCGCATCCACGGCGACGACGCGGTCGCCACGGTCCGGTTCGAAGCCGAGAACCACGCCCGTACCCTTGACGTCGACTTCATCCGGGAAGGCGGATGGAAGGCATGCCGCTACCGCCCCGGAGTGACGATCTGACGTGCTGACCGAACTGATTCCCCTCGCGCTGGTGATCGCGCTCTCGCCGTTGACGATCATTCCCGCGGTGCTGACGCTGAACACCCCGCGCCCGCGGCCGACGAGCCTGACGTTTTTGGCCGGCTGGCTGGCCGGGTTGGCGGTCCTGACGATCGCCTTCATGCAGTTGTCCTCGCTGGCCGGCGGCCGCCGCGACGAGCCGCCGGGGTGGGCGTCCTGGCTGCGCGTCGTCGTCGGTGCCGGGCTGATCGTGTTCGGGTGCTACCGCTGGTTCACCCGGCACAAGTCCGCGCACATGCCGCGCTGGATGCAGGGCATGGGCAACCTCACCCCGCGCCGCGCCGCCGTCACCGCGGTCGCCCTGACGACCGTGAACCCGAAAGTGCTGTTCATGTGCGTCGCAGCGGGTTTGGCGATCGGCAGCGCCGGCGCCCACGCCCACGCCGCACACGCCTGGCTGGGTGTGGTGTGGTTCGTCGCGGTCGCCTCGTCGACGGTGGCGGCTCCGATCCTGGCCTACGCGGTGTCAGGGCACCGGCTGGATCCGACCTTGGCCAAGGTCAAGGAGTGGATGGAACGCCAGCATGCGGTGCTGGTCGCCGTGATCCTGGTGCTGATCGGCCTGATGGTGCTGTACAAGGGAATTCACGGGCTCACGCACGGCCTGTGACGCGCCGGCGCCGGGCGGCGGGGACCGCGATCGCGACCTGCAGTGCACTGGCCGCCACCAGCAGGATCAGGGCCGGCGACCACGAGCCCGTCCACTCGTGCATCAGGCCGGCCAGGAAAGGCCCGACGGCAGCCAGCAGGTAACCGCCGGAGTTGGCCATCGCCGACAGTCCGGCCGCCTCGCGCGCATCGGCCGAGTGATAGGCCATCAGCGCCAGTGCCACCGACAGCGCACCGGCGCTGCCCGGTGCCGCGATCGCCAGCCACAGCAACGCGTTTGCATCGTCGACCAGCAACCCGGCGGCACCGATCAGCACCGGCAGGCTGACCAGCGCGGCAGTCAGTACGTAGCGACCGGTCCGTTGCAGAAACCAGCTGAAGACCAAACCGAACGGCGCACCGAACAACTGGTACACCAGCAGGTGGAAGGCAGCGCTTTCGGGACTCGCGCCGCGGCTGAGTTCGATGCTCGGCAGCCAGGTGATGATCAGGTAGAAGGTCAGCGACTGCAACCCCATGAAGCCGGTGACCGCCCAGGCGACGGGACGCCGCAGCTGGCTGGCGCGGCCCGCCTCGGGTCCGTTGCCCGCCTCGGCACGCTCCCTGCGGCGCAGGAACCACGCCGCCGCGACGCCGACGGGCAGTACGGCCCACAGCGCCAGCGTCCCGCGCCAGTCCCCCGTCCACTCAGTGAACAGCACCGCCAGCCCCGATCCGAGAGCCGCGAACGTACTGATCACCACGGCGTTCACCCCGGAAGCGGTTGGCGCACAGTGCGAATAGTCGCGGCGTACCAGCACGGGAACCAGGACATTGCCGATCGCGACGGCGGCGCCCAGTACCACCGTGCCGAGCCACAACCCCGGGATCCCGGCGACCGACCGGATGACGATGCCCACGATCAGGGCCAGCGTCACCCACTGGGCGACGGCGACGGGTCCGCCGCGTCGCACCGCCACCGCGGCGAACGGCGCGACCAACCCGAACAACAACAACGGCACCGAACCGAGCAGACCGAGCGCGCCGTAGCTCAGCCCCGTCGAGGTGTTGATGTCGGGCACCAGTGGCCCGACTGCGGTGATCGCCGGCCGCAGACACGCCGCCAGGCCGAAGATCGAGACCGCGACGAGCACCCGGGCACCGACCTTCGGGAACTTCCCGGGGGTCAACGCCGCGCGGCCGATGGTTTGCGTCCGGTCCCCTTGCGCTTGAACCCTCCGGACATCCGGTACCTCGCGTGCTCGAGGAGATTCCTGCGCGGTGTCCGCCAGCACTTCAGCGGGTGGTGCTCGTCGTGCATCAGGCAGATGTTGCAGGAGACGCAGTCGGCAATCTCCGTCTCCCCGTTGACCAGCCGGCGCGCGAAGTCCGGTTCGCGGATGAACGGTCGCGCCATCGACACGAAGTCGACCCGCCCCGAGGAGATGAGGTCGTCGATGGTGGCCGCCGTGCGCAGCCCGCCCACCAGGATGAGGTTGGTGTCGATGCGGGGCCGCACCGCGTCCGCGAACGGCAGGAAGTAGGCCTCGGGCTCACCGTCTTTGTGCAGGCGGTGCACGAGCAGGTCCTGCGCCGCCCGCCTGCGCGTGACGGCGATGTACCCCCGGATCGAGGCCGACACGTAGTCGCTCATCAGGTTCGACGACACCTCGATCCCGTCCAGACCCGCGAGCACGAAGCTCGCGATCCCCGGAAGCGAGTCCTCGATGCTGAGACCTCCGGGCTCGTCGACCATGTCGGCCACCCCGACCTTCATCGTGAAGCCCTTGTCCGGCGGGATCTGCGCGCGCACGGCGCGGATCACCTCCAGCGGGAACCGCTCCCGCCGCTGCTGGGTGCCGCCCCACTCGTCGTCGCGGCGATTCGTCAGCGGCGAGCGGAACTGGCTGATCAGATAGCCGTTCGCACCGTGCAGGTGGACACCGTCGAATCCGGCCTCCATCGCCCGGCGCGCGGCCTGCGCGAACGCGTCGATCGCCTCCTCAATCTCGTCGACGGTCGCCGCGCGCACCTTGCGCCCGGTCATCACGTTGTCCACCGGCGACGGGGCCAGCGCTTCGGTCTCGAAGATCATCGATTGGCTTCCGGCGTGGGCGATCTGGGCGAAGATGCGCCCGCCGTGCCGGTGCACCGCGTCGGTGACGCGCCGGAACAGCGGGATCGCGTCGTCGGAGTCCAGGCCCGCCTGGAGCTCGCCGTACCGGCCGCGCACGTGGCTGAAGATGTGGCCGGTGAAGGCCAGGCCGACACCGCCCCGCGCCAGGTTCTCGTGCAGCGCGACGTACGCGTCGCCGATCCGGCCCGCCGGGTCGGCCATCGACTCTCCGGTTCCGGCGCGGATCAACCGGTTGCGCATCTGAACGGGGCCGAGCGAGGCGGGCTGGAAGGCGGCACCCGGTGCACGGCGTGGCAGTGGTTTACTCAACGGCGCTCCACTCAACAGCGGTATTCAGCTACATCAAAACACATTGCCGGCCGAGACAGGTCCGAAACATTGGTGTAACCCGAACTCTCTGACTCTTTCTCCTATTCATGGCGTTTCCCGGATTCCGGTTGACGAAGGCCCACCCCTCCCCGATGATTTCTGCATGGCTGAAATTGTTCCGGAATCAGAAAAAGTTCTGGACATCGGCATCGAGGAGCGCCTGCCGTACCCCAAGCTGGGGTTCTTCGGCCTGCAGCACCTGCTGGCGCTGACCGGAATCTGGATCTTCCCCGTGCTCATCGGATCCACGCTGGAACTGGGCGCGACGGACGTCAGCCACATCGTGCAGGCCTGTTTCCTGCTGACCGGCATCGTCACGATCCTGCAGTCCAGCCGCATCGTGCGCCTGCCGATCGTGCAGGGCCCGACGGCGGCGTTCTTCGCCGCGATCCTCGTCGCGGGCACCACCTACGGGCTCGGAACGGCGTTCGGCTCGATGGTGGTCGCCGGCCTCATCTTCATGGCGCTGAGCATCCCGATCGGCAAACTCGGATTGTTCGGGCACATCAGGAAATTCGCCGCCGATCCCATCGTGTTCGGCACGCTGTTCATCATCATCGGCGCGCAGCTGGCGAACATCGGTCTGCCGGGCTGGTTCGGCACTCCGGGCACCGATTCCTACGGCTGGCCCAGCTTCTGGATCGGCGTCGTGGTGGTGGTCGTGATCCTGGCCTGCATGATCTTCGGCGGCGACAGCCTGATCAAACGGGGCGCGTTCGTGTGGGGCGTCGCGGTCGGGTCGGTGCTGGCCCTGGGGACCGGGCTGTGGTCGCCGCCGGACCTGAGCCAGGCCTCCTTCGTCGGGGTGCCGACGCCGTTCCCGTTCGGGTTCGGGGTGGAGTGGCCGATCGTCGTGCTGATGCTGCTGGCGTTCCTGCAGGCCGGCGCCGAGGCGATGGGCATGTACACGCTGGTCGCGGGCTGGGGCGGAGAAGAGTTGTCGCTGAACCGGATTAACCGGGGCCTGTTCACCGAGTTCTTCGGCTGCACCGTCGGCGCCGCGTTCGGCGGCATCGGCACCACCTCGTACCCGGAGAACGTCGGCATCATCCGCGTCACGCGCATCGGCAGCCGGTTCGTCACGTTGACGGCGGGGCTGTTCGCGCTGGCGCTGGCGTTCCTGCCCCAGCTCAGCCTGTTCATCGCGGGCCTGTCGGGCGCGGTGCTGGCCGCCGCGAGCACCGTGCTGTTCGGGATCATCGCGTTCAGCGGCGTTCAGATGCTCCGGCGGGTCGAGTGGGATGACCTCAACATCGCCGTCGCCGCAACGTCGTTCATCGTCGCCCTGGGCGGCCAATGGCTGCCCGAGGACATCGTGGCGGCGCTGCCGACGCAGATCTCCAGCGTGCTGACCACCCCGATGATGCTCGGGATCATCATGCTGATCGTGCTCAACATCATCGTCAACTTCGGCAGCCGGCCCGTCCTCGAGCGGCGACGGGCCGCCGGAGCGCCCGCACGGTCGGCCGACCGGGAGCCGCCGGAACACGTCACGCCATGAGACTGGCCGCGGTTCAGGACTCCCCGGTCTTCCTCGACCTCGAGGCCAGCACTGTCAGGGCGGTCGACCTGATCGGTGAGGCCGCCCGCGCCGGCGCCGACATCATCGGTTTCCCGGAGGGTTTCCTGCCCGGCCATCCCGGCTGGGCCGAGCTGCAGCCGTTCGACGACCGCTTCATCGAGTTGAACACCCGGCTGTTCGCCAACGCCGTGTCGGTGGCCTCGCCGACGGTCGAGGCACTTCGCGAAGCCTGCCGCCAGGGCGGCATCGCGGCGGTCGTCGGGGTGTGCGAACGCACCGCGGGTACGACGGGAACGCTCTACAACACCCAGCTGTTCATCGACGAGCACGGGGAACTGCGTAACCGCCACCAGAAGTACGTGCCGACGATCGGCGAACGCCTGGTGCACGGACCGGGGACCACGGGAAGCACCAACAGCTTCGCCGCGCAGAACATTACGATCAGCGGGCTGATCTGCGGCGAGAACTCGAACCCGCTGGCCCAGTACGCCGCCGCGGTGGCCTACCCCACCGTGCACGTCGCGTCCTGGCCCCAGCACTTCAGCCCGGGGCTGGCCATCCGGCCCGTGGTCGAACTGGTGTCGCGGGCACTCGCGTACTCGTTGAAGTGTTTCGTCATCAACGCCGTGGGAACGATCACCGACCAGATGGTGGACACCTACGGTTACGGCGGACACGTCGACTACCTGCGGTCCGAGGACTCGTCGGCCCGCGCCTCGATCATCGGGCCGTCCGGTCAGGTGATCGCGGAGGCGGCTGACGGCCGGCCCCAGATCGTCTATGCCGACGTCGATCCCACCGCTGTCATCGGCCCCAAGTTCGTCCACGACGTGGCGGGGCACTACAACCGCCCTGAACTCTTCGCCCACCTGCTGACCGACCGAGGAGGCAACCCGTGAGCACGCACTACCATTTCGTCAACGGTGAGCGGCGCGACCTCGACCCGCAGGGCGTCTTCTCCGAGTTCCTCGACCCGTCGCACACCGCGGTGGTGTCCATCGACATGCACGCCGGCCATCTCTCCGAGAAGCCGGACTGCCCGTGTCCGGCACCGCGCGGCCGCGAGATCGTCGGCCCGATCGACGGATTCCACGCGCAGGCCCGCGCCCACGGGATCACCGTCATCCATGTGCGCTCCGAGCTGCGCGCCTCCGGGCGCGACGATCTCCTCGGCACCAGCCCGAGCGCGTGGCGGATCACCTTCCCGCAGTTCACCGGACCGATCCCGGGCGCGGACCAGCATGCGCTCGCGGGTTCGGAGTGGACGGAGTTCGTCACCGAGGTCCTTCCCGGCGACGAGGTGGTCACCGGCAAGAAGCGGCTGTCGGCGTTCTACCCCACCGATCTCGATTTCCTGCTGCGCCAGATGGGAATCCGCGCGGTGATCATCGACGGCATCATGGCGGACTGCTGCGTGCTCAACGCCGCGTTCGAGGCGTCGAATCTCGGTTACCGGGTCGTCGTGCCCGCCGATCTGGTGCGCGGCACGAACGAGGAGCTCGAGCGGGCGGCCCTGGCGATGGTCTCACTGCACATGGGGCTGGTCACCGATTCCGCCGTGTTGGTCGCGGCGTGGGCGGCGGCGGCGCGGGCCTGAGGGTCACCACCGGCCGCGGTGGACGACCTCGTCGAACGGGCGCCGGTCGGGTTTGTTGATCGGCGTCAGCGGCCGGTCGGCCGGGTAGCCGACTCCCAACAGGAAAGCGACGAAATGGGTTTCGGGCACGCCGAGGATCTGGCGGGCCTTCTGCTGATCGCCGACTGAGGAGTGCGCCGTGCCGATACCCAGTGCGGTCGCCGCGATCGCGATCGCCATCGTCGCCTGGCCCAGGTCATAGGCGTCGACGACGCGGCGCTGTTCATCCGGCGGTTCGGGGGCGACGAGCGCGATCGCCGCGGGCGCCGACGCGATGTGGCGCGCCCCGGCCCACACCGTCGACAGTTCCCGCAACCGCTCGGGATCGGTGACGATCACGAAGTCCCAGGGCTGGCGGTTGCGGGCGGACGGCGCCCGCCACCCGGCCTCGACGATCTTGCGCAGATCCTCCTCAGGCACCGGTTCCGGGCGGTAGGTCCTGACGTTCCTGCGGGACCGGATGGCGTCCCAGGCGTCCATCGATGCTCCATTCTTCGTCATGTCTCAGGCACGCCGGTCTCGAAGACCGCCATCAGCTGGGCGAGCGTGCGGTAGTAGCCGACCAGCGTCGTCAGTTCGATGATCGCCTCGACACCGAGGGTATCGGCATAGCGCCGGTACTCGTCGTCAGTGACAGAGCCGTTGTCCAGCAGCGTGTTACAGAGATCCGCGGCGGCCTGCTCCTCGGCGTCCGCCGTCTCGAACACACCGTGGGCGAGCTGCCGCAGCTCGTCCTCGGTCAGCCCGGCGGCACGGCCGACGCGCTCGTGTGCCCACCACTCGAACTCCGAATTGGTCGCGGTCGCGACCAGGAGGATCGCGATCTCGCGGATGCGCGCCGACAGCCCGCTGTGGTAGCGGATCGCGGCGCCCAGGTTCTGCAGCGCGTCACCGATTCCCGGGGCGTGCAGCATGATGCCGAACGGACCTGTCAGCGAACCGTCGGGCAGCACCACCGGGAAATGTTGCGTGCCCTTGAGCCGGTCGCCACCGGTGATGGCGTCGTAGACGGCGCGCTGGCGATCGGAGAGCTCGGCCGGCGTCAGCGGCCTCAGCCGATCGCTCACCGGTGGTCCGGCGGGAACGGCGGCAGCGGCAGGTACTGCGGATAACGGGGCGCGCGGTTGACGCGCCGGCCGAAAACCAGCCAGCTGAGCAGGAATCCGAGCAGCCCGCCGAGCAGGGCCTGGCCGTAGCGGTCCCGGATCATCGGCAGCAGAAGCGACATCACGTCCAGGCCGGCCCCACCGGCGGGCGCCGGGGCGGCCACCGGCCGCGACGACGGCGCCGCGGTGCTCGCGGCCGCGGCGGGGGCGGCCGCCGCCGGCTGGCCCAGCAGACTGGACAGGTTCGCGACGAACTGCCCGATCAGCCGGTTGCTCACGTCGGCGATCGCACCCCGGCCGAACTGCGCCATCCTGCCGCTGATCTCGAGATCGGTGTCGATCAGCACCCGGGTCCGGGTGTCCGACACCGGTTCGAGCCAGGCGTGCACCTTCGCGCTCGCCGCCGCCTGGCCCTTGGGATCCTTGCCCGCCGCGGAGATCACGGCGCTGTAGTTCGCGTCGTCCTTCTCCACGAACCGTAGGGTGCCCCGGAAGTGCGCACCTATCGGGCCGACCTTGACCTTCACGTTGCCCAGGTAGCTGTCACCCTCGACACCGTCGAGGGCCGCGCCCGGCATGCACGGCGCGATCCGCTCCAGATCGGTGAGCAGGGTCCAGGCCTGTTCGAGACCGGCGTCGATCTCGAACTGGTTCTTCAGCAGCATGGCCATGCGCCGTCAGCCCGCGAATCCCTCGATGACCTCTTCTTCACCGCAGTCGAAGAACGCCATGATCCGGCAGGGGCAGGCTTCCCCGCCCTCGATCTTCCACGGGAAGGCGCCGATGATGGCGCGCTGGTTG
>Ga0180215_1000798_pt1 | contig 37032 bp, 39 predicted proteins | sample eDN3rd37CBELigBY_FD_128871 | JGI IMG/M metagenome (GOLD analysis project Ga0180215, IMG submission 128871) | Enriched backyard soil microbial communities from Emeryville, California, USA - eDNA 3rd pass 37_C BE-Lig BY (version 2) (version 2) | ecosystem: Environmental > Terrestrial > Soil >...
ATTTTTAGAATTTCCAGCAGCAACGAAAAACAATCATGAGTTTGTTTCTGGACTTGCCTATCATGTTGTATCAATGCTTGATTTAGCAAAAGCCATTTCGGGATTATATCCAAGTTTGAATAAAGATTTATTATACGCTGGTATTATCTTACATGACTTAGGTAAAGTAATAGAATTATCAGGACCTCTTTCAACTACTTATACGACTGAAGGCACATTACTCGGCCATATTACTATTATGGTGAACGAAATCGGAAAAGCTGCTGAAGAACTAAAAATTATGGGTGAAGAGGTTGTAATACTTCAACATATCGTTTTAAGCCATCATGGTAAAGCCGAGTGGGGAAGTCCAAAGCCACCGTTGATTCGAGAAGCAGAAGTCCTTCATTATATTGATAACATAGATGCTAAGCTTAATATGCTTGACCGTGCTTTAGTAAAAACGAAGCCAGGGGAATTTTCGGAACGAATTTTTGCGATGGATAATCGTTCATTCTATAAACCAAGTTTTGAAAATTAAATAGATTATTGATCGTAAGCTAGTAATAATTCTACTCTCCTATTAATAGTATAGAATAAGTAATCTCTATGATTAAATATGTAAGCTATGAATAGGAGGGGATGATATGCCACCATTTTGGGTATGGTTAGTGGTAATTGGAATTATTTTTAGTGCGTATATGACCATTCGAACAAGTAAAGAGGAAGCGGAAAAAGAAATGCAAGAAGCTGAATTAGAAGGTTCTGTATATCTCGACCGGATTGAAGCAGAGAAAGAACAAAAAAGTAGAAAACGAGATGTACAAGGAGTGTAATTTTGGCTTAAATCTAAGAGAAGTAGTTGGTATAAAGGAATAATTTTAGATACAAAAAAAACCGGACAAGCGTCCGGTTTTTCTTATATTATTTTGTTTTAAATAAATCTTTTAAATCACTATCATTAACTTTAATATTAGCTTCTTTCATTATTTCTTGTAATGCTTCTTGAACTTTTGTATCGTCAAGTTTTGAACGTTTAACTTTTCTTTCTAGAGAATCTTTCATTTCTTCTAAAGGTTTTACGTCTTTTTTAGCTTCGACTTTTGTAGCTTGGATGATATGGTAACCATATTGTGATTTCACAGGTTCACTAATTTCATTTTCTTTTAAGCTAAATGCACCTTTAACGAAATCACGATCTAACATATTTGGATTAAGTTCGCCTAAATCTCCACCTTTAGACGCAGTACCAGTATCTTCAGAGTATTTTTTTGCTAGGTCTTCAAATTTTTCTCCAGCATTTAGTTTATCAAGAACTTCTTTAGCCACTTTTTCATCTTCAACTAAGATATGGCGAGCAGTTACTATTTTAGATTCAATTTCATATTGTTCTTTAAGTTCATCTTCCGTAACTGTGATTTTATCCATAGCAGGTCTTTGTTGCAATAATTGGAACTCTAATACTTCACGAAGTTCATCTTCATCAGCAATTCCCATGCTAGAAAGGAAGTATGAGAAGGAATCACCATAAGCAGTTTTAAAATCATTAACTAGTTCATCAATTTCCTCTTTTGATATATCGTATTTATCATCTAATACTTTTTTGTAAACAAGTTCTTGTAGTGTTCCTTCTCCATAACGATCTTTTAATGTTTCGTAAAACTCTTCTTTCGTAATATTACCTGATTTTGATTCAACAATGTTTTCGCTATTATTGTTACAAGCGGATAAGACTAACAAACCACAAGAAATCACAATAGCTGGGATCCATTTCTTCATCATGTACTGTAAACAACTCCTATTATGTATTCTTTTTGCAAAAAATTTACCACAATCCATACTATACCATAATTTATACATGAAGAAAAATTTTAAATGATTTTTTTAAAAAAATTGGGTAAATGTCTAGTCGCAACCCCCTATAGTTACATACCATGTAGAGACAGTAAGGGAGGAATTAAATATGTCAGATGGATACAAAAGCGGTTTTGTCTTAATCGTTGTACTATTTATCCTGCTAATCATTGTGGGGGTCGCTTACTTATAAAACGCATGATGTTTTGTAAGTAAATAAAAATAAATTGGCGTTTCCCGTTTTATTCCTTAAAGGAGGTGGAACATAATGTCAGGAGGATATCAAGGAGGAGGTTTCGCTCTTCTCGTCGTTCTGTTCATTTTATTAATTATTGTTGGTGCTGCTTACATTTATTAAGTATTAAGCAAAAGCTTAATTCAAAATGGAAAATAAAAAACGGCAAGTCTAAAAATGGCTTGCCGTTTTAACATTGTTTTTAGTTAAAGGCTTGCTCTTTTTCTTAAATGAAGCTTATCTCTATAAAGGAATTAATTAGTAGTATTAAAGTTAATATATTAGATGTTTTTAAGAAACTAGATTGTTTTTCTTCAGGAATTTCCTTTACTATGCAGAAAGAGTACAAGAGCTTATTCATAAAATAAAATATATTGGTTGCTAGAATAATAAAAATAATGATCATCATAATTCTCCTAACCCTTAACCTACATTTACAATGATTGATTAAGATTAATAGTGGAAATGGATGTTGTTAAAATGTTATACCCTTCGTCATGTTCTTCAATGTATGATTTTTTTGGAGCTCCTTTAATATCTTTTAAGCTTATTAAATCATGAGAACTGATCGAAAAATTTAATGATAAACTCAGAACAAAGACATAACCATATGTCGGAAATAGATAAATAAAGGATAAAAATAGGACACTTAAAAATATTAAAGGTGCAACTAATGCAAAAATATATTTCCATTTTGCAATAGGATGTTTGATTGTAATGTTAGTTTTAAAAAATAAATGGACAATTCGATTTAAATGACACTCAATTTTTTCATGAACAAGAATCAAGGCTAATACATGAATACCTTTATGAAGTGGATAAATAAGAGGAAGTAAGATTAAAGGTACCACCATATTACTTGATTGTGGAACATGATAAAATAGAAACGATAAAGTAGAATAAAGGAAACTGAATGAAACAATAAAACTTGCAATAAAAATTGCGATTCGATTTCCAGTACTGTTTGACTCTTTATAAATGGATTTACATCTGTACATAAGTATAAAATCCTCAGCAAATAAAATTAAATTTTAGAGGTTTTCATTGAAAAGTTCATATAACTTGCATACAATTTTTAAGTCATGTTAATTAAAAGTTAAAACTAAAGAAAACCTTACTTAATTTACGACGAAAATTATAAAAAATCAACCCTATATGTAACATATTTTTTTTGTAATTGACCAAAGAGGTCGTATATTAAACTACAATTATATTTATGCAGGATTTCCAAAAGTTATAGAGAATGTTAATGCTATACATAAAATTTTCGATTGATGACAAGAGGTGGGCTTTACGGTGATCAATGAGTTATTAAAACGGATAGAACGTTTAGAATATCATGAAAGACTGTTAGTGGACTTATTGCAAGGGTCCAATAAACTCTTTACAAAATTAATTATAAGTAAAAATTTGGATGAGAGTGAAGTAAAGGAATTTCATAGAATATGTGAGAATTTGAACAATAAAATGGAAAATCAAAAAGCGGAAGGATTTTTGTATTTTCATCCGCTCCTGAAGGAATTTTCGGCTAAAATTAGTCCGAAATTAGATATTAGTGAAACGATTCATGCATGTATCGAAGAAAATCTATATGTAGATCTCATGTTGGAGCTAAGAAAATATTTGTAGGCTAGACAACTTCTTTTTCTGATTTAATCTCATTAAAGTCCTTTTTTTCTAAAAATAACTCTTCAAGATTTTGAAAAGATTTTTGGAAAATTTCCATGAAATCGTCACCATAAATATTTTTTACAATTGTCATTAATTCCAACATATCTGGAAATTTACCATATAGTGCTTTAAGAGGGAGAGCACCATCCATAACGGATTGATTATTTGTGTCATAATTTTCAAATAATTGATTTACAATTTTTTCTCCTTCTTCAGTTAACTGGATATACGTATTACGCTTATCTTCCACCTTTTTAGAAAAGGTTAATAGACCTCTTTCTTCTAGCTTTTTAGAAAAGTTAAATGCAGTAGAAACATGCATAACCCCAAATTTAGCCACATCTGAAATCGAGGCACCACCTAAGTGGTAGGCAATCCATAAAATATGATGTTCATTAATGTTTAAATCAAAAGGTTTGATCCATTGTTGCCAATCTTTTTCAACTGATTTCCATAATGCTTTACTCAGCTGAGCAATTTTTTGACTAAATAATAGGGCTTCAAACTTTGAAATATCCTTACTCATCTCATCACCTTCTTATAAAATTCATTATGTTAAAAAAACAAAAAAATTAATAAAAATAAAAGCAAATCGTGTAAACATGTATTCAATCGTATTATTTTTCTTCTGGACAATATAAAAGACGAAATTAGTAGGTATATAGTTTCAAAATATTTACATATTCTCTGTAATTTTACAAGATTCTACACAACTTGTAAAATTCCTTCTTATTTTAGAAAAATTTTCTAGAATTTTTCTTATAAAGATTTTATATATTGGTGATTGTGATGTTGATCTCAGAAATAAAAAAGAGAACATAATCAAACGACCAGATTATGTTCTCTTCTTTTTAAAATTTTATTTATATTATGCAAATGTGATAATTTTCGATCGTCTTACAATTTCTGAAACAATCCGATACATGATTGGTAATAAAACAATGTTAAAAGCCGTAGTTGGTAAAACAACTGTTAAAAACAATAAACCAAATGAAGCTGGTAATCCTTGTAGGATAAGTAAGGCACTCGATAAAAAGATTGTCCCTGAGACTAATGTACCAATACATGAAAAAACAGCTAGAGTTATGAAATGTCTATTTTTCTTAAACAATAAGAAAATACCGTAAAACACAAATGCTGTAATTAGTTTGTCAATGATATTTGGAAATAAGCCACCAGGGAAAGTTGTGGAAAGTCCTGACACAATACCTGTTGCCATTCCAATTAATAATACATTTTTCTTTTCAGGGAATAAAAGAATACCAATAAAAAGCATTAGTAAACTAAAATCTGGTTTCATCCCTGCTTCCCCAAATCCAGGGATAACTAAATGCAATACTGCTCCCATGGCAACAAATAGTGCCATTACAACTAATTCTTTTGCTTTCATTTCTCTTCTCTCCTCTTCTCAACTAATCTCTTCTAAACTGTCCCCAATTCATCCTCTGACAAATTGCGGGAAATAGTTTCTGCTATTATAACACGTAAATGACAATAGGAAAAGTGTAATTTTAATAGAAATTAAATATTATTCTGAATAGTTTTTGCGATTTCTTGTAAATCTTCAGATGTATAAAGGCTATTATTTGTTTTCCAAACCGCTCCAAAGCCATCGCCTTTACCATAACGTGGAATTAAATGAACATGGAAATGGAAAACAGATTGTCCAGCTTTTTCACCATTATTTTGAAGTAAGTTTAGGCCAACTGGTTCATATGCAGCTTTAATGGCTCTTGCTACTTTAGGAACAGCTGTAAAAACTTGACGGGCCGTTTCTTCTTGTAATTCATATACATTTGCTTGATGAACTTTTGGAATGACTAAAGTGTGGCCTTTTGTAACTTGGCTAATATCGAGGAAGGCTAGCACATGATCGTCTTCATAAACTTTAGCGGCAGGAATTTCTCCTTTAATGATTTTACAAAAAATGCAATCGCTCATTTACAACATCCTTTCAATTATGTATTGACAATATTTTAGCATAATTAAAGATGTAATGAAAAATATATGAAAAGCTAAAAAAAGAAGGCAAGACCTATTGTTTGCACAATGGGCCTTGCCAGTATGAAGGGAAATTTCTTACTGTGGTGATGCTTCAAACAGTCTTACAGTTTTTCAGAACCTAAAGCATTCAAGCTCATCATCCCCGTTCTTCTTCATTATGTTAATGAATACTGCGGTTGATGATACCTTTAGTAAACACCTCATTTGCATGAGTATTTACTTAAGAATGCAAAGCGTTCTTTTCAAAACGAGTAACTGTCTTTCACACTCACCCCATTTATCATCGTGGTTGAATTCCCCTTCGATAAATAGATTATCCAATCAGAAAAAATATATGCAAAAACGTAAAAAAATTTTTTGCCTTACTTCTCTTTTAGTTCTTATTTTTTTTGTTTTTTTGTTACACTTAACATAGATGCTTATCCAAAACTTTGGAAGAAGGAGAAAGATTTCATGAGTTTATTGGAAATTGAATCACTTACTGGTGGATATACAAATAAAAATGTTTTAAAAGATGTTACTTTCCAAGTAGCGAAAGGTGAAATTGTAGCTTTAATCGGTTTAAATGGTGCTGGGAAAAGTACGACGATTAAACATATTATCGGATTAATGGAACCAAAAAAAGGTAGCATTAAAATTAATGGTAAAACTTTACAGGATAATCGAGAAGAGTATCGACGTCAATTCTCTTTTATTCCTGAGACACCTGTTTTATATGAAGAATTAACATTAGATGAGCATCTTCGCCTAACTGCGATGGCATATGGGATTAGCGAAAAAGAATATAAAGAAAGACTACCGAAATTATTAACGGAGTTTCGAATGAATAAACGATTAAGATGGTTTCCTGCTCATTTTTCAAAAGGAATGAAGCAAAAAGTCATGATTATGTCAGCTTTCCTTGTTGAGCCTGAATTATTTATTATAGACGAACCGTTTGTTGGATTAGATCCACTGGCAATTCAAAGCTTGTTGCAATTAATGAAATCAAGACGAGAAGCGGGCTCTGGCATTTTAATGTCCACTCATATTTTAGCAACCGCTGAAAAATATTGTGATCGATTCATCATTTTACATAATGGGGAAGTAAGGGCACAAGGAACGATTGAGGAACTTCGTACAAAGTTTCAATTGCCACATGCGAGTCTGGATGAAATCTATATAGAATTAACAAAGGAAGATATGAAAGATGAATAGTGCAAAACTTTGGAAGAGTCGAGCAGGGGAAAGATTGAAAGAACTGGCAAAATATATCCGGTACATGTTTAATGATCATTTATTATTTATTGTTATTATCGCAATTGGTGGGGGGGCATACTATTATCAAGGATGGGTCAATACCTTGACAAGTGATTTCCCAACCTCAATTGTCATGAGTATCATTTTTTCTTTTTTGCTTGCAAGTGGTACGATTATTAATTTGTTAAAAGAACCAGACAAAGTCTTTTTACTGCCAGTTGAAACAAAGTTAAAGCCATTTATATTTCGTTCCTTTTTGTTAACGATCGGTTGGCATTTATATATTCAATTTATGGTCTTGCTTGTTCTGGCTCCTTTATTTATCAAAACAGTTGGTGAAAATTATGACTTTCTTGTATTTTGTACTTTAGTTGGATTACTTAAAGTCATTAATTTATATCATCGCTGGAATGTTGATTTTGACCGTGAGGCGTATACCGTAACTGCTGATTTCGTAATAAGAATATTATTAAATGGCTTTACTCTTTACTTTTTCTTTGAAAATATTGTATTATTTATTGCTTGTCTCATCATAATTTGCTTATATATTCTTTATTTTGCAATAAAAGTAAAAGGAAAAGTGCTACCTTGGGAACGATTGATTGAAAATGAAGAAAAACGGATGATGCGTTTTTATCAATTCGCCAATTTATTTACGGATGTTCCAAAATTAAAAAATGAAGTGAAAAGACGCAAATGGCTTGACCTATTTTTACGAAATATACCATTTCAAAATGATTCTTCGTACATGTATTTAATTTCAAGGACTTTTTTTAGAAGTGGAGACTATTTTGGTTTATTTTTAAGGCTTACGATTATCGGAGGGTTTTTAGTATTCGGATTTAGTGGTACATATATTGCTTTTGTCCTCGCTATTTTGTTTATCTACTTAACAGGCTTTCAACTATTTAGTTTATGGAAACATCATGACGCTCTTATTTGGTTAGACATTTATCCAATAAATGAAGTGATCAAAACGAAGGCTTTTCTAAAATTAATGCTCAATGTATTATGGACCCAAAACATCATATTCACCTTAATCTTTTTAACTTCAAAGGATTGGATTAATGGTCTATACTTATTTCTTTTGCTAAGTGTATTTATTTATGGGTTTATTTATATTTATGGTAAAAAGCGAATAAGTAAAATGAAATGAAAAAAGGCTGTCTCTTTAATGGTGCTTAATAACCATTAGAGAGACAGCACTTTTTATTATTCTTGGTAATCCTGATATTTTATAGCTGCTGTTAATAATGTTTTTGCTGCAATTAGCATTGATCTTTCATCAATATCAAATTTAGGATGGTGGTGAGGGAAGACTTCATCTTCACACTCTCTTCTTGCTCCTGTAAAAAAGAAAGTTCCTTTTACTTTTTGTAAATAATAGGCAAAATCTTCTCCCCCCATTTTTTGAGGAGATTCTACAACTTCTGTTACACCTGGTATTCCTTTTGCACATTCAGTTAAAAATTCCGTTTCAGCTTCATGATTGACAACAGCAGGATATCCGCGGGAATACTCATACGTAAACGTACTATCGTTCATTTGACAAGTTGCACTAACGATTTTTTCAATTTCCTTTTCAATTTGATCCCGTACTTGTTCATTAAATGTTCGCACTGTTCCAATTAGAGTAGCTTTATCTGCAATGATATTAAAGGCGTTATCACTAAGAAAACTACCAATCGAAACGACAGCTGAATCAATCGGGTTAACTTTACGACTAACGATAGTTTGTAAATTTAAAACGATTTGAGAAGCGGTAACAATAGCGTCATTTGTCGTATGAGGATACCCTCCATGACCGCCTTTTCCTTGAACCGTAATTTGAAAGCGATCGGCTGCTGCCATCACAGGACCTGTACGGTAAAGAATTTGGCCAAGAGGTTCAGTTGACCATAAATGGGTACCAAAAATGACGTCAACCCCTTCTAGACAGCCATCTTCTATCATTGGCTTTGCTCCTCCTGGGGCATATTCCTCAGCATGTTGATGAATAAAAACATATTCCCCTTTTAGTTCATCACGTTTTTGAAAAACGACATTGGCTATTGCTAACAATGTGGAAGTATGTGCATCATGCCCACAAGCATGCATCACTCCTGGAACTTTCGATTTATACGGAACATCTTTTTCATCTTGAATCGGTAATGCATCAAAATCAGCGCGTAAAGCAATCGTTTTTCCAGGTTTAGCACCTTTAATTCTTGCAACAACCCCATTACCACCAACATTGGTACGGACATCGGAAACTCCTAAATTAGCATAATAGTTCGCTATAAATTTAGCAGTTTCATATTCGTGAAAGGATGGTTCTGGATGTTGATGAAGATACCTACGAATTTCGACCATTTTGTCAAATTGGTCATCAAGTAAATGATAAAATTCGGTTAACATGTTCCACCTCGAATAAGTTTTGTTAAACAATCTGTTTCAAAAAATTCTAACAATATATATTTATGATACATTTGCCTAACATGATAGTAAAGAAAAAACATGTTGTAATAAGGTTAATTGTCATGGTTATTTTCGTTCAAATAATAGGTGCGAATATAAGATGGTTCTTGAGCATGAATGCTATTTGAAATTTCTATTGGAAGCACATGATTTTTTGCGAAGAAAGAAAGATCCGATTTCATTTTTTCAAATAAAGCTTCATTTTCCCAAAACGTCATAATAAAGTATGTATCACTTTTAATTGGACGCAAAATACGGATTGCACGAAATCCTTGAGTATGTTCAATAGTTTTCCTCATTTTTAATTCATATTCAAAAACAGGTTTTGCTTCTTCTGGTATTGGGACATGATTAATCACGATGAAACATTTTTTCGGAATGTCGTTCAATGATTCGATAATCTCAAATCGTCTAGGCATTTGAAATTTTGTTCTTCCATTCGTTTCATGAAAAAGAAGTGCGTGATCGTTATTATATATTAGAATCATTTTTTCATTTTTAAATTTTAATTTTATTTTCTCGAGAAAGTCATATGTTCCATATGTAATATAAGCTTTTTCCATATTATACCACCTAATGAAAAGAATAAGAGTGTTCGCAAAACGACGACTTATTAGCCCATATTCGTGAACACTCTTCTTTATTATACTTTATATTATTTTAAATCTTGTATACCAATACAAGAAAAACAAGTGTTTCCGTAACATTCATGTTGCTCCTCAATAACTTCTCCACATTTTGTACAATGTTTTGGTGGTAAATTTCTGAAAAATTCAAGAATGCTAGTTATCATGCAATATATCCCCCTTAAAGTTTGTAGTTTACTAATATTGTATTATAACAGTTTTAAAAATGTAACTGTGTTATAGTATAAAAAATATTAAAGATGGATTTTTAAGAAAGTGTGTTATAATATGCGTGGTACTTCACAAAAGTAGGAGGGATGTTATCTGAAACTGACTGTTATTGGTTGTTGGGGAGGATTTCCAAAAGTAAATGATGCAAGTACAGGATATTTATTAGAACATAATGGCTTCCGGTTATTAATTGACTGCGGATCCGGTGTCCTTTCAAAGGTGCAGCAATATGTAAAACCAAGTGAAATTGATGCTTGTATTATTAGTCATTACCATGCCGACCATATTGCCGATATCGGAGTATTACAACACGCTATATTAATTCATAAACATTTAACAAACCTACATAAAACGTTGCCGATATATGGACATACTGAGGATTTAAATAGCTTTAACACGTTAAGTTTTAAAGACATTACGGAAGGGATTCCTTATAATCCAAATGAAACATTACATATTGGACCTTTTAAAATTTCATTTCTTAAAACGAAACACCCTGTGCCATGTTATGCTTTCCGAATTGAAACAGAAGATTCGGTATTGGTGTACACAGCAGATAGTGCATTCTTAGAAGAATTTATTGAATTTTCAAAAGGAGCTGATCTTCTTCTTTGTGAATGCAATTTCTATGCAAATATGGATGGTTCTCAAGCAGGGCATATGAATAGTCTTGATGCTGCACATTTAGCAAAAGAAGCAAAAGTAAGAAAATTAGTTTTAACTCACCTACCTCATTACGGTGATTTAAATAATCTTGTTGAAGAAGCAAAAACGATATTTAAAGATCATGTATATTTAGCAGCTTCTGAACAAGTATGGGAGATCTAAAAAAGGAGTGGAAGTCATGTTATTTGTTGATAACAAAGGGATTAATGATCCTAGAATTAATTTAGCAATTGAGGAACATATATTAAAAAATCTAGATATTAATGAATCATATTTATTATTTTATATAAATGGTCCTTCCATCATCATCGGAAGAAACCAAAATACAATTGAAGAAATCAATACTGAGTATGTGAATGAAAATAATATTATTGTAGTCCGCCGTATGTCAGGTGGTGGGGCTGTTTATCATGACCTTGGAAACTTAAACTACAGTTTTATTACAAAAGATGAAGGAAACAGCCTTCAAGATAATTTCAAGAAATTTACAAAACCAGTTATTGATGCATTGCGGAAATTAGGCGCAAATGCAGAATTAATGGGACGTAATGACATTGAAATTGACGGGAAAAAAGTATCAGGTACTGCTCAATATTCAACAGGCGGCAGAATGTACACACATGGTACATTAATGTTAAATTGTAATTTAGATAACGTACAAAAAGCCTTAAAACCGAAAAAAGAAAAAATTGAGTCTAAAGGTGTAAAATCTGTTCGCGCTCGTGTTGGAAATATATCAGATTTTATTAATCAAAAAATGACTATGGAAGAATTTCGTCAATTTATTTTAAAAAGTGTTTTTGAAAGTGACGGAGGAGAAGTTAAAGAATATGTGTTAACAGATGAAGACTGGAAACAAATTCATGAAATTTCCAAAAATAAATACCAAACTTGGGAATGGAATTATGGCAAGTCTCCAAAATCCAATATTTCTAACTCTCGTCGCTTTGAAGGAGCAGGAACGATTGATGTTCGCTTAGAAGTTGAAAAGGGCATTATTGAAAACGTGAAAATCTTTGGTGATTTCTTCGGTTGGGGAGATGTAACAGAAATCGAAGAAAAGCTTAAAGGTGTTCGCTATGAGCGAGCTGCGATCGAAGAAGCTTTAGCAGATGTTGATACTAAATATTATTTTGGTAATATCGAAAAAGAAGATTTCTTAAATTTACTTTATTAAGGCGTTTTTTGCTTTTAGCTTAAAGTGAATATTGTTTGTATGAAGTGTCTCATTTGATTTGGGGCACTTTTTTGTTTATATGCGTGGATTATGTGCGTCTTGCTTAAATGTGATTACTGAGGTAGAGGAGGTGAATAGTTCTTCGTGCTGGTAACGAGAAGCGAATACACGTCCCATTAGCAATTAGTTTTCGTAAGTTAAGGGAAACAGCAAATCTTAGTCAATCTACCTTGAATTATACTGGATTCCAAATATTTTATTGCTAAAACGCTAAAACGCTTTAAATCGATAAATTTTTTTTAAAAAACTCTTGATTTCCTCTGATTTACAGCATTATAATGAATTTAATATTTCTTCATTACTTTGTCGCTTTACATCGATAAAGTAAAAATAGAAAATAAAAATAAATTCGTGATGAGGAGAACAAATTTGAGGGGGAAATTTTTATGAAGTGGAAATCAGGTATTTTAGCAGCATTATTAGCTGGAAGTCTTGCACTTACAGGTTGTAGTGGTGGTGAAAAAACATATAAAGTTGGTCTTTCGGTTTTTGCTGACCATCCATCGTTAAATGCTGCCACAGAAGGATTTAGAAAAGCTCTTGAAGATGCGGGATTAAATGTTCAATTTGATGAACAAAACGCACAAACGGATACAAATACAGCCGTTACAATTGCTCAGAACTTTGTAAATAGTGGTGTTGACTTAATTTTTGCAAATGCAACACCAAGTGCTCAAGCTGCGGCTTCTGCTACTGAAAAAAATTCAATACCAGTTATTTTTACATCTGTAACAGATCCAGTAGGTGCTAAACTTGTGGAAACAATGGAAAAGCCTGGAGGAAATATAACAGGTACTGCAGATATGCATCCAGATTCGATACCAAAAACAATTGAATTTATTTCTAAATACTTTGATGGAAAAACGGTTGGAACCATTTATACAGCTAGTGAGCAAAACTCAGTTAAACAAATTGAAGTCATGAAGGAAGCAATCAAGGGAACTGGACTTTCATTAGTGGAAAGAACGGTTTCTTCAACTTCAGAAGTATTGCAAGCAGCTGAATCTTTAGTTGGTGTTGCCGATGTCATCTTTATCGTTACAGACAATACAGTAGTTAGTGGCTTGGAAAGTGTAGTAGGAGTTAGTGAGGAAAATGACATTCCTTTATTCGTTGGAGAATTAGATTCTGTTGAACGTGGTGGATTTGCAGCGTTTGGATTTGATTATAGAGATATTGGTTATGAAGCAGGTCAGCTTGCTGTGAAAATACTTAAAGAAGGTAAAAAGCCATCGGAATTACCTGCTCAATACCCACAAAACTTAAAACTTGTAATCAATAAACAAGCTGCTGAAAAAATGGGTATAGAATGGAACTCTGAATGGGATTCTTCTGCTGAAGTGATTAACAAATAATAGAATAAAAAAGGAAACGATTAGCACTTCGTTTCCTTTTTTATATTTGTTTATATCTGAAAGTAGTCATTCCTAAATTTAACTCTATTCAAAATATATTGTCCTATAAAAGAGGAGTTCTCATCTAATCGTTCGAATAATATTAAAATGTAAAAAGCTGTCAACAGAAATTTGCATCATTCATAGTGGAGGTTGTAACAATTGGAAGCTACATTATCAAAAGGATTGTTTAATCAGTTTAAACAAGGGGTATTAGGAGGAATATCGATTGCGATTGGTTATTTACCAATTGCTATTACATATGGTTTAATTGCGCGATCAACAGGATTAAGTTTAACTGAAACAGTTCTCATGAGTGTTATTGTTTATGCAGGAGCGTCTCAATATATTGCATTAGATATGATTGGAAAACAAATTGGAATGATGGAAATTGTATTTACTACTTTTATTGTAAATATTCGACATTTACTTATGAGTGCATCATTAAATGAAAAAGTAGAAAAAGATAGTGGTTTAAAACGAGCTATATATTCATTCGGTATAACCGATGAGACGTTTTCGGTTGCATCCGTTCAAAAGTCGATGTTAACAACTGGTTACATGTTCGGATTAACATTTATTGCATATTTCAGCTGGGTTTTATTTTCGGCAGTCGGATATATTGTAGGGGCAAACCTTCCTACCGTCTTTCAAGACGGAATGTCAGTAGCTTTGTATGCTATGTTTATTGGTTTATTAGTACCATCACTAAAAGGTAATATGAAAGTTTTATTTTTAGCAGGAACAGCAGCGATTTTTAACTCGGTTTTTACTTTATGTCAAGTATTGTCAACCGGTTGGTCCATCGTAGTTTCTACATTAATTTCCGCTATTTTAGTTGAGTTAGTCAGTTGGATGAAAGGAGGTCATCTACATGATTAGTCCGATTATTTGGATGATTATCGGGATGGGAGTTGCTACTTATGTACCAAGAATGATCCCTCTAGTCGTTTTACAAAAGATTCAATTTCCTCCTTTTATTCAAGGGGTGCTTAAAAATGTTCCATATGCTATTTTAGGTGCACTTATTTTTCCAGGTATATTCTTTATTCAAGATGAGATTTGGTTCGGAATAGTTGGAGCAATAATAGCTTTTCTACTTTCTTACATTGGTGCAAACGTCATTATCGTTGTGATTGGAACCATTTCGATTTTGTCTATCGTGTCATATTTAACGTAATGGATAAACTAGATTATGAAAAATAAGTGGAGGCAATAAATAAAATGAAGCGGAAGTTTTTAATCGTTAGCTTTATTGTTTTAGGATTATATGGGGCTTTCTTTTTTTGGTATTTATTCATTTCTCATCAAGACGTAATCCAGCCTGAAGACATAGGTTCTTCTATTGATCCGTCTACATTTATGACAGATCGAGAACAAGAACTTTCTCAACAGTATTCGAAAGTACGGGATTTTTTATTTTTTCTCGGTATTCCATACGAGTGGCTATTTTATAGTATCCTTCTTATTTTTGGAATTTCTCAAGGATGGGAAAAATGGGCGGAAAAGATTAGTAAAACTAGGGTAGTTCAAATTATTTTATTTTGTCTATCCTTATCCGTCACAACATACGTAGTTTTCTACCCATTACGCTTTATACGGTATACCTTATCGAAAAGCTATAACATATCGACTCAGTCATTTTCTTCTTGGATGAGAGACGGTATCATCGATTTTTGGATTGAGAGCTTAACGACTTTTATTATTGTCATGGCTTTCTTCTGGCTATTGAAGAAATTCCCTAATAAATGGTGGTTTTTCGGTTGGTTAATCACTGTCCCAGTTGTCATTTTTTATATGTTTATTCAACCAGTTTTAATCGACCCGCTTTATAATGATTTCTATCCTCTCAAAAATAAAGAGTTAGAGAGTAAAATTTTAGAGCTTGCTTCAATGGCTAATATTCCTGCAGAGCATGTTTTTGAAGTGAATATGTCTGAGAAAACGAATGCATTAAATGCATACGTTACTGGAATAGGATCGAATTCACGGATTGTACTATGGGATACGACATTAAATCGTTTAAATGAGGAAGAAATTTTATTTATCATGGCTCATGAAATGGCTCATTATGTGGAAAAGCATATTTATATCGGGATCGCAGGTTATTTAATCTTTTCTTTATTTGTTTTTTACTTACTCGCGAAAATTTTAAAATGGGTTATCACAAGATACGGAAAAGCCTTAAATATTCATTCTTTAACTAGTTTATCTGTCTATCCACTTGTATTACTAATTTTTTCTGTTCTTCTTTTTATGTCTAGTCCATTTGAAAATGCCATTTCTCGTTACCAAGAAATGCGAGCAGATCGGTATGCTATTGAATTAACGAAGGATGCGGAAGCTGGAGTTTCGACATTTCAAAAATTAACAAAATCAGGTTTAAGTCAAGTTGATCCACCATTACTTGTTAAATGGTTTCGATATGGACATCCAACGATGAAGGAAAGAATATTAATGGTTGAAGAATATAAAGAAATGAATTCACATTATAATGAGGACTAGAACAGGAGTTTGTTAAGGGAAAAGGAACTTGAATTTAGTCATGTTAAATGGCTAAATGTATGAAAAGTTTAGTCAAATTATTTCAGAAAAATAACTGCTATAAAGCAGTCCTAAGATGATGACTATGCATTTAATTGTTTCTCAATCATATTTAATTCTTGGACTAATTCACTGAATGACTTTTGATCACGTGTATCTAAAGCTGTATCGATTTTTCTTTTCACTTTTTCTTGCTGATCCTTAAGAAGTGCTTCATAAATCAAGACATCAATGTAAATATGTTGGATCAGCTTTTCTTTTTTTTGCTGATTAGCCATGGCATATGCTTTTGTTAGTTCGGCATAGGAATCATTTTTCATCCTTTTCCTCCTTCCTCATGTTGTATTCATCAAGCGGCATCTGTTCTAAGATTCTTATTTTATATTATATTGAGAAATGTTTTAATTGGCAATAACTATTTTTTAAATGTTCAGAAAAACTAATATATAGGAATATTTTAATTTGTTATAAAAATTAAAAAATAGGATGACATGTGACCTTGGACATGGTAAAATAATATCGAATTTTGCAATATCTTATCGAAGGAGATGGAAAAATGTCGGAAAAGTATTCGAAACTTCAGGAAGAGTTTGAGTTAACCCCTTCCACGATCGCCATTCTTCCCATCCAGTATGGAAGTAGGCTTTACTCTAAAATCATTAGTGTCGAAGAGGAAATATTATCACCTTATAAGCCGCTTGACATTATTAAAAAGGCTTGTAAATATTATGCATCAAGCTATAAAGGGAGAAAGGAAGGGACGAAAGCATTAATTGGAGCATCCCATAAAGCACCAATTGTCATTGATCCCCTGCAGTCTATTTATTTCTTTCCAACAGCATCACCAAATAGCCCAAATTGTGCATGGATTTCGCATGAACACGTAAATCATTACAAAGCAACACAGGATGGACAAACAGAAATTATTTTTCGCAATAAGAAGACTATTCTTTTTCCGGTATCTTTACGAACATTTGAAATGCAAATGTTTAGAACGGCATTACTTCGGACAAAAGTGCAGCAGCGATTAAGTGAGCATGAACTTGTCAATCGATTATTATTAAGTACAGATCCGATTGTACAAGCATTAGAAAGAAGAAGAAATTATTATTTAACTTCTAAGGATTTATTTGTTGATTGATTTTCGAACCGCTTATATAAAAAGTAACTCATTAATTCCTCGACTTTATTTCTGAGCCTAGGATTAAAGTAATTATGGTATTCTTCATAGCCCTTATAAATAAATAGATATGTCGTAAATGTATCATCTCTTTTTACTTCGTGGATTTTTAACCCTCTTTTTTTCATTTCCCTTTTAACTAGGAATAACTGTTTTTGAACATATTCAATGGTTTGGTCGATTAAATTTAAATATGGCTTTGGCAATTTAAACGGACTTTTGGAGATGATGGATTGATCCCGTTCTAAAACTTTTAAGACCATCGGATAGTAAATATGTTTTTCAATTAAATCTCGGTCTTCACTCGGAATTCGAGTCATCGTCTTTCACTCCTCAAAACAGAACATATGTTTGTATTTTTGTATACATATAGTATATGATTCAAAATGAAAAATCAACCATATAAAAATAAATTATTTTTTAGAAGGGATTCTATTTCGAATGTCGAAATATTATAAAATAACCAATTTAGATGGAAAGGTGAATGATGATGACGAGTAAAAAAGGAATCAAAGCAGAAGACTTATATAATCTTTCGTCAGTTGCTGACCCAAGAATCTCACCAGATGAAAGTAAGATTGCCTTTGTAAAAACAACCATTTCAAAAGAAAAGAATGAATATGTTTCAAATATTTTTATATACGATACATCGGTAAAAGAAGTATTTCAGTGGACGTTTGGTGAAAATCGAAATCATTCACCAAGATGGTCGCCAGATGGAACGAAGTTAGCTTTTGTTTCTAATCGATCTGGAAAAAATCAAATTTTTCTTTTATCTGCCATTGGTGGTGAAGCGAAGCAATTAACAAATGTGAAAAGTGGGGCACAAAACCCAATTTGGTCTCCAGATGGAAAGAAAATCGCCTTTTCCGTATCCATGAAAAAAGATGAGTCTTTACAACGAGAGCAATCTGATGAAAAAGATCAGAAAAAAAAGGAACTTGAACCATTAGAAGTAACGAAAATGAAATATAAATCTGATGGAGCTGGATTCTTTACTGGTCAATATCAACAAATTGCCGTAGTAGATGTTCAAACAGATGAAATGGATTTAATAACTGAAGGAGAGGTCCATTACTCCTTAATTGGCTGGTCGAATGACGGGAAATCGATTCTGTTTGGAGCAGACTTTTCAGAGGATACTGATTTTTCATTCTCGCAGAATATTTTCATTTTAAATATTGAAACAAAAGAAAGAACCCAAATCTCAAGTGGAAATGGTAGTTTTTATAGTGCCACCATGTCAAAGGATGGAAGTAAAATCGCTATAATCGGTAGTGATCGAAAATATGAAAATGCTACATTAAGCAAAATTTTTGTATATGATGTTCCATCAGGCGAATTACAATGCTTATCGAATAACTGGGATATTCCTGTAGGAGATTTTGTAGCAGGAGATTTTCAACAAGGAGCGGTATCCCCAGGACTACAATGGGCAAAAGATGATTCAGGATTGTATTTTATCGCATCTGAAAATGGGAATACGAATTTATACTTTACTGATTTAGACGGAAATTTAAAGAAGCTAACCGTTGAAAAAGCACATATATATGGTTTAACAATTAGCCAAACAGGACGTGCATTTGCAACCATTAGCTACACGAATCAACCAAGTGATTTATATGAAGTAGACTTAAATTCTAGAAAAGTTACAAGACTAACTCAAGTAAACGATCAGTTTTTACAAGATATTGAATTATCGAAGCCAGAAGAAATTCAATTCACGAGTGAAAAGGGTTGGACTGTTCATGGTTGGCTTATGAAACCAGTTGGATTTAAAGAAGGTGAAAAGTATCCATTAATTTTAGAAGTACATGGTGGTCCTCATGCTATGTATGCAAATACGTATTTCCATGAATTTCAAATGCTAGCATCAAGTGGTTTTGCAGTCCTTTATACCAATCCGCGAGGTAGCCATGGATATGGACAAGAATTTGTTGATGCCGTTCGTGGAGATTATGGTGGCGGAGATTATAAAGATTTAATGAATGCTGTTGATTATGTATTGGAAAACTTTAATTTTATTGACGAATCGCGTTTAGGTGTTACTGGTGGAAGCTATGGAGGATTCATGACAAATTGGATTATTGGACATACGAACCGTTTCCGTGCGGCTGTAACTCAAAGATCGATTTCTAATTGGATTAGTTTTTATGGTGTAAGTGATATAGGCTATTACTTTAATGAGTGGCAGCATAAACTCGATGTCAATGATTTTAATGGTTTATGGAATATATCACCAATTGCCTATGTTGAACAAATGAACACACCATTATTGATTCTTCACAGTGAAAAAGACTATCGTTGCCCTATTGAACAGGCAGAACAGTTATTTATCGCTCTTAAGCACCGGAAAAAAGAGGCAAAATTTATACGTTTCCCTGAGTCCAACCATGAACTATCAAGAAGCGGAATACCTAACTTAAGAATAAAAAGACTTGAATATATTCAAGAATGGTTCAAACAATATTTATAAAATAAGAAAAAGCTTGCGAACATTACCGCAAGCTTTATTTATGATCTCTTTTGAAAAAGTTCAAACAAAAAATTTTCACAAAGTAAGTTGTTTTTTATATGTAGGTCCTAATAATATGTTATAATTTATCTTAAGTATTTATAGTTTTTAAGTTTTTCGTCAATTGAAGAATTTACCTTTTAGTTTAAATGTATAAATTTTCATCGAGATTGATTTAAGGGAGATAAATGAATGGTACTAACATTTATTAATGAATGGTTTACAATGGAAAAATTAATGGATCTAATCCATCACTACCGCTCTTTAGGTCCACTTCCAGGAATTTTATTACCAATGATTGAAGCTTTCCTTCCGTTTTTGCCATTATTTCTATTTGTTATGGTGAATGCCAATGCCTTCGGGTTATTTTTTGGTTTTTTATATTCTTGGTTAGGAGCTTGTTTAGGTGCACTATTAGTATTTATGCTTATTCGAAGATTCGGACAAAAGAGGTTTTTTTCTTTTGTATCAAACCATAAACAAGTAAAAAAGTTTGTATCATGGGTTGACCGCCAAGGATTTGGTCTCTTATTTTTATTGCTTTGTTTTCCTTTTACACCATCCTCAATTGTAAATGTGGTGGCAGGCTTATCGAAAATCAATATTTACAAATATATGCTAGCCGTTACAACTGGGAAAATGGTGATGATTTATACGATAAGTTACATTGGACATGATATACGCTCTTTAATCGAACACCCGTTAGAAACAGCTAAGCTATTGGTCATTATATTTATTTTATGGCTTGTAGGTAAGCAGGTTGAAATTCGACTAAATAAAAAAGCAGAAAAAGAACTATATCAGCGAGGGGAAGAATAGCAATTTTTTCCACATTGTTTAACTGGGGGAGGTTATCGTGATTAAAGAAGGACTCGAATGGCTTAAGGCCATTTTAATCGGGGTTTTTGTCTTTATCATCATACAATGGTTTTTCTTTACCAATTATGAAGTTGAAGGTGTGTCTATGAAACCGACTTTACAAGATGGAGATAAGCTAGTGGTTGATAAGATTTCCTACCGTTTCGGAGAGATTAACCGATTTGATGTTATTGTCTTTCATGCGAATGAAAATGAAGACTATGTAAAACGTGTCATAGGTATACCAGGTGATGAAATTGAATACAAAAACGATCAATTGTTTATTAATGGGGAATATATTGATGAACCATTTTTAACCTCATTTCGGAATTCAAGTATGTTTGGCTCCTTAACTAACAATTTTAAAGTTACTGTCCCTGAAGGACATGTATTTGTAATGGGAGATAATCGAAGAGAAAGTTATGATAGTCGACATTTTGGACCAATTGAAATTGAAAAGATTGTAGGTAAAGTCAATATTAGATATTGGCCATTTGATGAATTTTCGTTATCGTTTGATTAATTTTAAGCACTAATTTAAGCCGAACAATAATTCTTAGTTCAAGGGGATTATTGTTCGGCTTTTTATTGTACAGAATACTAGTTTAGAACTACTCTTTTTCATTCACTTCTTTGCTCGCTTTATTTTTTAAAGATAAAATAGCATAAAAGTTGATGGTAAATAGACAAAGCATAATGAGAAATACGGCTTCTTTTGGCAAAATTGCTGCAATAAAGGATCCGAAACTTGCACCAATTAGTAAAATAAAGGAATAAAGTGAAATTGCCCTTGAACGCTCTTGGCCACTGATGATTCCAATAATATGAATAATAGTAGGAATCATTAAGGAGATTGATGCAACAAAGAAAATGGATAAGACTGCGGTAAGAAAATGATTTTCTGAAAAAAATAGGAAAAAGATACTAACCCAGCCTAAAAGGATACTTTTTTCTAATGTTTTCCATTCAGTATACTTTTGAATAAAAACATTTGTAAACAAACATAAAATGACCCCGATTAATCCAATTGCTCTAAAAACAATACTATTTGTAAAACTACTTGAAAGCTCATAGCTGAGTACTTCATAAAATCCGACAAAGGAAAAAAGAATTGAAAATACGATTACATAGCAAAGAGAGAGAGTATCGTTCCTTATTAAACTTAAGTACTGGTTTAGGGTTTCCTTCATTGAAATCTTAGTACGTGTAAAGTTTGTTTTAAGTAAAAAAATGCTAGCTAGGATAAAGAAAAGAAAATAAAGGCAACTAAATACAATGAAAACGAACTGCCAGGAACTCATGTGTAAAATTATGCTACTAGAAACTTGACCGATAATGCCCGCAGCTAAAAATCCTGCATTAATTAATGAAATCCATAATGTTCGTTCTTTTTCTCCAAATATTTCAAATACATAAGCGAATGCCACAGGAGCAAAGCTTGCTAATGTAAATCCTTGTAGTGAGCGAAAGATATATAGAAATAAAGGCTCACTTGCAAAAGAAATTAGTACGGTCGAAATGGCCGATAATAATAAACCAACCGTGATAATATGGCGGTTTCCAAAAGAAACTGAAATGGATCCGAAAAATAAAAGTCCGAATGCATAAAAAACAGTAAATAGCATACTTCCAATAGCTACTTGGTTTTCCAATATTTGCATCTCTGAGCTGATCGCTTGATAAAGTGGGATGAGCGAATAGATATTGCAACAGACGAGGATTCCAATAATTACAAGCATAACCCCATTTAAATGTTTTTGACTATACTTCATCCTCATTCCCCCCCTGAAATAGCCTATTCAAAACGGGGAATAAAGGTACTTTGTATCGCATTTCTTTTTCCTTCGTACAACCTATGATAAAATAATGAGATACTAATTGTTTATGTTCGTAAAACAGGCTGTTAATAAGGAGGTACGGAAATGTCGCTTCGATTTATTCTCGGCAGATCAGGTACTGGTAAAACGAAATTGATTATGGATGAAATGACTGAAAAATTAGTATCAGATCCACTTGGAAATCCAATTATATATATCGTTCCAGACCAAATGACATTTTTATCTGAATACAAGTTCGTTACAAACCCTAAATTGAAAGGACTATTAAGACTCCAAGTATTTAGCTTTACTAGATTAGCGTGGAGAATCTTACAAGAAACGGGTGGAATGAACCGACAACATATTAATTCAGTAGGGATTAGTATGTTGATTCGCAAAATTATTAACGAAAACAAAAAATCTTTAAAGATTTTTTCTCAAAGTGCTGATAAGACAGGATTTATTGAACATGTTGAGAAAATTTTAACCGAATTTAAACGTTATTGTGTGTCTCCAAATGAAATCTATCAATTTCAGAATGAAATAGAACCAAATCCTTCCATAGTAGATAAACTCCATGATTTATATATCATTTATCAACAATTTGAAGAGAGAGTTAGCCAAAAATATTTAGCTCAAGAAGACTATTTAACACTTTTAGCAGAGAAAGTGGTGGAATCGAATTATTTAAGAAATGCAGAGATCTATATTGATGGCTTTCATAGCTTTACTCCACAAGAATATGCGGTAATAGAACAATTATTAAAAAGTACGAAACGAGTAACAATCTGTTTAAATGCTGACCGTCCATATGTGGATTTTAGTGGGGATGAACTAAATTTATTCCGTATGACTGCAGGAACGTATGCATCAATATATGAACTAGCAAAAGTTCATAACATTGAAATGGAAGATGATATTGTTTTACAGGAAAAACTTCGATATCACCATCCTTCACTAGCATTTTTAGAAGAGTCGTTTGAAGTTTTACCAGTTAAAGCTTACTCTAATGACACGCAGGTATTTATTGGAGAGGCTCAAAATCCAAGAGCAGAAATTGAAGGTGTGGCTCGAAAAATCATTTCATTTGTAAGGGACCGTCATCTCCGTTATCGGGATATCGCAATTTTAGTACGTGGCGGAGAAAATTACCGAAATGTTATGGATACCGTATTTACTGATTTTCGAATTCCGTACCATATTGACTATAAACAGTCAATGTTAAACCATCCATTAATTGAGCTCATTCGTTCAACTCTTGAGACAATCTCGAGTTATTGGAGATATGATCCGATTTTTCGAGCTATAAAAACTGATTTATTATTCCCTAGAGACAATAATGTACACGTTATGCGAGAGCGGATGGATCGTCTTGAAAATTATGTCCTTCAATTTGGTATTCAAGGGGAAAAATGGTTGAGCAAAAAGCGTTGGACATATAGGAGATTTAGAGGCTTTGAGTTTGATATCCCACAAACTGATGCTGATCGAGAATTTGAGCAGGAATTAAATGAAAGCAGACTCCTTATTTCAGCACCAATAATTCGTCTGCAAAATCGTATGAAAAAGGCAAAAAATGGTAGGGAATTAGCTGAAGCTCTATATCTATATTTAGAAGAGTTAGATATACCAGCAAAACTTGAACAATTAAAGATTGAGGCAGAAGAACAAGGTGACTTGATATTAGGACGTCAGCATGAACAAGCATGGAATTCAATTATCGAGTTACTTGACCAATTTGTTGAAGTATTAGGTGAAGAACAAATCTCCATTAAAGAATTTATGGCAAGTCTTGAAGCTGGATTAGAATCATTACACTTCTCAATCGTACCACCAGCAATAGATCAAGTGCTAGTTGCTGATATGGAATTATCTAGACTTTCCGATGTAAAAGTAGTTTTTGTAATCGGATTAAATGACGGAGTATTGCCTAGGAAATTTCAAGACGAAGGAGTATTTTCAGATGAAGATCGGACAAGTCTAATTTCCCAAGGATTAAAGCTCGCACCAACAAGCAAAGAAAGACTTTTGGATGAGGAATTTATCGCTTATAAAGCATTTACGACGGCAAGTGATTATTTATTTGTAACTTATCCATTAGCAAACGAAGAAGGAAAAGCCATTTTACCTTCTCCATATATTAAAAGATTAAAAGAAATGTTCCCTCTTTGTAAAAAGCTGACTTTTGGAACAGACCCGATTGATGTTTCCTTTGAGGAACAGCTTGACTATTTAGTGAATGAAGATGTGGCATTAACTAATCTTACAAATCAACTGTCTGCTTATAAGAAGAGATATCCGATTGATGCCATTTGGTGGGATAGTTATAACTTTTGGATGGACCATCCTCAAAAATACGTGGCAACGAAAGTATTATCAAGCTTATTCTATGAAAATAAAGCTGCTAAACTTTCCGATACAACAGTTAAAGGTTTATATGGAAACACAATCCAAGCAAGTATTTCTAGAATGGAGCGGTTTAACAGCTGCGCGTTCTCCCATTTCTTACATTATGGATTAAACTTACGGGAACGAGAAATCTATCGTCTTGAAGCTCCTGATATCGGTGAAATGTTCCATGGAGCATTAAAGCATATCGGGGAGATCATTAATAAAGAAAATTTAAGCTGGGCAAATCTTACGAAAAATCAAATTCTCCGCCTTGTTGCACATGCAATGGAAACATTGGCACCGAAGTTACAAAATGAAATTTTACTAAGTTCAAATCGATATTTATATATCAAAAGAAAGTTAGAAAAAGTTATTTACCGCGCAACTTATACTTTAAGTGAGCATGCGAAGGCAAGCGGGTTTTCTCCTGTAGGAATGGAGATTTCATTTGGAAGAAATGGAGAGTTACCTCCAGTACAATTCCAATTGAAAAATGGTTCAAAAATGGAACTTGTTGGCCGAATTGACCGTGTTGATAAAGCAGAAAGCAAAGATGGTGTCTATTTAAGGGTTATCGACTATAAATCAAGTGGTAAAGATGTAAATTTAGGTGAAGTTTATTTTGGACTGGCCCTACAGATGTTAACCTATTTAGACATACTCGTTCGTTATTCACAAAATTTAATTGGTACGAAAGCATCACCAGCAGGAGTTTTATATTTTCATGTTCATAATCCGATGATTAAAAGTAATAAGCTGTTAACTCCCGAAGAAATTGAGGAAGAAATTTTTAAACAGTTTAAAATGAAAGGACTTATATTATCTGATCCTGAAATTGTCCGATTAATGGATACTACACTAGAAAGTGGAGAGTCCAAGATTATTTCTGCAGGAATTAAAAAAGATGGTCATGTTTCGTCTCGAAGTAAAGTTGCCTCTCAAGAGGAGTTTGATCAATTACGTGATTATGTTCAATACGTTTTCAAAAAGACAGGAGATGAAATCGTATCTGGAAATGTTGACATTTCCCCTTATAAATTAAAGGAGAAAACACCTTGTACGTATTGTCCATTTAAATCAGTTTGCCAGTTCGATACAACATTAAAAGAAAATAATTACCGTAATCTTCCTGTGTTAAAAAGAAATGAGGCACTTGAATTAGTCAAGGAGGTTGTTAAAAAATGATTATTCCACCAAAACCAGCCAATGTAACTTGGACTGATGATCAATGGAAAGCAATCCATGCATTAGGACGAGATATTCTTGTTGCAGCAGCAGCCGGATCTGGGAAAACAGCCGTCCTTGTCAATCGGATAATCCAGAAGGTTATTGATGAAGAAAATCCTATGAATGTGGATGAAATGTTAGTGGCAACTTTCACTAATGCTTCAGCTGCAGAAATGAGAGCACGGATTGCTGTTGCACTAGAAGAAGAAATCAAGAAAAATCCTGGCTCTCATCATTTACGAAAACAGTTGAGCTTATTAAACAATGCTTCCATCTCGACATTGCATTCTTTTTGCTTAAATGTAGTGAAGAAATATTACTATTTAATTGATATTGATCCAGGGTTTAGAATTGCTGACGATACTGAAATGCTTCTTTTGATGGATGAAGCTTTAGAGACAGTATTGGAAGCTGAGTATGGAAAACCAGATAATGAATCCTTTTTCAAAGTTGTTGATATTTTTACGAATGACCGAAATGATCAAGAGTTACAACAGTTGATTCTTAATTTATATACTTTTTCAAGATCACATCCCAATCCAGAAATTTGGCTTCGTCAGTTTATTGATTTTTACGATGTGAAAGAAGGACAAACGGTAGATGATTTACCATTTATTGGTCCTCTCAAATTCGATATTGAGTTACAGTTGCAAGAAGCAAAACGAAATTTTGAAGAAGCGTATAATATGACGAAATTACCAGGTGGTCCTGATAAACGAGCTAATAATTTTTTAAACGATATTGAAATCGTAAATCAATTGTTACAGGCGAAAGAAGAATCCTTTGAAGTATTGTATCATCAGTTTCAAAATATTTCCTTTACAAGATTAAGCGCGTGTAAAGGAGATGAATATATTGAAGAGCTTTTAGAGCAGTCTAAAGAATTACGTGAAAAGGGTAAAAAGATTATTCAAAAGTTAAAAGACGAAATCTTTAGTAGAAAACCAGAGACATACCTAAAAGATTTACAGGAAATGAAAGATCCAGTTTCTGTTTTAGTTGATCTAGTATTAAAGTTTTTTAATGAAATGGATCGATTAAAGACTGAAAAAGGTTTAGTCGATTTTTCTGATATGGAACATTATGCTTTAAAAATTTTAGGAAGATTTGATAACGAAACTGGAGAAATTGTGCCGACTGAGGCAGCTAGGCAGTATCGAGATCAATTTAAAGAAGTTTTTATTGATGAATACCAAGATACAAATATGGTACAAGAAACGATTTTACAACTTGTGAAAAAACCAACTGAAGAACGTGGAAATTTATTTATGGTTGGTGATGTAAAGCAATCCATCTATCGTTTTAGATTAGCAGAACCGAATTTGTTCTTACAAAAATATTTACGATTTAACTCTGAGGGGAATGGTGCAGGACTTCGCATTGATTTATCCCAAAACTTTAGAAGTCGTAAAGAAGTATTAGATGGTACCAACTTTATTTTCAAACAAATCATGGGTGTTAAAGTCGGGGAAATCGATTATGATGAGGCAAGTGAACTTAAATATAGTGATACGTACCCTGAAGACGAGTTTCCAGTAGAGGTAACGATTATTCATAAAGAGTCTGGAGCCAGTGATAAAAGTAATAGTGAAGAATTTGATTCCACTGATGATGAACAACAAGAAGAATTTAGCAAAGAAGAACTAGAACAATCCCAATTAGAATCCAGATATGTTGCTAAGAAAATTCGAGAACTAATTGATTCTGGACAGAAAATTTATGATTCGAAGTCGAAGTCTTATCGGAAGATAACTTATAAAGATATCGTAATCTTGCTTCGCTCTTTTGTTTGGGCTCCTCAATTTATGGAAGAATTAAAGAGTTTTGGGGTACCAGTCTATGCTAATATCTCAACAGGATACTTCCAAGCTGCTGAAGTATCCACGATTTTATCATTATTAAAAGTCATCGATAACCCATTTCAAGATATTCCATTAGCAGCAACATTACGATCACCAATCATAGGTCTTAATGAAGAAGAGATGGCTAAAATAAGAATCCATATGAAAAAAGGTAGTTACTATGAAGCGGCTAAGCACTTTTTAAATGAACCAGTCTCTTCAGAATTTGAAGAACAAATTCAATATAAATTAAAAACGTTTTTTGACTTACTAAAAAGATGGCGATCTATTTCAAAAGTAAGTGGAGTTTCAGACTTGATTTGGACTATATATCGTGATACGAAATTCTTTGACTTTGTCGGTGGTCTTCCAGGAGGTAAACAGCGTCAAGCCAATTTGCGCGCTTTATATGATCGAGCGAGACAATATGAATCAACGTCATTCCGCGGTCTATTTCGATTTTTACGTTTTATTGATCGAATGCAAGATCGAGGAGAAGATCTTGGCGTCGCTAGAAGTTTAAGTGAGCAAGAAGATGTCGTTCGGATTATGACGATTCATAGTTCAAAAGGTTTAGAATTTCCTGTTGTATTTTTAGCTGGAATAGGTCGAGAATTTAATTTTATGGATATTAAAAAACCATATTTATTTGATAAAGAATTTGGATTTGCTACGAACTATGTAAACCCTGAAAAACAAATTCGTTATAATTCTTTAATCCATATGTCGATTGTCAAGAAAAAGTTATTAGAAGTCGTTTCAGAGGAAATGCGAGTTTTGTATGTCGCATTAACTCGTGCTAAAGAAAAGCTCTACTTAATTGGTTCAACGAAAAAGATAGACAAATTGTTAGCAGATTGGCAAAAACATTTGAATCAAGATGGATGGCTATTACCTGATTTTGACCGGATGCAAAGTAAAAGATATTTAGATTGGATAGGTCCCGCACTCATTAGACATGAAAATAGTCGTACCTTACGTTTAACAACTCCTTCTGAATTAGTAAATTCAGAGGTTTTCAATCATCCTTCTAAGTGGGTAATACAAATAATACGTGATACGGACATTGCTAGCATGACACTAGATGAAGATGAAATTGAAGAAAATCTATTAGAATATGTTAAAAACGGTGAAAAAGTACCAATTCAGTCGGAACTAAAAGAAAAAGTTGAAAAAAATCTTACGTGGGAATACCCGTATATTTTGTCGACCCATCATCGAAGTAAGCAGTCTGTTTCTGAAATAAAGAGACAAAAAGAGATACGAGACTCAGAATCTGGACTTGACCTCATGAGAAAATTTAGTAAACCATTATTTGACCGTCCGAAATTTTTACAAGAAAAGAAATTAACTCCTGCTGAAAAGGGGACGGCGATGCACTTAGTAATGCAACATGTGAATTTTGACTTTAAACTAACAAAAGAGTCTATTCATCAATTATTGCAAGGAATGATATTAAGAGAGCTATTAACGAGTGAAGAAGTAGAAAGTATTAATGTGGATGATATTCTTTCTTTCTATGATTCTGAGATTGGTGAGAGATTACTCAAAGCAAAATGGGTGAAGCGAGAAGTACCGTTTAGTTATTCCCTTTCTTCTAAGGAAATTTACAGTGATTGGAATGGAGGAAGTGAAACGGTATTTATCCAAGGGATTATTGACTGTTTATTTATGGAGGAAGATGGCCTCGTTTTAGTAGATTACAAAACGGATCAAATTACGGGAAGATTTTCCAACTTTGAGTCTGCATTACCGATCTTAAAAGACCGTTATGAAGTGCAAATTCAGTTATATAAACAAGCGATTGAGGCAATTATTAATCAACCAATTAAAGATGCTTACCTATTCTTCTTTGATGGAAGTCATGTTATTAAAATGAATTAAAGTCATAATAAATTAAATTTAAAAGATGTAAAAAGTTAATCCGAGTTATCATTCTAATCATTTGTTAGAATCATTAACTCGGATTTTTTTATGAAGTGAAAGAAGATTCTCCATTTATTCATTTGCAACATTTGGTTGATCGATTGCATCTTGGTCAATTGTATTTGTTGAACTAAACCCGTTATTAGTAATAACAATACCTGCAGTATTAACAGAACCAGAACCTTCATTTGATTTACTATTTGACTTTGGTGAAATATTAAGGGCATCACCAAAGTTAACGACACCTCCACCAATATTTACAATTTGAATTGAACCGATTATGGCTGGCATAAAACCATCCTTTTTAACTGATAATTTCTCAATTAATGATTTTCTTTAAAAATATTATATGTTATTTTTTACCGATTGATTTGAATATTCATTTTTTCTTCTTGTTTTCTATCTTCTAATTGTCTAATATGTTTAAGACGGTTATCCCCATAAATATGATTACTTGAACCAATATGGATAATCGATGATGTGGTAACACCAATAATTTCTATATCGCCGACAGTAATGACAGGATTTTCATTTTGTTTAATAATAAGGATGGATTCGTTAATAGGTAAGAAGTCAGGTTTACTATAGAAAACGGGGGAATTAAATGTACCTTCATTACCAGCAAAATATTCTCTTTCTCGTTGCAAAGATAACCCGCTCGTGAAAGATGTAATTTCTTTTGAATCTCCAATTTGGAAAACGGAACTAAAACTAACGGTATTGACCTTCATTGAATTGACATTAGATATTCTTCTAAACATGATTCTTTCCTCAATTCATTTCTTGCATTATTCTGGTGGGAGTAACACAAATGGACCTACAATTAATGATTCAGGTGGAGTATCGAAATATGAAACGAGTTGAATAGTATTCGTATCACCGACAAGTACAAATGAGGAGTTTGCTACACCAATGATTTGAATTTGACTAATTCCTAAATTTCGATTAATAACTTCATATATCATTTTGTTCTCCACCTTTCATAGGAAATTGGCTGAAAAAGCTATGGACGGCCTTTTCTATATCTGCTTTCAGTAATTGGATAATTTGTTTTTCAATTTCATCAAATGGTAAGTGCCGCTTCTCATTTAGAAGTTTATTAAGATAATACTCAAGTCGGTTGGGTAGCTGTTTTTGAATATCATTTTGTATAAAGTGGGTATAGGAATCATCTAACCTTAATCCGAGTTGTTTTTTCGTATCTTCAACAATAATCGGAACTTCTTCATCCACATATTGAAAAATTGCATCTTGCAATCGCATCTTTTCTTCAGTGCTAATCTGATTTGGTGTATTCGGAATATTAGGAGGGAGGCCAATTCCAAATTCATCCATATTTTGTAAATCTTGCGGATTAATTCCAATATTTAAAGTACCTTCTAATCGTTCTATTTTTAATTGATCAAAGTGATAATCAATTCTCTCGACTGTTACAGGCGGTTGTTTTTCTATTGATTCAATTTGCTCCGTTAGCTGTTTATTAGCTTTCTCTAAGCTTTTAACTTTTTCCTGTAATTTCGTGATATGGGCGGCCATTTGATTTATGATAGATAAAATATCATAACTACTCAAAGTTGTTCCTCCTCTCAAAGTTCCATAATTGTAATTGTTTATTACCCATGGGCTTGAAAAGGAACTGTGATTGGATCCATAGAAGGAGTAACAAAACCATTATGATAAGGCTCAGGTGCGGGACCTGTGAAACCGCCAGTATTTGCAAGAGTTGTTTTTGCTTTAATAATTCCTGCACTTCCAATTTGGAGGACGGAAGAGTTATTGATTGAATTCACCTTTAAGATATTGATATGAATAGATTGTTGGATATAAAAGTTCATGGTCTACCACCTTTTTCTTAAGATCCATATCTTTTTTTTAGATCTCTAAATATTAAATTGAACTGCTTGGTCTATTAGATCCTTGTCAAACGTATTTGTGTTGCTTCTATTGTTGTAAACTGTAAGATTTTCTGCTGTATTAAAGGAGCCTGCACCAGAGTAGGTTTTACTTGCAGAGCTAGGAGCAATTCGAAAAACATCTCCAATATTAAAAACCCCACTCGATCCTATACTATTTACTTGAACTACCCCTACAATAGCAGGCATTGTACACACATCCTTCTCTTTCATTACTTTATTGTATGTTAAAGCCTGCAGATGGTGATTGAATTGCCTAACCTAATCCAACCCTTGGGAAATTTAAATGTCGAGATGATATTTTAGTAGAGCTTTTTGTCCGATTTATATATACTGAGTTTAAAAGTGGAAAAAGGTGGGACGATGACGAATAATATTTCACCCATAAAAGAAAAAGAACGTCTGATAGCAATCGATGTAATGAGAGGGATTTCAATCTTAGGCATTTTTTTAGTGAATATTTTTGCCTTTACAACTCCTTATTTATATGTAGACCAAGCTGAATATGCGGAAACTAAATTTGATCAATGGGCTTATCAATTTGTCGATATTTTTGTACAGGCGAGTTTTTATCCTTTATTTGCATTTTTGTTCGGTTATGGATTATTCATATTGAAAAATCGAATAGAGGACCGAAATAAATCATTTCGTCCGCTTGCAGTACGACGATTTTCACTACTCATTCTTTTTGGTTTTCTTCATGCGGTTTTATTATGGCCAGGTGATATATTATTTGTATATGGTGTTTGTGGATTGTTATCATTATTATTTATTCAATTATCCCCTAAAGCTTTAACAAGTATTTCTATCACGGCATATACATTGTTTTTCGGTTTTATTACTCTTCTAAGTGTTATTTCTGAAAAATTGGGCTTAATGGATGATTATTATGAATCATTAATACCATTAGCTAATGCAGTTACTGATATTTATCAGTCAGATAGTTTTATTGAGATTACTTTCCAGAGATTTATTGATTGGAAATCAGTAAATATAGACGGATATATTGAAATCATTTTTGCTGTATTACCATTTGTTTTATTAGGAATTGCTGCAGGAAAGTCTAAAAAATTTGCTGTTACTGAAAGAAATAGACGATTTTTCAAAAAAGTGTTACTGATTGCTTTACCAATCGGACTATTTTTAAAAGGAATGCCTTATCTTTTGGGCGGCTCATTTGTTTTTGAAGTGATTCAAGATTATTTCGGAGGAGCAATTCTTGCGGCAGCCTACATTTTAATCATTTTTCTACTGGTTAAAGATAAAGAAACTTTCTTTTCTCGAAGTTTTGCGAATGTAGGGAAAATGTCGCTTTCAAACTATTTGATTCAGTCCATTATTTGCTCAACACTCTTTTATGGATATGGATTTGGCTGGTTTATGAAGGTTTCTTATTCGAATTTAATTTTATTCGTTTTGGTTATTTATTTTTTACAAATTATATTTAGTTCAATTTGGCTTAGGAAATTTAGATTTGGACCTTTTGAATGGATTTTACGTTCATTTACTTATTGGAGGGTGCAAATCATGAAAATTAATTAAGGCGGGAGATTGGAATGAAATTTTTAACGGCTAAAAATATAGAAGGGAAAATTTTTATAGGAGTAACCATTAATCAAGACAAAACGATTGTTGACCTTAATGCACTTGATGAACACAAATCTGGTGAGAAAACTTTGCCAGATTCATTGCTTGATGGGATTTATGAAGGAGAATCATTTTTGACTAGAGTAAAGGAATTGCTTAAAGCAGTTGAGCCTTCTTATACTTATCCAGTATCGGATATTGAATTCTTACCTCCACTATCAAAATTACAAAAAAATATATTATGTGTGGGTAAAAATTATCGCGAGCATGCGATTGAAATGGGTAGTGAAGCTGATATTCCAACAAACTTAATCGTTTTTACAAAAGCACAAAACACATTATTAGGACATCGACATAAAATTCCTAATCATCAAGATATCACTCAAGAGCTAGATTATGAAGGGGAACTTGCTATTATTATTGGTAAGAAGGGAAAAAGTATTAAAAAGGAAGAAGCTTATGATTATATTTTTGGGTATACAATCTTAAATGATATTACTGCACGAGATATTCAAAGTCGTCATAAGCAATATTTCCTAGGAAAAAGTTTAGATGGTAGCTGTCCGATTGGCCCTTGGATTGTACATAAGTCTACTATTACTAATCCTGAAAAACTGTATATTGAAACAAAAGTAAACGGAGAAGTTCGTCAATCATCCTATACAAGTGAATTTATTTTCTCTATTGGGGAGATTATTGAGACGATTTCAAAAGGTATGACACTTGAGCCAGGGGATATTATTGCAACAGGAACTCCTCAAGGGGTTGGTAAAGGGTTTAATCCACCAAAGTTTTTAAGGAGTGGCGACATGATCGAAGTTACGATTGAAGGAATTGGTACATTAGTCAATGAAATTGATTAAGTTATGAAATTTATGGTAGAATCATTTAAACACGTTCACATAATTCATAATTCATGAACAGTTTTTGAAAAAATTTTAAGAAATGGAGGGATTAGTTATGTTACATGCTCACATTACATCATGGGCGCTTGCGTTAATTCTATTTATTGTTACATTCGTTTTATTAAAAAACGGAAATACAAAGCAAGCTAAAGTTTTTTCAATGATTTTAAGAGTGTTATACATAGCGATAATTGTAACTGGTATTATGCTTTACTTAGATGTGATGAATGTCATTAAAGATCCATTGTATCACCTTAAAATGTTATTTGGACTATTAACAATTGGAATGCTAGAAATGTTATTAGTTCGAATAACTAAAGGAAAAAGTACACCAGTTTTTTGGACATTATTAGTTGTAGCACTTGGGGTTACAGTATACTGTGGTTTAGCTCTACCACTTGGTTGGGCACCATTTTATCAAGCGTAAAAAATTAAGGTATTCCATATTTCTATTCCGTTATAAAGAATTTAGAAATAAGGAATACCTTATTTTTATTTATAACGATAAATATTATGTTAAGTTGGAGGTTTAACGCCATATAACAATGTTCTCTCACCAGTATTAATTGTAAACTCAAAACGGTCTTTTCTATGTAAATCATAGTCAAAGAAATGATGGATGCTGACAAGTTTTTCAGTATTATCAAAAACTAAAAAGTTTACTCCGTACTTTTTGGAGGATAATAAATAAGATAGGTGATTATGGCAATAAATGATATCATAAACCGAGAATCCTAACCCATTTAAATTAGTAATAAACTGATAAAATGTTTCATCATCTAATTCCTTTAACCATTGTTCAAAAGAGTAGGGAAGTTTCTTTCGAATTTTTACCATATCATAGTCTTTTAATACATATTGCCAATGCTGACCTTTAACAAGATAAGTCGAAACTAAAAATCCTTTTTTCCAAGTATGTTGGTCATAGACGTGGATTTCGCAAGATAGGAAACAATCTAGGGGAAATGCTTCATCTGTATCTTTATCAAAGAAGACCCAATCATCATTAATTAGTTCTACTGTTCCTTCGCTAAATGCCCTTGGTTGATTATTTAGAAATATAATCCGTTCGTTTTTCATTCTGTCCTCCAAATGATGTTATTTATCATCAATGGTTTTGACAAGTGCGTTTTGTTTTATACGTTATGAAATAGAAGTTTTACTTTTCATGAAAACAAATCATCGAGTAATCTATCTTCAGTCGGTTATAATAACTAGCAAAAAAGTTATAAATGGATTACAGTATTTATAAAAGAATAGTTTTGGAGTAAGAAATGAAAAAAAAGAAATTATTGATATTGATCAGCATAGGAGTTTTTCTTGCTTTAGCTATATTCATTTTAGGTCAATTAGGTTTTTATGGACTTGGTTCAGTCAACTCAGTGAATGAAAAATATCCAAAAGGAAGTGTCGAGCTTCCAATCCCTGGAATACTGGATGATTTGAATTCAGATCCAAACAAAGCTGAATTTTACATTACAGCTCAAAATGGAACTCACCAATTTTTTGATGGTGTTGAAACGAGTACGCTTGGGTATAATGGTAGTTTTTTAGGACCAGTTATTAAGGTGAGAACTGGGGAAGAGGTAACTATTCATGTAGAAAACCAACTTGATAAGGAAACAACCGTTCATTGGCACGGATTAAAGGTTGATGGAGCAATGGATGGTGGAGTACATTCTCATATCCATCCAGGAAGTAAGTGGATAGCCAATTTTACAATAAATCAACCTGCTACCACACTTTGGTATCATCCCCATCAAATGGGAGAAACAGCAATCCAAGTGTATAACGGCTTAGTTGGATTATTCTTAATTGAAGATGAGATTTCTGATGAATTAAATATACCAAAAGATTATGGATATAATGATATTCCTTTAATCATACAAGATAAAGATTTTGATAAAAATGGACAATTGGACTATCAATTAACTATTCGAGATTATAATATGGGAAAGATTGGAGATACAATTATAGTCAACGGTGCAATAAACCCATATGTAGAAGTGCCTAAAGGTCTAGTAAGGTTTAGAATATTGAACGGTTCAAATGGCGGAATCTATGATTTAGAACTTTCGACTAAAACTGAATTTTATCAGATTGCAAGTGATGGTGGTTTTCTTGAAAAACCTGTTAAACTGAATAAATTACGACTCGGCCCTGCTGAGAGAGCAGAAATTCTTGTAGACTTTTCAAAATTATCCAATGAAGAAAAAATAGAACTTATGAACAACGGTTCTTCCTTTATGCAATTTTTTATTAAAGATGATGAGGTTTTGTCTGCCAAGCATTTTGAAGTTCCAAAGCAATTAACGGAAATTGAAAGACTTAAAGAAAGTGATGCTATACAAACACGTGAATTTATTTTTGGTGGATATGGAAAATTTGTAAATATTAATCATAAGAAAATGGATATGGACCGAATTGATGAAGTAGTCAGTTTGAATACAATTGAAGTGTGGAATATCAACAATTGGACAGGAACTTTGCACCCGTTTCATGCTCATGGAGTTCAATTTCAAATTTTAGAACGAGAGGGGAAAGCACCTCCTGAGAATGAGTCTGGCTGGGAAGATACATTTTTAGTTGGACCAGGGGAAGATGTGAAGGTTATTGCGAAATTTGAAAATAAAGGTCTCTTCATGTATCACTGCCATATTCTTGAACATGAAGATGCAGGGATGATGGGACAATTTTTAGTGGAATAGAATAGTGCGTGCACGAGTTGGAGAAGG
>Ga0180215_1000799_pt1 | contig 37015 bp, 32 predicted proteins | sample eDN3rd37CBELigBY_FD_128871 | JGI IMG/M metagenome (GOLD analysis project Ga0180215, IMG submission 128871) | Enriched backyard soil microbial communities from Emeryville, California, USA - eDNA 3rd pass 37_C BE-Lig BY (version 2) (version 2) | ecosystem: Environmental > Terrestrial > Soil >...
CCACCCCGTCCCGAGGATGGTGGCCGCCGCGGTCCACACAGTGTCATTGAGCCTGGCGGCGCCGAGCGATCCCCCCGTGACGAGCAGGGTGAGCTTTCGCGGATCGAGCCCGAAGAACTCGACGGCTTCCTGTCGCCTCGCATGGCGGTCCAGCGTCTCGATCTCGCGGCGTAAAGGCATGCCCACTGTGCGCGCGTGCGGAAGCCTCGTCGAGGCGAACGCGACCCCAACGTGGCGCGTGAATCTGCTGCCCAGTCGGTTCGCCAGGCCCGGCCTCGCGTTCGCCTCATGGATGACGAGCGGGATCCCGAGGCGCCGTGCCGCCAGATACGCGGGAGCCGAGACGTAGCCACCGAACCCAACGAGCACGTCAACGTCGTTGTCGAGCATCAATTGGCGGATGTCGGCGATCAGCGCCCGGAAACGCGACGGGAACCGAAGTGCGGCCGCGTTCGGGCGGCGTGGAAACGGCAATCGCTCCACCGTGAGCAGCTCGTAGCCGCGCGCCGGCACCAACCTCGATTCGAGCCCCTCTGACGTTCCGAGGGCGAGGATCGTCGCATCCGGCTCTCGTTCGCGAAGGCGGTCGGCCACAGCGAGAAGCGGGTTGACATGACCAGCCGTACCCCCGCCCGCAAGCAGGTAGGTGGTCACCGAGCACCGCCGTTCACTGCCGTGTTGGGACGTCTGGCGAACGACAGCGCGATGCCGATCGCGGTCATGCTCGAGATGAGGGCTGTTCCGCCGGCAGACATGAGCGGAAGGGGAACGCCGAGCACGGGCAGCACACCCAGCACGACGGCGATGTTGACGAAGGCCTGAACGATCACCCACACCATCACAATGCTGACAGTGATCTTCGCGAACGGGTCGGGGTTGGAACGGATGATGCGCACGAAAGCGATCGCCATGACCAGGAACAGCGCGAGCACCAGCATGGCACCAAGGAGTCCCAGCTCCTCACCGATGATTGCGAAGATGAAGTCGTTGTCTGCCTCCGGCAACCAGTTCCATTTCGCCTTCGAGTTGCCGAGTCCGACCCCGAAGATGCCCCCGGATGCCAGGGCCCACCAGCCGTGCACGGTCTGCCAGCAGGAACCGAGGAAGTCGTTGTCTGTCGTGCAGCCCTCCTGCCAGGCCTGGATGCGGGTCTGGCGAGACAGGGAGGCGAAGGCAACGATCGCAGCCCCCACGGAGAGAGCGGCAACCAGTGCGGCGAGATACCTCAGGCGCACACCGGCGAAGAAGAGCGCACCCATGACGATCGCTGTGATGATGAGCGCGGTACCCATGTCGCGACCGAGCAGCACGAAACCGATCGCTGCTCCCGCCACAGGACCCACGGCGATGGCAAGCTTCTTCCAGTCGTGAAGCTCCGACTGCTTTCGCGCCAGGGTGCTCCCGAGCCAGATGACGAGGGCGAGTTTGACGACCTCAGACGGCTGCATGTTGATCGAGCCGATCATGATCCAGTTGGTGTTGCCCTTGACGCCGTAGCCGAGCGGTGTCGCCACGGTGAGGAACTGCAGCCCCAGCCCGACAATGATCGCGAGGGGCGCCCACTTCTTCCAGAAGACTGCGGGCATCCGTGACGCGATGAGCATGAGCGGAAGCCCGAGGGCGGCGAACGTCGCCTGCCTTTCGAAGCCCCTGAAGAAGTTGTCGGACTCTGTGTACGACGTCACGGATGACGAAGACAGCACCATCACGAGGCCGCAGGCGACCAGGAAGAGGGTTGTTCCCAGCAGGAGAAAGTAGTTGCCCGTCTCTGCAGCGAACAGGCGCCTCACCGCTACGAAGGCGGCTGGAGCGTTTCGGCGCTGTTCCTGTTCGCGCTGTCGTTGTTCGCGCTGTTTCTGTTCGCGCTGTCGTTGTTCGCGCGGTACTTGTTGGCGCTGTGCCCGTTCTTGCTGCGGGGAGGTGTTGGCGGCTGGGCGAGACCTATCGGCCGGTTGCGGGGGTCGACGGGGGCGGATCGTCGTCATCTGCCTCATCTCCCAACTGGTCGTGCACTGCCCTGGTGAACTGTCTGCCTCGGTCTGCGTAATCGTGGAACTGATCCATCGACGCCGCTGCGGGCGCCAGGAGCACAACATCACCCGACACCGCGACACCCCGGGACAGACGAACTGCCGCAGGCATCACCTCTTCAGTGTCATTCGTGTCGACCTCGAAGACCGGTATGCCGGGGGCGTGTCGTGCGAACGCTGCAAGCAACTGGCGCCTGTCCTCGCCGATCAGCACCGCGGCCTTCAGCCGGTTCACCTGGCTCATGACCAACTCGTCGACCGCAACACCCTTGAGCAGACCGCCGACGATCCAGACCACGGAGGGGAAGGATGAGAGCGCGGCGACAGCAGCGTGAGGGTTGGTGGCCTTCGAGTCGTTGACCCAGCGGATGCCGGCGTGCACCGCGATCACCTCGGTGCGGTGACGGTCGAGATGGAATGACACGAGTGCAGCACGCACGGCCTCCGTCGACACCCCGATGGAGCGTGTCAGCGCCGCCGCAGCCAGCACGTTCGCGACCATGTGCGGCGTGGCCAGCCCGGTCGACTCGAGTTCGTCCAGCGTGATCAGCTCGAGCGCAGACTCCCTGCGGTCATCGAGGAACGCACGGTCGCAAAGGATCCCATCGACGATCCCGAAGTCGCTGGGGCCCGGGATGCCGAGGTCGAATCCGATCGCACGACAGCCCTCGATGACATCCGCCTCTTCGACCATGGTGAGGGTCGCGCTGTCTGCGCGGTTGTAGATGGCGGCAGTGCGTGTGTTGCGATAGACCTTCGCCTTGTCCGCTGCATAGGCTTCGGCAGAGCCGTGCCAGTCGTAGTGGTCCTGCGCGACATTGAGGCAGACGCTTGCCTCGGGCGAGAGGCTCTCTGCGTAGTGCAGCTGGAAGCTCGACAACTCGACGATGAGGCAGTCCCAGCCGACCGGATCCCGCACAGCGTCGAGCACAGGTACGCCGACGTTGCCGCAGGCGATCGCCCGCCGCCCGTCTGCGATGGCCATGGCCGTCGCCAATTGAACCGTCGTGGTCTTTCCGTTGGTTCCCGTGACAGCAAGCCAGGGAGCCGGCTCGCCCACTTTGTCTCGCAGGCGCCAGGCGAGCTCGACATCGCCCCATACGGGCACGCCGCTCTTCCTGGCCCACTGGATGAGCGGATGCGTCGGGCGGAAGCCTGGCGACGTCACGACCAGTTCAGGGCCGAACTCTTCGATGTCGTCGACGGTGCCGTCGGCGGGGTCCCTGGTGATGAGCCCCGCCCCGATGACCTCAAGCAGCTCTGCGCGCTGAGGGTCGCTCTTCTCTGTCAGGACGAGTACCTGCGCACCCAGCTCGACGAGTGTGTCAGCAACCGAGAACCCCGTGAGTCCCAGCCCGAGAACGACGGCCCTGAGCCCACTCCAGTCTGCGTGCCAGCTGGCAAGCTCCTGCACCTGTTCGGCAGACCTCATGACGAGCGGGAGAGCCATTCGAGGTAGAACAGCCCCACCCCTCCTGCCACGAGCAGGCCGGCGATGATCCAGAAGCGCACGACGATCGTGACCTCCGCCCATCCCTTCATCTCGAAGTGGTGGTGCAGCGGGCTGGCCCGCCAGATGCGCTTGCCCTTGGTGAGCTTGAAGTAGGTGCGCTGGATGATGACCGACATCGTCACGATCACGAACAGTCCGCCGATGAAGACCAGCAGGAGTTCGGTGCGCGACAGGATGGCGAGTGCGGCAAGCGCGCCACCCAACCCGAAGGCTCCTGTGTCGCCCATCATGATCTGGGCAGGCGACGTGTTCCACCAGAGGAAGCCGATGAGGGCGCCGACGATGGTCGACCCCATGACGGCGATCTCCAGCGGGCTCGAGACGTTGTAGCACTTGAACATGTCTTCGGCAGCCGACTGGCCGTTGTAGCACCACTGCGTGTACTGCCAGAAACCGATGATCACGTACGAGCCGATCGCGAAGATCGACGCCCCTGCAGCGAGGCCGTCGAGCCCGTCTGCCAGGTTCACCGCGTTCGACACACTCGTGGTGATCACGACGATCCAGGCGACGATGGCGATCACGCCGAGCACGGGCCCGAAGATGACGACGAGGTCGAGGAAGGGGATGTCGCGAACCCAGGAGATCGCGGATGATACGGGCGCCAGCTGGTTCTCGTCGCGCACCTCCAGGCCCACGATCGCGAAGATGATGGCGACGATGACGGTGCCGATGATCTTTCCGATACCCGGCAACCCGAGGCTGTTCTGGCGTCGAACCTTCATGTAGTCATCGATGAAGCCCACCAGTCCGAGCCCCACCATCATCAGGATCACGAGCAGTGCCGTCGCCGACGGGGGTTCCTGCGCGAGCAGCTTTGCGAGCAGGTACGAGAAGATCACCGCTGTGATGAAGACGATGCCGCCCATAGATGGCGTACCGCGCTTGACAACGTGCGTTGTCGGCGTGTCTGCCCGGAAGAACTGACCGAGGTTCATACGTCGGAACAGCAGGGCGAAGAGCGGCGTGAGCAACAGAGAGAAGATGAGGGCGAAACCGCCGGATGCGAGGAGGACGATCATGGGATCGCCTCGCCCAGTCGATGCGCGAGGGTTGAGAAACCGGCGTGCTTCGATGCCTTCACGAGCACCACGTCTTCTGGCTGCAACTCCTCACGCAACAGATCGTATGCCTCATCGACCGTGTCAACGAGCACCGACTCTCCGTCCCACGAACCCTCGAGTCCGGCCGCATTGTGGATGTGCCTGGCGTCGTGCCCGACCACGACCAGCTTCTTGACGTTCAATCGCACGATCAGGCGGCCGATTCTGTCGTGTGCCGCGGCGTGGTCGTCGCCATCACCGTCGACTGTGAGTTCTCCCAGCACCGCGACGGTTCGGCGTGCGATGCCCACCTGGGCCAGGGCTTTCAATGCCGCAGCGGTCGACTGCGGCTCGGAGCCCGCGGCGTCGTCGATGATGGTCACGCCATCCGAGCGATCGATCCGCTCCATTCGGCCAGGTCCCGCCCCGCGCAACGACTCGAGGGCTTCGACGGCATTGTCGAGTGTCACCCCGTGGGCGAGAGCGACAGCAATGGCGGCCAGCGCGCTCGTGGCGAGGTGCTCACCCAGAACCCGGAGGCTGACCCGCCGTACTTCGCCCCGCGCGCGCAGGGAGAACGTCGTCCCATCGATCGACACATCCACGTCGTCTGCCCGCACGTCTGCGGCCGGGCTGAGCCCGAACGTGACGAGGGTACCTGCGGAAGACTGCCAACTGGAGTGGTCCGCGCTGATCACGGCAACCGACTCGGGGGAAAGCGTGGACAACGCGCCCTCTGCGTCCGATCCGTCGTCGCCCGGCCCGGGCGAGATGACCACAGCTGTGGGCATCCGTTCCGCCTCGGGTACTGCCCTGAGAGCAGCGTCGATCATGGTTCGGGTGGTCGCCTTTCCGGCGGACCCGAACACGCGAAGACGTGACACCCTACGACCACCCTGCTTCACGCAGGGCCGCCCTGGCCTCTGCCCGTGCAGAGTACGGCGTACGCACACCCTGGATGTCGCGGTAATCCTGATGTCCTGGCCCCGCCCAGAGAATGGAGTCACCCTCGCGCGCGAGCGAGACAGCGGCCCTGATCGCCTGCTCAGGCGGGCTCACCTCGTGAAGCTCTGCCTGATGTTCGGCCAGGGCAGCGCCCTCGATGAGGGTCGCACGTATCGATGTGGGGTCTTCGAACCGCGGATGGTGGTCGGTGATGACGAGGATGTCTGAGTACTCCGAAGACACCCGGCCCATTTCGTGCCGCTTGCTGGGGTCACGATCTCCATCCGCCCCGACGACCATGATCACGCGGCCGGTCGTCACCCGCCGCACAGCCTCCAGGGTGTTCAGGAACGCGTCTGGGCTGTGCCCGAAGTCGACGTACACGGTGGGACCACGATCACCGGACACCCGCTCGGTGCGTCCCGGAAGGTAGGCATCGACACCGTCTGAGACAGCGTGCCCGATCGCCTCCAGCTCGAAGCCGGCTTCGACGAGCATCACGATGGCGAGAGCGGCGTTCGAGGCCATGTGCCTGCCGATGATCGGAATCCTCGTGGTCAACGACCTGTTCTCGGGCCCCGACAGGGCGAATCTCGTGTACTCCGCGACCTCTTCGAGGATCTCCACCTGCCACTCAGCGCCGCTCTCTGCACCGAAGCCGACGGTCGTGACCGGGATGCGTGACACGTCGACGATCTTCTGCCCCCACGGCGAGTCGAGGCTGACAACGCCGCGCCTCGCCAGTTCAGGGTCGAAGAACTTCGCTTTTGCCTCGAAGTATTCGTCCATGTCCGCGTAGTCGTCGAGGTGATCGTGGCTGAGGTTCGTGAACGACACGACATCGAAGAAGAGTCCATCGATGCGGTTGCGGCTGAGGGCCTGAGCACTGACCTCGAGTACTGCGGCTCGCACCTCGCTCTCCCGCATCCTGGCAAGCAGGGCATGGATCTCGCTCGCCTCAGGAGTGGTCAGGCGACTCACGACGGTGAGCTCCCCAATGTGGCGCTCAGCGGTGGTGCTCAAGCCCGTGACAAGCCCGAGTTGCTTGAGCATGCCCTCGAGCAGGTACGCCGTCGAGGTCTTTCCGTTCGTACCCGTGATCCCCAGCATGAGCGGAGGGTGTTCGTTGGTGCGGTAGAGCCATCCGGAGATTGCACCAAGCGCCGCGCGCGGGGACTCAACGATCACGATCGGCAAGCCGGCGTCTGCGGCGATCGCCGCCCCCTTCTCGTCTGTCAGGAGCGCGACGGCACCGCTGTCTGCAGCGTCGCGCGCGTAGCGGGCCCCGTGGCTGTGCTCTCCGGGCATGCCGACAAACAGGTCGCCTGCCTGCACCTCGTTCGAACGAAGGGTCAGTCCCGTGATCTCTACACCGTCGAGCGCACCGTGGCTCTGCAGTTCGAACTCGGAGACGAGTCCGGCGAGCGGTCGGGGCAACGGATGCTCCGGTCTGAGTACCGGCGGAATCCGATCAGACAAATGACTCCTGCTTTCTTGGCTGAACCCCAACGTTGGTGCGCGGGCTACCAGGTCGTCTGCAGCTGAGGGGCCGAGGTCGTCGACGGCTCAACGCGGTACGTCTTGAGCACCTGGGCCAGGATCTCGTGGAATGGCGCAGCTGCTGCTGACGAGGTTCTCATAATATCCGGCTTCACGAAGCTCACGATCACGGCATACTCGGGGTCTTCCGCCGGGGCGAGGCCCGCGAGCGAGACGATGCGCTCGTTGGTGTAGCCGTACGGTCCGGCGACCTCACCGGTGCCCGTCTTTGCCGCGATCCGGTACCCCGGAACCTGGAGCGTGCTGGCCAGGCTTCCACCGGTGACCACGGACTCCATCATCCTGACGACCTGGTCAGCTGCCGACTTGGATACGACCCTCACCGGCTCGCCGACGTCTGGAACGATGACGGTGCCGTCTGGCATCGTGCACTTCTCCACGAGGCGGAGCGGAACGCGTACTCCCCCGTTGCCCAGGGCTTGGTATGCACCGATCATCTGCGCGAGGCTCGACGAGATGCCCTGGCCGAAGGTGAGGTCGTAGCGTTGCTGGGTGTTCCACTTCTCCACCGAGGCGAACAGTCCAGGCGTCTCTCCCTGGAACCCGACGGCCGTGCGCGATCCGAAACCGAACTTCTTCAGGTAGTCGTATCTCGTGCGGTTGTCGAGCTTCGTTCCCATCATGGCGATCCCGACGTTCGACGACTGCTGGATGATGCCCGTGAGGGTCCAGCGCATGTCTCCGTGCGCGTTGAAGTCTCGCACTGTCGCGCCGTCCTTTGTTCTCCAGATCGAGGGAACCGTGACTTTCGTGTTCGGCGTCGCGAGACCTGCGTCGATCACCATGGCCGCCGTGATCGGCTTGAACGTAGACCCCTGCTCGTATGCACCGGAGAAGGAGAGCGCCCCCAGGAATCCGGGGTTCTTCTTGGCCATCTCATTCACGTTGTTGGGGTCGACGGATGGCCAGTCGGCCATGGCGAGGATGTGGCCGTCCTTGACACGCACGACAGCGGCAGACGCAGAGTCTGCGCCGAGCTGCTCTGCCTTCTCTGCGATCACCTGCTGCACGAACCACTGCAGATCACTGTCGATCGTGAGGGTCACCGTTCCGCCGTCCTTGGCTTCCGCGGTGACCACTTCACTGCCAGGCAGCCGCACTCCGTCGACCCCGCGCTCGTAGGTGGACTTGCCGTTGGTGCTCGCCAGGCAGTCGTCTTCAGTGTTCTCGATGCCGTTCTGTGGGCCGTCAGTGCCCACGAAGCCGACCAGGTTGCCCGCGACGGCACCGTTCGGGTATGAACGGTCGGGGCTGCGCACCATGTGGACCCAGGGGATCTTGAGTGCCCATACGGCGTCGAGTTGGGCCTTGTCGAGCCCCTTAGCGAGCAACGCGTAGTTCGATTCCGGGTTCTCGGTGAGCTGCAGGAACATCTTGGTGGCGTCTCCGCCAGTGATCTCTGCGAGTTCAGTGGTCGCATCCAGCAGGCTGACGACCTCTACAGTCCCGTCTTCGTTCCTGCGCTCGAACTCCTTGGCGTTGGTGGGCGCTGCTGTGACGTTGTAGCGGATCACGCTGTCCGCGAGCACCACACCGTCGCGATCGACGATCTCGCCCCGGGTGCCGTAGGTGGTCATGGCGACAGCACGCTTGTCCATCGACGCCTTGTTGAGGTCATCCGCCCGAACGACCTGGAAGTCGACGAGCCTGACGACGAAGACAGCGATGATCGCAAAGGTCACGAGGATGGCGACAGAGAGGCGCCTGCTCGTCGAGCGTGGACTCATCGATCGTCACCTCCCCCGCGTCTCACACAGTTGCCCGTCACCTCGTGTTCGGCCCCGGAATCCCCGTGGTGGTCGACGCTACATTTTCTGTCGTCACAGGCAGTTCAGGCGCGCCAGAAAACACGGACGCTTCGCCGAGTTCCTGGGTGGACCCTGCCACAGTGCCCGGCACGTGAGCGAGCAGCGAGTTGGCGATGAGGAGCCCGTTCTCGCCCGCCACCGTTCCGGCGCTCGCCTTCGCCGCCTTGGGCGAGCCCATCACCTTTCCGTCTGCAAGGTTCAGGTACACCGCACTGGCATTGCTCACCATGCCGAGAGACTCGGCCCTGACAGCCAGGTTCTGCGGCGAGTTGAGCACGTGAAGCTCTTCTGCCACAGCTTGGTGAGAACGCGCGAGTTCCTTCTGCTCCGCCTGCAGGGTGGAGATCTGGTACGCCCCATCAGCGAGAGCAATGCTCAGCAGCAGCTGCGTCGCCAGTACAGCGAACAGACCGAGGATGATCACCAGCGAATATGCAAGGCGGGGCCGAGCAGCTCGTTGCTCGCGGCTCGTGACGATCTCGATGTGGCGACGCTTCTCACCCGGTGCCCGTGTGGGCAGCTGCTGGGGAAGCGCATATGCGAGGTTGTCGCTCATGCTGCACTCCTCAGCCGTTCTGCTGCCCTGAGCCGTACAGGAACGGAGCGCGGGTTGGTCGCCTGCTCCGTGGCGCTCGCCCGTTCGGCTCCCCGAACCAGCAGCGACAGTTCCGGCCGGTGCTCCGGGAGTTCAACGGGCAGCCCGGCTGGTGCACTAGAGGTCGATCCGACCGCGAAGACCCGCTTCACCAGCCTGTCTTCCAGCGACTGGTATGCAAGCACGACGATGCGGCCGCCGACCGAGAGCGAACGGATGGCCGCGGGGATTGCGCGTTCGAGAACGGCGAGTTCCTGGTTCACTTCGATGCGCAGAGCCTGGAACACTCTCTTCGCCGGGTGCCCCTTGCGCTGCGCAGCCGCCGGGGTGGCCGCGGCGATCACCTCGACGAGGTCAGAGGAGCGGTGGAACGGTCGGCTGCTCCTCCTCTCCACGATCTTGCGAGCGAAACGCGGTGCCAGCCGCTCGTCACCGTACTCCCAGAAGATGCGACGCAGCTCTGCTTCGCTGTACTCCGCGAGGATCTTCTCTGCGGTCAACTCAGAGCCCGCGTCCATGCGCATGTCGAGCGGAGCGTCCTGCGAGTACGAGAATCCGCGCTCCACCCGGTCGAGTTGCAGAGACGACACACCCAGGTCGAACAGGATGCCAGCCACCTCGCCGATGCCGAGAGACTCCAGCGCCGCCTCAAGCTCGTCGTACACGGTGTGCACGAGGTGCGCCCGCTCGCCGAATCGTTCGAGCCTGCGTCCCGCGATCTCGAGGGCGTCCTGATCACGGTCGAGCCCTACGAGCACGAGGCCCGGGAAGCGCTCCAGGAAGGCCTCAGCGTGCCCGGCCATGCCGAGAGTGGCATCCACGAGCACCGCGCCCGGCTTCTCCAGCGCGGGGCCGAGGAGCTCGATGGTGCGGTCGAGCATCACCGGGATGTGGATCTGGTCTTCGGCCATATGTGTGTCCGGACGGAGCCCCTTGATCCTGATCCCCATCCGATCCGACCTGCCACCGGGGAAGTGTGGCAGGGCGCGAGACGGCTGGGAGTCAGAGCCAAGGCGCTAGAAGAGTCCGGGAATCACCTCCTCCGTGGTGTCGGAGAAGTTGCTTTCCTGCTCGGCGTAGTAGGCCTCCCATGCGGCCGTGTCCCAGATCTCTGCCCGGTTGCCGACACCGATGACGGTGAGCTCCCGGTCGAGGCCGGCGTACTCGCGCAGCGGTGCGGGAATGGTGACCCGGTTCTGGCTGTCTGGAAGCTCTGAGTTCGCGCCAGACAGGAACAGGCGCATGAAATCACGCGCCTGCTTGCTGGTGATGGGGGCCTGCCGGATGCGGTCGTGCAGTTCTTCGAAGCCTTTGGTGCTGAACACGTAGAGGCAGCGCTCCTGGCCTCGCGCCACGACGACGCCACCCTCCAATTCGCCACGGAACTTGGCGGGGAGGATGACGCGGCCCTTCTCATCGAGCTTCGGCGTGTAGGTGCCCAGAAACATCGGCGCCCACCCCCTCACTCACCGGCCCGCGTTCAGGTGTGCCCCACTTTACTCCACTTTCATCCACCACACAATGATTTTCGGGCAAAACTTGCCACAGCCAGCATCCGCTCCCCTTTATTTACGGGGAAGCGACTGGTGGAGGGAAATGGAGCTTTGCAGCCCGACTTTCGTCAGCGAGGCGTCGGTAGCGAGGCGACCGCGCTTTCGACGGGCAGCAGCCAGCCAGAGAACTGGTTAACGAAAGAAGGGCCGACCAACGGTCGACCCTTGAGGGAATAGCGGTTCGTGCTGTATCACGCCACCGCAGGGCGAAGTTGAGCCGATGAACGGCTCAACTGGAACGGCTACCGCCCGTCGCCCTCCTGGCGGCGATCCCAGCGCTCGTTCATCCTGTCCATGAAGCCACCGCCCGCGGCCGCCTTGCCCCGCGGTGCGCGCCCGAAGTCGGCATCAGCGGGAGCGCCAGATCGTGGCGAAGACAGGGCGAGGAGCGCACCACCGAGGATCACGATGAACCCGACCATGCCGATGAGCGGCTGCTTGAGCATGATGCCCGCGATGATGGTGACGATTCCCACAAGAGCGATCAACGCGCCCAGCGCGATACGGCGATAGTTCGGGCGTCCCGTTCGTGAAGACACCGTGGCAACGAAATCGGCATCGTTGTTGTAGAGACTGCGCTCCATTTCTTCCAGGAGGCGCTGTTCTTGTTCAGACAACGGCATGGGAACTCCCTTCGGCGCGCGTCGCATCGACCTCCCTCAATTGTATGCGTCCCCGGCTGGCTAGGCTAGGACCGTGGCTGAGAGTACGCGGTTAGTCGAGCTTGTCCAGGAGAGCATTGACCGGTTTCTCGACCGCCAGGAACCGCACTTGCGCGGTATCTCAGATGACCTGATGCCGTACCTTGACTTCTCGCGCGCGCTGCTGCAGGGCGGAAAACGGTTCAGAGCCTTGTTCTGCTACTGGGGATGGAAGTCGACTGTCGGACCTCACGACGCCGATGCCGACGACAGCCTTCGAGCTGCCATCGGGGCCGCGAGTGCCCTCGAGCTCTTTCACGCGGCAGCGCTCGTGCACGATGACATCATCGACAACTCGGACACCAGGCGCGGACGCCCCTCTGCACACCGTCGCTTCGAGTCCCTCCACTCGGAGTACAGCTGGGCGGGAGACGCGGAAGCGTTCGGGCGCTCAGGTGCGCTGCTGCTCGGCGACCTCCTGTTGGGTTTCAGCGACGAATTGCTCGATGAGGCCCTGTGGTCTCTTCCCGACAGAGAGCGCGCGGCCTCGGCCCGGCGAGAGTTCAACCGGATGCGCACGGAGGTCACCTACGGCCAGTACCTGGACGTGCTCGAGGAGCGCTCCTGGCACACCAGGGATGAAGACGAGCTGAGCGAGCGAGCCCATCGGGTGATCGTGTACAAGTCCGCCAAGTACAGCATCGAGGCACCGCTTGCCATCGGAGCTGCCATTGGAGGCGCCAGCATCGGACAGCTTGCGGCACTTCGCGATTTCGGGCTGCCCCTCGGCGTTGCCTATCAGTTGAGGGACGATCTGCTCGGGGTATTCGGAGATCCCGGGATCACAGGCAAACCAGCGGGTGATGACCTGCGGGAGGGCAAACGAACCGTACTCATCGCGCTGGCGCGCACCAAGCTTCCGAGAAACGCATCCCGGCTGCTTGACGAGCTGCTCGGCGACCCGGAACTGACCGCTCAACAGGTGAGCATGCTGCAGGCGTCGATCCGAGAGTGTGGAGCGGTCGAGCAGGTCGAGCGCATCATCGAGCACAACGTCAGCAAGGCGACGGCTGCACTCAGCCAGGCACCGATCAGTCCTGAGGCTCACACCGAGCTGACAGCCCTAGCCGCCACGGTGAGCCACCGCGAGTTCTGACCCGCGCAGAGCCGCGAACGCTAGGCGAGTGCCTGTGCAATCCTGCGCACCTCTGCCTTACGACCGGCTCGAAGGGCATCAATGGGCGAGACTCCGAGTCCGTCGTCAACCTCAAGCAGCCAGTCCATCGCCTCATCGTCGCTGAACCTGGCATCCGAGAGCAGGATCAGCGTGCCTCGAAGCTCTGGGAGTGGCTCCCCTTCACGAATGAAGACTTCTGGCACCTGCCAGACTCCATCGATTCGACGAGCCAGCAGGCTTCGGTCTTCGATCAGCCGCCTGACCTTGCTCACGCCGACGCCGAGGATCTCGACGAGGTCCGGAATGGTCAACCATGTGATGGATGCGTCGTTCACGATTCCAGCCTGTCAGAAATCGTGCAGCGCACGCGGATGTTGCACGGGCGATCCCACTAATCACTTGAGTCACACCAGTCTCATTGGTTGACAGTAATGTACTTCTGTGCCAGTTTTGGCTACACGACTAGCTCTCAGGCCGGGAGCAGAGCAGCGACGGGGATGACGCATGACCACCACAGCAGACCGCACGCCACGCCATTTGGCGCCCAAGGCGCCGAGCCGTATCGGCAAGAACCTCATGGCGACGCTGCCGATCGTGCTGGCCGGGTCGATGGCCGTGTCAATGAACCTCACCGGCCCGCTTGACCTGGGTACGGCCAAGCGCACTCCGAAAGACAAGCCGGTCGCTCCATCCGAATTCAAGAACTCCGTTCGCGACGCCATCGCTCAGGCGCACGCCGGAACGACGGGCGGTGAAGCGCAGCAGCAGCTTGAGACCGCCACGATCACACCCGCTGCGGTGCCCGCCACCTACAAGGTCAAGTCGGGGGACACGATCAGCGGCATCGCCGGCAGGTACGGCCTGTCGACGGCATCCGTTCTCGCCCTCAACGGTCTCGGCTGGAAGTCGATCATCTACCCCGGCCAGGTGTTGAGGCTCGCCAAGAGCGGGGTGACCCCCATTCCGTCGAGCAAGCCCGCGCCCGTCACCTCGCAGCGCTACAAGATCGTCGCCGGTGACACGGTGAGCAAGATTGCGGCACGTTTCGGGGTGAGCACCCAAGCCGTGCTCACCGCCAACGGACTCGGCTGGAAATCGATCATCTACCCCGGGCAGACACTCGCCATCCCGGGCAAGGCAGCACCAGCAGCGGTCAAGACCCCAGCGCCGGTTACAACCCCAGCGCCCGCGACTCCCCCTGCTGCTCAGCCGCCCGCTGCACAGAAGCCTCCTGCCCCGGCGCCTGCTCCGGTTACCAACTCCACCTATGTCATCAAGTCCGGTGACACTGTGAGCAGCATCGCAGCCAAGCACGGCGTGAGCATCCAGTCCATCCTCAATGCCAACGGTCTGAACTGGTCGAGCATCATCTACGCGGGACGCACCCTGACGATCCCAGGAGTAACCGTTCCGGCCTCAACCGGCTCGACGATCACCCCCATGAACAGCGAGATGCGAGCGAATGCCGCCATTATCGTGGCAGTCGGCAAGCAGCTCGGCGTCAGCGACTACGGCCTGGTCATCGCCTTGGCGACCGCCATGCAGGAGTCCAGCCTGCGCAACCTTGACTGGGGTGACCGTGACTCCCGGGGGCTCTTCCAGCAGAGACCGAGCACGGGCTGGGGAACGCCAGCACAGGTGACAGACCCCGTCTATGCGTCTCGCCTGTTCTTCGGCGGCCCGACCAACCCGAACGCCGGCAAGACCCGCGGTCTTCTCGACATCCCCGGGTGGCAGTCGATGACGGTGACGCAGGCAGCACAGGCCGTGCAGATCTCTGCATACCCCGACGCGTACGCCAAGTGGGAGGCGTCGGCCTGGGTCTGGCTCGACCAGCTCACGTGACCGCTTCGTGATGCGAGCAGGCCAGCGTGTGAGCGCTCTCGCACGGGTGTCAAAACCTAAACTGGTGCGGTGAGCACGCACAGCACCGACCCACTGATCGGCCGTCTCCTCGACGGCCGATACCAGGTGCGCTCACGCATCGCCAGGGGCGGCATGGCCACCGTCTACCTGGCCACCGATCTTCGCCTCGAGCGCCGCGTCGCGGTCAAGGTCATGCACGGCCACCTCGCCGACGACAGCCAGTACAAGGCGAGGTTCATCCAGGAGGCGCGCTCTGCCGCCCGCCTGGCGCATCCGAACGTCGTCAACGTCTACGACCAGGGACAGGACGCAGACACCGCTTACCTCGTGATGGAGTACCTGCCGGGCATCACGCTGAGAGAACTGCTGAGCGAGCACCGCATCCTCACGACCACCCAGGCGATGGACATTCTTGAGGCCGTGCTCTCCGGTCTGGCTGCCGCGCACAGGAACGGCATCGTGCACCGCGACCTCAAGCCGGAGAACATTCTGCTGGCAGACGACGGTCGCATCAAGATCAGCGACTTCGGACTCGCCCGGGCCGCACACGCGAACACGGCAACCGGAAACGCGCTGCTCGGCACCATCGCATACCTCTCCCCCGAGCTCGTCACCCGCGGCATCGCAGACACGCGAAGCGACATCTATGCGCTCGGCATCATGCTCTACGAGATGCTGGCGGGCGAGCAACCGTTCAAGGGCGAGCAGGCGTTCCAGATCGCGCAACAGCACGCCAACGACACCGTGCCGACCCCCAGCAGCAAGAACCCCCGCGTGCCTGCCGAACTCGATGAACTCGTGCTGTGGGCGACCGCTCGCGACCCTGACCAGCGCCCGCGCGACGCAGGAGCCATGCTCGAGCAGCTCTACGAGACCCAGCGGTTGCTGCATCTGGACGGCGAGAACACTGGCGCGACCGCCGTCCAGCAGACGATGGTGCTTCCTGCAGCCCTGGGGTCGGATGACGCGACCCAGGTCATCACGCCCGTCACCAGACAACGCACGGCCCCCCGCGACAACGCGAGCATGCTGACCCGTGCGAGCGAGCGGCGCCGGGCGAAGGGGTACTGGCTGTTCGGTCTGGTGCTTATTCTCGCTGCACTCGCCGGCGGAACGGGCTGGTATTTCGGCTCAGGACCCGGTTCGCTCGTCACCGTTCCATCCGTCGCCGGCGAGACGGTGGAAACCGCGACCGAGATACTCACATCCGCCGACCTGACAGTCGCTGAGACCCTGCTTCACGACACACACCCGGAGATCCCTGCCGGGCAGGTGATCGGCACTGACCCCGCAGCCGGTGAATCCGTTGCTCACGGCGGTGTGGTGTCGCTCATCGTGTCTGACGGGCCAGAGCAGCTGCGGATCCCCGAACTGAACGGGCAGACGGAGGACGCAGCACAGCAGCTGGTGGAAGAGGCCGGATTCACGCTGGAGGAGTCTGACCACAGGTTCCACAGCGAGGTCGCAGACGGCGTCGTGATCGACGCGCTCGGGGTCTCTGCAGACGGCGAGCTGGTGAGCCTCAGCACGCTCGACCTGTACGGGGAGCAGCAACCGATCACCCTCATTGTCTCGCTCGGGCCCATTCCTAACGTCTCCGACCTGACGATCGAGCAGGCGCAAGCCACGCTCACGGCCAAGAAGCTCAATTCGACGGAGGGCAAGCACGAATTTCACGACACCATCGCGAAGGGCAAGGTCATTCGCGCCGTCGCCCAGGAGGAACCGGTTCGCGAGGGTGACACCGTCGAACTCATCATCTCCGACGGAATCGAGCAGGTCGAGGTGCCGGATGTCGTGGGCAAGACCTGGCGCGAAGCCAAGCCGATTCTGGAAGAGGCAGGATTCAAGCTCGATTACAACAGGATTGTCGACAGCTTCCCGGATTCAACCGTGAGGAAGTTGACTCCGCAGGAGGGTTCGATGGTCGACAAGGGTTCCACCATCAAGGTGAATTTCACCAGCATCTTCTAGCGGGTGTCAGCTTCTAGCGCGCGCTGAGCTCCTCAGCCACGAGGAATGCCAGCTCCAGTGACTGCATGTGGTTGAGCCGCGGGTCACAGAGCGATTCGTAGCGGGTCGCGAGAGTCGCCTCATCGATCATCTCTGAACCGCCCAGGCATTCCGTGACGTCGTCGCCGGTGAGCTCAATGTGGATACCGCCCGGGTAGGTTCCTACGGCGCGGTGGGCCTCGAAGAACCCCTTGACCTCGTCGACGACGTCGTCGAAGCGACGCGTCTTGTACCCGTTCGGAGTCGTCATGCCGTTGCCATGCATGGGGTCAGACACCCACAGGGGCAGCGCATCCATTCCCTTGATGGCCTCGAGCAAGGGCGGCAGGGCGTCACGGATCTTGCCCGCCCCCATGCGAGTGATGAAGGTCAGCCGCCCAGGCTCGCGCTCCGGGTCTAGCTTGTCGATCAGGCGTCGCATGGTGTCGACATCGGTGGTCGGCCCGAGCTTCACTCCGATCGGGTTGCGTACGCGCGAGAAGTAATCGACGTGGGCACCGCCGAGGTCTCTCGTGCGTTCACCGATCCACAGGAAGTGGGCAGAGGTGTTGACCGGGGTTCCGTTGCGGGAGTCGATGCGGGTCATCGGGCGCTCGTAGTCCATCAGCAGCCCTTCGTGGCTGGTGTAGAACTCGACGCGCTTGAGCTCCTCGAAGTCCGCTCCTGCGGCCTCCATGAACTTGATCGCCTTGTCGATGTCACGGGCCATCTGCTCGTACCGTACGTTTGCCGGGTTGCGGGCGAAGCCCTGGTTCCAGCTGTGCACCTGGCGCAGGTCAGCGAAGCCACCCTGCGTGAACGCGCGGATGAGGTTAAGCGTCGAGGCCGCCATGTGGTAGCCCTGCACCAGTCGGCGCGGGTCTGCGGCTCGAGACTCCGGCGTGAAGTCGTAGCCGTTCACGATGTCTCCGCGGTACGCGGGCAGGGTGATCTCGCCCCGGGTCTCTGTGTCGCTCGAGCGCGGCTTGGCGAACTGCCCCGCCATGCGACCCATCTTCACGATGGGCATCGACGCACCGTAGGTGAGCACGACAGCCATCTGCAGGATGGTCTTCACCCGATCGCGAATCTGGTCTGCCGTCGCGCCGGCGAACGTCTCTGCACAGTCGCCTCCCTGCAGGAGGAAAGCGCGGCCAGCCGCCGCTGCCGCCAGACGCTGGCGCAGCTGATCCACCTCACCGGCGAAGACGAGCGGCGGAAGACCGGCGATCTCGGCGCTGGCCGCCGCTACTGCGGCCTCATCGGACCACTGCGGTTGCTGCTTGATGGGAAGCGTGCGCCAATAGTCGAGGCCGGCCACAACATCGGGATCGGCGAGCACGACTGGTTCCTGGGACGACTTGGCCACGGATGCAATTCCTCAGCGGGTTTGGGGGTGGGAGGGCAGCACTGTGCCCCGGTCATCCCAGCTTATCTGCTCTGCAGCGGGCACCTGCCGGTGTTACCGCGGGCTCCCAGCCCAGTGTTCAACGACCCTGCGACGCAAGCTTCTCTTTCACGCTGGACGCATAGACATCCACATACTCCTGCCCGCTGAGGCGACTGAGCTCGTACATGATCTCGTCGGTGATTGAGCGGAGGATGAACCTGTCGCTCTCGAGCCCTTCGAACCGGCTGAAGTCGAGCGGGGCGCCGATGATCACGCCCAGCCTGCGCACCTTGGGCAGCTTGCGACCGATGGGCATGACTTTCTCGGTGTCGACCATGGCCACGGGGACGACCGGCACCCCACCCTCCAGGATCATCCGTGCGACACCCGTGCGACCGCGATACAGGCGGCCATCTGGGCTGCGCGTGCCCTCCGGGTAGATCCCGAGCACCTCGTTGCGAGCCAGAACCTGCAGGCCGGTGTTCAGCGACGCCTCAGACGCCTTGCCGCCAGAGCGGTCGATGGGGATCATCCCCGCTGCCTTGAGGAAGTTCTTGATGAACCACCCCTTCGGCCCCGTCGCTGTGTAGTAGTCGCTCTTGGCCAGGAAGGTGATGCGCCGGTCCATCACGAGGGGCAGGAATACGGAGTCGATGAACGACAGGTGATTGCTCGCCATGATCACACCACCGGTGCGCGGGATGTTCTCGTGCCCGGTCACCCACGGGCGGAAGGCGGTCCTCAGGATGGGCCCGACGACCAGGTTCTTCATGAGCCAATAAAACATGTATGCCTGTCTACTGATGTGCGAATACTCTACCGCTGCACCTCAGGCAGTCTCGCGAGATCTGCAGCGCCCACCATGCCTGCGTCGTTGACGAGCTCCGCCGTACGGAACTCGGGCTCGGGGTGGAAGCCCCGCGCGGGAAGGTGCGCCAGGTAGGCCTGACGAACCGGGTCGAGCAGGAGGCTGCCCGCGGCCGCCACTCCCCCACCGAATACAAAGCGCTGTGGGTCGAGAATCGCTCCGAGGCTTGCGCAGGCCTGCCCCAGCCAGCCCCCGAGCTCCCTCAGCGCCTGAGTTGCTCCCGGATCTCCACCGGCGATGAGCGCAGCGACGTCGTCACTGACCAGCTCACCCCGACTCTCACGGGCCGCGGCGAGTCCGAGGCCGATGCCACCGGCATCCGCGATCTCGTTCGCCATGCGCATGAGCGCACGTCCAGACCCGTACTGCTCGATGCAACCCCTGGCCCCGCACCCGCACGGCAGGCCACCCGGAACCACGCTCAGGTGCCCCAGCTCGGCCCCCGTGCCAAATCCGCCGCGGAAGAGCGTTCCCCGCGAAACGATCGCCCCGCCCACACCGGTGCCTATGGTGAGCATCGTCATGTCGGTGGATCCGCGACCTGCTCCGAACCGGAACTCCGCCCAACCGGCGGCGTTGGCGTCGTTGTCGATCGTGATGGGAAGGTCGATGCGCTCGGCGAGCCGAGCCCGGAACGGTTCGTTGCGCCAGCTGATGTTCGGGGCGTAGTACACCATGGACTGCCCTGCGTCGATGAAGCCGGCGGCGGCGATGCCGACGGCAACCACCGACGTCCCCTCAGAAAGCGCGGTGACCATCTCGGCGACGACGTCGACAATGGCCTCCGGATCGCCGGCAGGGGTCGGCGACCGTTGCTCCGCCAGGATCTCCCCCTCGACAGACACCAGGCCACCAGCGATCTTCGTGCCCCCGATGTCGATGCCGATGGCGTGCATGGGGCAAGAATCCTTTGGTTCAGCGGGTGCAAGGGGGCCAAGGGCGAGCCGCCCGGCACCTAGTAGAGTTTAGGGAACCCGCAGCCGGCACCACCACACGGTGCCGCTGAAAGAGAACAAGGTTCGCGCGATGCCCGACATCCGCACCGGTACCGAAGGAGTTGCCGTGGAACAGTACGACGTACCTGCCCTGGTCGAAGCCGACCCGACAGCCAACGCCACCGACATCCTGATCGAGCGTGTCAAGGAGACCCCGAATAAGGCGCTCTTCTCGACGCCGACAGCGGACGGCGGATGGAAGGACGTCACCTCCTCGGAATTCCTCGAACAGGTGAAGGCACTCGCCAAGGGGTTCATCGCATCCGGGATCGAGCCGGGCGACAAGATCGCCATGATGTGCAAGACGCGCTACGAATGGACGCTCATCGACTTCGCCATCTGGTTTGCCGGGGCCGTCATGGTTCCCGTCTATGAGACCTCTGCACCGTCGCAGATCCACTGGAACATCGCGGACTCCGGCGCCATCGCCTTCATCGGTGAGACCCCGGACCACTTCGCCCGTTTCGACGAGGTGCACCCCGAGCTTCCCCAGGTTCGCAACGTATGGCAGATCGACCTGGGCGACCTCGACAAGCTGGTTGCCGCGGGCGTCGACGTCAGCGACGACGAAGTCGAGCGTCGGCGCACGCTGGCAAACGCAGACGACCTCGCAACGCTCATCTACACGGCAGGCACCACGGGCAAGCCCAAGGGGGTTGTGCTCAACCACTCGAACTTCGTCGAACTGGTGCGCAATTGTCGCCTGGCGATCCCCGAGGTCGTGAACGACCGATCGAGCACCCTGCTGTTCATCACCCTCGCCCACGTGTTCGCCCGGTTCATCTCGGTGCTCTGCATCCATGGCGGGGTCAAGGTTGGCCACCAGGCAGACACCAAGCAGTTGCTTCCGGCACTGGGCTCGTTCAAGCCGACGTTCCTTCTCGCGGTGCCCCGCGTATTCGAGAAGGTCTACAACTCCTCTGAGCAGAAGGCAGAGGCCGGCGGCAAGGGCAAGATCTTCCGTGCTGCCGCCGACGCGGCCATCGAGCACTCGAAGGCAGTGGACGCGGGTCACGTTCCGCTCGGGCTCAAGCTCAGGTTCGCGGTGCTCGACCGGCTCGTCCTGTCGAAGATCCGTGCCGCAATGGGTGGCCGGGTCGAGTACGCGGTGTCTGGCTCAGCGCCACTGGGCCTGCGGCTCGGCCACTTCTACCGCAGCCTCGGTCTTACCATCCTCGAGGGCTACGGCCTGACCGAGACGACCGCCCCGCTGACGGTCAACACGCCGTCGAAGTTCAAGATCGGCAAGGTTGGCCCGGTCATCCCCGGCAACTCTGCGCGTATCGCCGAGGATGGCGAGATCCAGGCCAAGGGCATCGCTGTCTTCCAGGGGTACTGGAAGAACGAGGAGGCCACCGCAGAGGCCTTCGACGACGGCTGGTTCAAGACCGGCGACATTGGCGCATTCGACGAGGACGGCTACCTCGAGATCACGGGCCGAAAGAAGGAGATGATCGTCACCGGCGGTGGCAAGAACGTTGCTCCTGCGGTGCTGGAAGACCCGATTCGGGCCAACCCGATCATCGGGCAGGTACTCGTCGTTGGCGACAAGAAACCGTTCATCGCAGCGCTCATCACGCTTGACGAGGAGATGCTTCCGGTCTGGCTGAACAACAACGGTCTGGATGCGACCATGTCGGTCGCAGAGGCAGCAGCGCATCCAAAGGTTCTCGCAGAGATCCAGCGTGCGGTCGACGACGCCAACTCCAAGGTGTCTCGCGCAGAGTCGATCCGCAAGTTCCACGTCCTGACAGCGGATCTGAGCGAGTCGAGCGGTCACCTGACGCCGAAGCTGTCGGTGAAGCGTCACGTCGTGCTCAAGGACTTCGCAGCAGAGATCGAGGCGATGTACGCAGAAGCTCCCGCGACAGAGGGAATCTCAACGCTGGGTTAGTGCCTACTGCGGGTTGAGCTGGCTGATGGTCGGCTCAACCCGCGCTGGTCAGAACCAGTCGGATTCGCGGATCTGGCGCATCGCCTCGCGCTTGGTCTCCTTGTCGAGACCGTCGATGTACAGCTTGCCCTCGAGGTGATCCATCTCGTGCTGCAGAGCCTGCGCCATGAGGCCGGAGCCGGCGATCTCGATCGGGTTGCCGTGCAGGTCGATGCCCGTCACCGTCGCCTCCGGGTAACGAAGACGCGGGAAATACAGCCCAGGCACCGACAGGCAGCCCTCATCGAGGAGTTCGGGCTCCCCAGACACAGAGACGAGCACCGGGTTGATGATGTACCCGATGTCCCCGTCGACGTTGTAGCTGAAGGCGCGCTGGTTGACGCCGATCTGCGGCGCAGCGACCCCCGCCCGGCCGGGAAGCTGAACCGTGTCTACGAGGTCTTCGATGAGGCCCGAGACATCAGCACCCTCTGCAATGGGGTCGGACACTGTCTTCAGCACCGGGTCTCCGAAGACCCTGATCTGTCGTACCGTCATGCGGAGGCTACCTGGCCTTTGAGGCAGGAAGGCCGTCCATCACCAGGGCAGCGAGTTCGCGCGCAGCCGCCTTGGTGAGCGGGCGGAGCTCCTTGTAGTCGATGACTGAACCTGCAGCGAGTTGCGGGTCGTACGGGATGCGCACGATCTCGCGAACCCGGGAGGTGAAGTGTGCCTCGATCTCGTCGAGCTTCACGAGGTTGGTGCCCTGTGTGCCGGTGTTGAGCGCCACGACGGCGTTCTTCACCAGGTCGGCGTAGCCGTTCGATTCCAGCCAGGTGAGGGTCTCGGACGCCAGGCGCGCCTCGTCGACGCTGCCACCGGAGACGATCACCACGGAGTCTGCACGCTGCAGGGTGGCCCGCATCACAGAGTGAACGATGCCGGTGCCGCAGTCGGTGAGGCAGACGGAATAGAACCGCGCACACAGGTCGGCGACCACGTTGTAGTCGTTCTCGTCAAAAGCCTGTGCCAGCAGCGGGTCGGTGTCTGAGGCCAGGATGTCGAGCCGGGTCTCGTCTCGCGAGACCATGGTCGAGAAGTCATTGAAGCTGTTGATTGACGCGGCCTGCGTGACGATGTCGCGCACGGTTGCGCGCGTCTGCTTGTTCACTCGCTCTGCCAGGGTGCCGCGGTCTGGGTTGGCGTCGATGGCGACGATGCGGTCTTCGCGAACGTCAGCCATCGCCATTCCGATCAGCGCTGTGATGGTGGTCTTACCCACTCCCCCCTTACGGGTGAGCACGGGCACGAAGCGGGTGCCGCCCTCGAACTGCCTGTCAATGCGCGCATCCACCTCCTTGCGCGCCCGCACCTTCGGCGAGTCACCGAGATTCACGAGGTGGAACGTGATCGCGTAGACGAACGCCGGCCAGCCGCCCTCAGGGCGCGGACGCTTGCGCTTCTTGGCATCGAGAAGTCTCTCGGCGGTGAGCATGGCGGCAGGCTCTGGCCCGTCTGAGACCTGGCCACGCAGACGGTCGCGCCTGCTGTACACGGCGTCGCTGATCTCCGCATGCTCCCCGGTCGCCTCTGGATCGACCTGGAGGTGCGCAGAACTGTCGAGCACGACCGACATGGTCGTGGAGGTCTCATCGCTGACCTGACCCGGATTCACGGGCACGTCGTCGATCGCAACAGCGAGCTCGTGCTCTGGTGCAACGTGTGCGGGAGCGGGAAGATCGACGCTGACGGTCGGCATGGGGGCGTCGTCTGGTTCGCCCATGTCGTCGTCAGCTGGCACAGTCCCAGTCACTGAACCGTCGTTCACAGCGGTGGACTCCTCCATCACACCGTCGCCCGATTGCGACTTCTTCTGCTTGGTTGCCAACGCGGGCACCTTTCCCTGATCCGAACGCCCACTTTACTCGACCACCACGACCTCGCGGCCATCGGCTCTACTCGACCACCAGCAACAGGTCTCCGGCCTCGACCTGCTCTGTCGCCCTGATAGCGAGCCGCGCCACCGATCCGGTTACGGATGCGGTGATCGCCGCCTCCATCTTCATGGCCTCGATGGTGGCAACGGTCTGCCCGGCCTCCACGACATCTCCTTCTCCCACCTGGAGGGTGACGACCCCAGAGAACGGTGCCGCGACGTGGTGCTTATTGCCACTGTCGGCCTTCTCGGCCGCCTTGGTCTCCACCTCAATGCTGCGATCCCGTACGAAAACCGGGCGCAATTGCCCGTTGAGGGTTGCCATCACGGTGCGGATGCCCTTGTCATCCGCGTCGCCGATCGCCTCAAGCCCCACCAGGAGATTGACGCCGGTGCCGACCCTGACGACGTGCTCGCTGCCGTGCCTCAAGCCGTACAGGTAGTCTGCGGTGTCGAGCACGGAGAGGTCGCCGTACTGTTCCCTGATAGACAGGAAGTTCGCCGTCGGGCCGGGGAACAGGAGCTTGTTGAGCGTGGCACGGCGCTCCGCACTCGTGCCTGCGAGGGCTGCCAGCTCGTCTGGTTCTGGCTCGTGCATGACCTGGCGCACAGTGCGGCCCATCAGCACCTTGGTGCGGAACGGCTCTGGCCAACCACCGGGGAGCTCGCCAAGCTCCCCCGCCATGAATCCAATGACGGAATCCGGGATGTCGTAGTTGCCCGGGTTCTGCTCGAAGTCATCCGGGTCAGCGTTCACGGCTACGAGGGCCAGCGCGAGATCACCGACCACCTTGGACGATGGGGTCACCTTGGGCGGGCGCCCCAGGATGCGACTGGCCGCCGCATACGCGTCTTCGATCCTTTCGAAGTGGTCGCCCAGGCCCAGTGCGATTGCTTGCTGCCGCAGGTTGCTGAGTTGTCCGCCGGGTATCTCGTGCGCGTAGACGCGGCCTGTCGGCCCGGGGAGTCCAGACTCGAATGGGGCGTAGAGGTCGCGGACGGCCTCCCAGTACGGCTCAAGGTCGCTGACATTGCGCAGCGAGAGCCCTGTGTCGCGTTCGGTGTTCGACAGCGCAGCAACCAGTGCGGATGCGGACGGCTGGCTTGTTGTTCCCGCCATCGGTGCGCTCGCAACGTCTACGGCATCGGCTCCGGCGTTGCTCGCAGCCAGGAGCGTGGCGAGCTGGCCGCCTGCCGTGTCATGGGTGTGCACATGGATGGGAAGGTCGAAGCGTTCACGGAGCGCCCTTACGAGGCGGTCTGCTGCGCCAGCACGCAGCAGGCCGGCCATGTCTTTCACGGCGATGATGTGCGCACCCGCATCGACGATCTCTTCTGCCAGCCGCAGGTAGTAGTCGAGCGTGTAGAGCTTCTCGTCCGGGTTCATGAGGTCGCCCGTGTAGCAGAGTGCAACCTCCGCGACACTGGTTCCCGTCTGAAGTACCGCGTCGATCGCGGGCCGCATCTGTGACACATCGTTGAGTGCGTCGAAGATGCGGAAGATGTCGACACCGGTGTCGGCCGCTTCCCGAACGAATGCGTCAGTCACCTCTGTGGGGTACGGCGTGTAGCCGACCGTGTTCCGGCCGCGCAGCAGCATCTGGATCGCGATGTTCGGGACTGCCTCCCGCAGTGCCGCCAGCCGTTCCCACGGGTCTTCGCCGAGGAACCTGAGGGCAACGTCGTAGGTGGCCCCGCCCCACGCCTCGATCGACAGCAGCTCCGGCGTGAGCCTGGCCACATGTGGACCCACCTGAACCAGGTCACGAGTGCGCACCCGGGTGGCGAGGAGTGACTGGTGGGCATCGCGGAATGTCGTGTCGGTCACCGCAAGCGCCGTCTGGCCGCGCAGGGCGCGCGCGAAGCCTTCCGGTCCAAGGTCGCGCAGGCGCTGACGTGAGCCTGCGGGTGCCGCCGCCTCGAGGTCGCACTCCGGAAGCTTCGTCGCAGGGTCAGGAGCCCCAATACCGTGCCCGTTCGGCTGGTTTACGGTCACATCCGCCAGCCAGTTCAGGATGCGCGTTCCGCGGTCCTTCGACGGGTGTGAATGCATGAGGTCCGGGCGGTCGTCAATGAACGACGTGCTCAGGTCTCCCGCGATGAATGACGGGTCTTCGACGAGTGCCTGCAGGAACGGGATGTTCGTAGACACTCCGCGGATGCGGAACTCGGCGAGCCCGCGACGCGCCCTGCGCACGGCGGCTTCGAAGTTGTGCCCGCGGCAGGTCATCTTCACCAGCATCGAGTCGAAGTGGGGGTTGATCTCAGAGCCGGGAGACACGGTTCCGCCGTCCAGGCGGATGCCTCCGCCACCGGGTGACCGATACGTGGTGATCTTGCCGGTGTCCGGCCGGAAGTTCTGGGTGGGATCCTCTGTGGTGATGCGGCATTGCATGGCGGAACCGTGGAGGGTGATCTTCTCCTGCACGAGGCCGAGTTGCTCCAGGGTCATGCCTGACGCGATGCACATCTGCGCCTGCACCAGGTCGACATCCGTGACTTCCTCCGTGACCGTGTGCTCGACCTGGATGCGCGGGTTCATCTCGATGAACACGTGCTGGCCGGCGCGCTCCCCCACCGTGTCGAGCAGGAACTCGACCGTCCCCGCGTTCACGTAACCGATCGAGCGCGCGAAGGCGATCGCATCGCGGTAGAGGGCCTGCCGCGTCGCGTCGTCAAGATGTGGCGCCGGTGCGATCTCCACGACCTTCTGGTTCCTGCGCTGTACCGAGCAGTCCCGCTCGAACAGGTGAACGGTCTCGCCCGTGGCGTCGGCCAGGATCTGTACCTCGATGTGCCGGGGCCGCAGCACAGCCTGCTCGAGGAACATGGTGGGGTCGCCGAAGGCACTGTCGGCCTCCCGCATCGCCTCCTCGAGCGCGCCACGCAGGTCGCCCGGGGTGTCCACCCGGCGCATCCCCCGACCGCCGCCGCCGGCGACGGCCTTGGCGAACACGGGAAACCCGATCTCCTCCGCCCCGGCGATCAGCTCGTCGATGTCGGTGGATGCCGGGGTCGACTTCAGCACGGGAACACCGGCGGCGACGGCGTGTTGCTTCGCCGTGACCTTGTTTCCCGCCATCTGGAGCACGTCTGAACCCGGGCCGATGAAGGCGATCCCGGCCTCGGCTGCAGCGATCGCGAGCTCCGGGTTCTCAGACAGGAAACCGTAGCCGGGGTAGATGGCGTCAGCCCCGCACTCAACGGCCACTCGGATGATTTCCGAGACGCTCAGGTAGGCGCGCACCGGATGCCCGCGTTCCCCGATCAGGTACGCCTCGTCTGCCTTCAGGCGATGCAGTGAGTGTCGATCCTCGTACGGATAGACCGCGACCGTCCGCGCCCCCAGCTCAAAGGCGGCACGGAACGCCCTGATCGCAATCTCTCCGCGGTTGGCAACAAGGATCTTCCTGAACATGGGGTCCTTTCGGGTTGTGCCACAACCGTGCCGCGCGAGATCGCCCAGCGGTAGTCCAAGACTCGGTGAAGGATTTGCGTTCTCTCAGAATAGTGAAGGTATGGTTTCTTGTTGTGCATGTACTCAGCGTGAGCTCCCTCAAGGGAGGAGTGGGAAAGACCACAGTCACGCTCGGGCTGGCATCGGCCGCCTTCGCAAAGGGGTTGCGCACACTGGTTGTCGACCTCGACCCGCAGTCTGACGTCTCAACGGGGATGGACATCAACGTCGCCGGACACCTCAACGTGTCGGATGTTCTCGCCTCCCCGAAAGAGAAGGTCGTACGGGCGGCCATCGCCCCGAGCGGATGGACCAAGGGGCGGCCGGGCAAGATCGATGTGATGATCGGCAGCCCGTCCGCCATCAATTTCGACGGGCCGCACCCGAGCATCCGGGACATCTGGAAGCTTGAAGAGGCTCTCGCACACGTGGAGGCCGACTACGACCTCGTGCTGATCGACTGCGCCCCCTCGCTCAATGCCCTCACGCGTACAGCGTGGGCCGCGAGTGACCGGGTGACCGTCATCACGGAGCCTGGCCTGTTCTCTGTCGCGGCCGCCGACCGTGCTCTCAGGGCGATCGAGGAGATTCGGCGTGGCCTCTCCCCTCGGCTGCAGCCGCTCGGCATCATCGTCAACCGTGCTCGGGTGCAGTCGCTAGAGCACCAGTTCCGCATCAAGGAGCTGCGCGACATGTTCGGACCACTCGTGCTGAACCCGCAGCTTCCTGAGCGCACGTCGCTGCAGCAGGCTCAGGGTGCCGCGAAACCGCTCCACATCTGGCCGGGAGAGGGCGCACAGGAGATGGCGCGCAACTTCGACCAGATCCTGGAGCGCATCATGCGTACCGCAGGGATCGCGCAGCCGGGGTCACCCGTTGCGGGCGCCCGCGCGAACTAGACGGCCGAAACTATGAGGCGCGGGAGGCGCGGCGAGCGGCCAGCTCGTCCATGACATCCGGCTGCTGGGAGTCGAGCTCGACCAGGCTGGACTCAACCTCGCGCAGCACCTTGCCCACGGCGATTCCGAAGACACCCTGCCCACGGCTCACAAGGTCGATGACCTCGTCGTTTGAGGTGCACAGGTAGACGCTCGCACCGTCGCTCATGAGAGTCGTCTGTGCCAGGTCGTTGACGCCCGCCTCGCGCAACTGGTTGACGGCCGTGCGGATCTGCTGCAGGGAGATTCCCGTGTCGAGCAGCCGCTTCACGAGCTTGAGCACCAGAATGTCGCGGAAACCGTACAGGCGCTGTGAGCCCGAACCTGCTGCACCGCGCACAGTCGGCTCGACGAGTTCTGTTCTCGCCCAGTAGTCGAGTTGCCGATAGGTGATGCCCGCCGCACGTGCCGCGACCGCACCGCGGTAGCCGGACCGGTCATCGAGGTCGGGAAGACCGTCGGTGAACAGAAGTCCAAGGTCGTAACGGGACTCCTCGTTACGGCTGATCGGTTCACTCATGCGCTGCGCCTTCCACGTTCCCAAGCGTTGTGCTTCGCCTGCACCAGACGCTTGATCCTGAACCATACCGGCAAATCAAGTTTCAATGTCTGGTTGATACTTTTGTCTTGTTCCAAGGTACGGGTGGAATGCCTCCTCATGCGACATTGCGACGCCCTGCGGCGGCGTGTCGCTCGGGTAGGTAATCCCTCACACCGCGTCGGATGCCCCCAGCTTACGGCTCCAGGCGAGAGAGTGCTGAGCGAATCAGGCTTCCGCGCACGATCTCAAGCTGCCCGGCGATCTCGCGCGCGAGTTCCCCGGCCTTGGCCCGGCTAGACGCATCTTTTCTGCGGGCGACGGGAATCAGCGCACTCTCGATCAAGCCGAGTTCGCGCTCTGCGGCCGCACGGAAGCCCCTCAGGTGCCGGGGCTCGATGCCGGAACGCTGCAACTCCACGAGGGCACGCAGCACCAGAAGGGCGTCGTCACCGTACACCTCTGCTGCCAACAGCAGGGAGGACGACACTGCGTCGTTGAGCAATTGCGGGGTCGCGCCGGCCTCTCGAATCAGTTCGTCGCGACTCAGGCGGCGCTCGCCCGACAGCATCGAGGGTGCTGCCAGGGTCGCGGAACCCGGGAGTTCAGGCTGGCGGCCAGCATCCAGCTCGTCGAGGTAACCCCTGATGACCTTCAGCGGCAGGTAGTGGTCGCGCTGCATGGTGAGCACGAAACGCAGTCGCTCGAGGTCAGAGGGAGAGAACTTTCTGTAACCGGACTCTGTTCTGGCCGGCGAGATCAGCCGACGCTCCTCGAGGAACCGCAACTTGGACGGCGTGAGGTCGGGAAACTCAGACGTGAGCCTGGCCAGAACCTGCCCGATACTCAACAGGTTCGGGCCGCTCGCCCCCCGCTCCTGTGCTGCTGCGCGAGGCACTACTCGCTCGCCTGGTGGGCAAGGTCGTGACGCGACGCGTAGAAGGTGAGCCTGAACTTGCCCACCTGTACCTCTGCGCCGTCCGCCAGCATTGCCGACTCGATACGAACCCCGTCGTAGTACGTTCCATTAAGGGAACCAAGGTCCCTGATCTCGAACGCTGTGCCGTGCCGCCTGAACTCGGTGTGCCGGCGCGAGACCGTGACGTCGTCGAGAAAGATGTCGGCGTCCGGATGCCTACCGGCCGTCGTGACATCCGCGTCGAGCAGGAACCGGGCACCCAGGTTGGGACCGCGACGAACGATCAACAGGGCAGAACCAGACGGCAGGGCGCTGAGTGCCTCCCGCTCCTCCGCGGAAAGCTCAGCCGAGAGCGTGGACAACTGCTGTTCGAAGTCCCTGCTGTGGTGGGCAGTGGTGTCGGTGAGTCCCGCGTCGGCCGGGTGTGCGCCATCCCGATTGTCTGAACCTGACATCGCGAACCTCCCAAGCTGCTGTTAGCGTCCCAGCGTATCGGATTCCCCGGGCTGTTCGGCTAGTCGATTTTTGATCGATCTCGCCGCCTGTCGAATGTAGAGCACGCCGACCCACCAGTACAGGAACGCACCCCAGAGCGCGAACGCCCAGCCGATGGGATCGGCGAGCCACGCGAGATCTGGAACCGCCCGAGCCAGCATGAGGATCGGCATGGCATAGAACAGGGCGGCGGTCGCGAGCTTCCCGAGGCGGTGCACCGGGATCATGCCCAACCCGTTGCGGGCCAGAGCAACCGCCAGCATCACCAGTGCGACGTCGCGCGCGACGATCACCGCGAACAACCACCACGGCACGATGTCGCGAGCTGCGAGCCCGATGAGCGTCGCGAAGATGAACAGGCGGTCGGCGGCCGGGTCGAGGAGCTGGCCGAGACGTGTCACCTGGTTCAGCCTGCGCGCGAGCAGCCCATCGAAATAGTCTGTGATGCTCGATACGACCAGCACGACCAGGGCGAGCACGTCATGCCCGCCGATGACGAGCACCAGGAACGCGGGAACCAGGGCCAGGCGGATCAGGCTGAGCACGTTGGGAACAGTGAAGACGCGATCGCTGACCTCGGGCGAGAGCACGCGTGGCTCCGGGGCAGATTCGTCCACGCTGGAAGTCTACTGACAGCATCCGTTTGCCCGAGAATTCGGGCCCGTGCGCCCCCGGAGCCAAGCGACACGCGATGCGTTCTGCGCTGGAGGGCCAACCGGGAGTACCGTCGAAGACATGTCGTGCATACGTTTCAACACTCCGGCCCAGCGGCAGGCCATGCGCGAGATGGCTCCTGCCATGATCACCGCGGAGGAGGCTGCTGCCCTGCACCCTGCTCCCCCGGTCACCGAGAGCAAGATTCGCCGATTGCGTCTGCTGGCTCAGGATGCGAACCCGAAGATCAGGGAGAGCGCGGCCAGTAGCTACCACACCCCGCCCGAGGTGTTCGAAGCACTGGCCAAAGACCCAGACGAGGGCGTGCGGGGCTGCGTGGCGCGCAACGAGTACACCCCGTGCGACGTGCTGCGGTCGCTTGCCGACGATGAGTCCGAACAGGTTCGCGGCTGGGTGGCGGTCAACTACTTCGTGCCGGCAGACGTGATGGAGCGCCTGTCAGAGGACCCGAGCGAAACCGTGCGTGCACTGGTTCGCTGGAAGGGCTCACTCGTCGACGCTTAGTCCGTTCCCAGTCCGGGCTTCATACACTGCAACGATGGGCCGGCAGACAGGATCGGTGCGCTGAATGCGTAGAGTCTTCGGCGTCGTGCGAGTGCTGGTGGCCATCACCGGCGTTGTCGCACTGGTCGGGGACTTCAACTACTCGCTGGGGTCGAACCCTCTGGCGATCGGCAACTTCTTCAGCTACTTCACCGTGCAGAGCGCCGTCATCGCCGTCGCCGTGTTCTTTCTCGGCGCGTGGTTCGGTGTTCGCGACCAGGTCGATCCGCTGTGGCTCGACATGGTGCGCGTGCTCGCGACCGTGTGGGTCATCGTGTCTGGGATCGTGTTCGCGTTCATCCTGCTCCAGGGGTCGCTTCGGGGCATCCCGGTCTGGGCGCCGTGGTCGAGCCAGTTGCTGCACTTCTGGATTCCCGCGTACGCCGTGCTCGACTGGGCGCTCGCCCCTGGTCGAGACGTGCCTTGGCGGACGGTCTGGTTTGTGCTCGTGTTTCCGCTGCTCTGGGTGGTGTACACGATGGGCAGAGGATCAGTGGTCTTCTGGTACCCGTACTTCTTTCTCGACCCGTCGCTCGTCGATTTTCCGGTCGAGTTCGCTCTCTACCTGCTCATGATCATCGTGATCTTCACGGCCGTCACCGCAGCGCTCGTCGCCCTCAGTCGGTGGGTTCACTCTCGACGAGGTCGGGGTCGATGAACGGCTCCAGGGAGCTGAGAGCAGCCTCGAGCAACTCGGCATCGGAGGATTCCGACAGCCGGTCTGCGGTGTCACCGCCGAAGACGGCCACCAGCATGGGCTCACCGGTGATGGGCAGCAGGTTGACCCACAGGGGGAAGTCCGTCGATGCATCCATCACATCCCAGCGCGTTGCCGTGGACGACCAGAACGGCTTTGCGAAGCGCAGCAGCAGCTTCTCCTGCCTGCCCACACCAAGGGCGTCGATCGCCCCTCGATGCGAGAACGGCAGGGCGGGCGTGAACTCGATGGAGCCTGCCTTGAGCACTCCGAGCGGCACCGTCACGATCACCCGGTCAGCAGACAGGGAGTCACCCCTGGCCAGGCGGAGGCTCACGCCTCGCTCTGTTGTCGTGACGGAGGTCACAGTGCTGGAGGGAAGAACGTCGACGTCGTGGAGGGCATCCTCGACGAGGCTCTGGTAGCCGCCGATCACGAGCTTCCGGTCTGTGTCTGCCTCGTCGGCACCGTCTTCTTGCCCGTCCGGATCTTCCTGCACGTCGGGGAGCGAGGTGAACCACGCAGACAGGTCATCGGGGTCGGCAGCGCGCTGGGCGCTGATGTCCGCCTGGAGGAAGTGGGTCAGGCGCAGTGCGTCAGAGACCCCGCCCTCCCCCGGAGACGCATCCAGGTCTCCTGCTCCCGAGTCCCTCAGAGCCTCGGCGACTGAGCTGTCGCGACTCTGCTCTGCCGCCCAGGCAATGGCATCCGCGACCGCCTGAGACGCTGTCGTGGTGTTCTCGATCTGCACGCCCGTTCTGGTTCTGACCTCCTGGCGCACGGGAGCCGGCACGAGTTCGACTCCCAGCATTTCGAGTTCAGCCGCGATAGTGGCACCCGGCGTCTGGACTATGGCGGCACCGAGCTCCACGGGGAACGGCCACTCACCATCATCGAACGAGTGGATGCGCCCGCCCGCCCGTTCGCGCCCCTCGACCACGACCACGTTGAAGCCCTCGTCGCTCAGGCGCCTTGCGGCGCTCGCGCCCGCGATTCCGGCACCGACAACCGCGATTCTTTCGCCCGGTTCCGCCACCTCGGCGACCGCGATCGCAGCACGCAGCCCAGAATCGCGCGCCCCATAGACGGTTCCGGGCTCCTCCTGGGAAACGGCCTCGCCGGCGAAGAACAGCCGGTCGTCAACGGGCTCGCTGAGAGTTGCGCGGTCACGGGGGTCTGAGTCGACCGCCTGGTAGCTGAACGCGCCGTAACTGAACGGATCCGCTGTCCAGTTCGTCCGGTGGAAGGCAATGGGCTGGGGGACCTTCGACGGCACCACGGGAACCGTCGGCGTCGGGGTCGGCGTGTCCGGGGTGCAGGCGGCGACGGCGAAGAGTGAGACCCCCGTCACAGAGCCGATCAAGAACGTTCGCCGCTTCATGCTCATCCCGCTGGTCACTGTAGCCTCAGCGGGTTCGAGAAGCCAGTGACACCGCGGCGCCCCGGCCCGTGCGCTGTCCTAGGCTCGAAGCATGCAAGCGGGTGTGCGCGTCGACAGCTGGCTCTGGGCGGTGAGGGTGTACTCGACCCGTTCGCAGGCCACTGCAGCCTGCAGGGCGGGCCATGTGCGCGTAGCGGGCGACCGGGTGAAGGCCGCCCAATTGGTGAGGGTCGGCGATGAGGTTCGCGTGAGGAAAGCCGGGTTCGACAGAATCCTGGTGGTGGTCGACCTGATCACGAAGAGAGTCAGTGCGCCCGTCGCGGCAACCGCATATACCGACCTGACTCCCCCACCGCCGCCACGCAACGAAGTGCCCATCGCGCCGCGCCGTGACAGGGGTGCTGGGCGACCCACCAAGCGGGAGCGTCGCGAAATCGACCGCCTGCGCGGGCGCTGACGCCGCGGTCAGGAGACCACGGGCATCCGGGCGGGGAACACGTGCGGATGGTTGCCCGCCATAGTTTCGAGAACGCGGATCACCTGGCGGCTGTATCCGAACTCGTTGTCGTACCAGACGTAGAGGATCAGGTTCTTGCCCGTGCTGATGGTGGCGAGCCCGTCGACGATTCCTGCCCTGCTTGAGCCCACGAAGTCGCTCGACACGATCTCTGCGGAGTCGACGTAGTCGATCTGCTGGCGGAGCACCGAGTTCAGGGACAATTCGCGCAGGTAGGCGTTCACCTCATCCTTGGTGGTCTCCTTGCCCAGATTGAGGTTCAGGATGGCCATGGAGACGTTGGGGGTGGGCACCCGAATCGCGTTGCCGGTGAGCTTGCCCGCGAGCTCGGGCAGCGCCTTTGCGACAGCCTTGGCCGCACCTGTCTCTGTGATGACCATGTTGAGCGCGGCCGAGCGACCCCGCCGGTCTCCCTTGTGGAAGTTGTCGATGAGGTTCTGGTCGTTGGTGAAGGAGTGCACGGTCTCGACGTGGCCGTGCTCGATACCGAAGGCCTCATTGATCGCCTTCAGCACCGGGGTGATCGCGTTGGTCGTGCACGACGCTGCGGAGAGGATGCGGTCGTCGTCGGTGATCGTGTCGTGGTTGATGCCGTGGACGATGTTCTTGAGCGAACCCCTGCCCGGCGCGGTGAGGAGCACACGGGAGACCCCCGGGCGGGAGAGGTGCTGCGAGAGCCCCTCTTCGTCGCGCCAGCGACCCGTGTTGTCGACGACGATCGCGTTGTTGATGCCGTACTCGGTGTAGTCGACCTCCGACGGGTCGTTCGAGTAGATCACCTGGATGAGCGTGCCGTTGGCGAGGATGGTGTTGTTCTCCTCGTCGACCGAGATGGTGCCCTCGAATGCACCGTGCACGGAGTCACGGCGAAGCAGGCTCGCCCGCTTGACTAGGTCGTTCTCGGAGCCCTTCCGCACGACGATGGCGCGCAGGCGAAGGCCATCGCCGTTGCCCGCGTGCGCGATCAGGATGCGGGCAAGCAGGCGTCCGATGCGGCCGAAACCGTAGAGCACGACGTCGATGTTGCCCTGGTGGTTGCCGTTCTTGGCGTCAACGATCGGGGCGAGCTCCTCGCGCAGGTACTCGCCCAGCTCTTTCCCGCTCTCACGATGGCCCTCGAGCAGGCTGGCGACATCGATGGATGCCGGTCCCAGATTCAGGGCGACCAGTTCCTGCAGAACGGGAAGCGTGTCTTCAACCGCGAGCTCGTGGTCGCCCTCCTGGCGGCTGAGCCTGTGTGCCTTGAGCACGCCGATGGCCGACTTGTTGATGAGCCTGCGGCCGTGGATCGAGGTGACGACCTGGTGGTCGCGATAGAGCTTCCCGATCAGGGGGATGGCGGCTTCGGCTACGGCCTCTCTGCCGATCCATCGCTGCAGTTGACTGTCGGACTCGTGGCCCATCTATGTTTCCCTCACCGTCGAATTTCACGGCAGCCGGAACGTCGGAGATTGTCCGTTGGTGTGTCAGGCGGCCGACATGAATGCGGAACCGAGCCTTCGCTGCGCGGGCGGTTCCTTGGCCAATCTTATCCTGCTCGCATGGGAGGCTTCTGCCGGATGACAGCAAGCGATCACGCTGATTCTTAGTACACTCACCTCGGCTCACGCACAGCAGCGGGGAGAAACGACTTTCTGCGCTACACCGAGAGTGCCATCTCCGTTCCCGGGCCCGAGAGCGACGAGCTCGGGGAGCTTGCCGCAGACGCCGGGATGACCATCGTCGTGGTGTGATCGAGCGCGATGGCGGCACGCTGTACTGCACCGCCGTCTACATCGGGGCGGACGGCGCACTCATCGGCAAGCACCGTAAACTCATGCCGACGGCCAGCGAACGGCTGATCTGGGGGCAGGGCGACGGGTCGACCATCGACGTGTTCGACTCACCGTCCGGCCGCTTCGCTGCAGCCATCTGCTGGGAGAACTACATGCCGCAGCTCAGGCTCGCAACCTATGCAGACGACATCCAGCTGTGGTGCGCCCCAACCGTGGACGACCGCGAGATCTGGCAGTCCAGCATGCGTCACATCGCGTACGAGGGGCGGATGTTCGTGCTCAGCGCCTGCCAGTACCTCACTCGAGCGGACTGTCCCGCGGAGTACGACGCAGTGCAGGGGAACGACCCGAGCACCGTGCTCATCCGCGGCGGCAGTGTCATCGTCTCTCCGTTGGGTGAGGTTCTTGCAGGCCCGGTGTACGGAGAGCAGGCCCTGCTCGTGGCTGACATCGACCCGGGCGACCAGGCACGCGGGCGCTATGACCTGGATGTCGCCGGGCACTACAGCCGAAGCGACATCTTCCAACTGCACGTTGACCGAACCCCACGGTCACCCGTCATGACGACCCCGTGGGCCTGCTGGTGCGGCCGCAGCTCAGTGCCGCTCAAGGATGACGCGAGTGTCTGCACCCGCGGACAGCACACCATACATGGATCCACGGAACTCGCCCAGCCGCGCAGCGATGAACGCGTCTGACACCGCAGTCGGCGAATGGCGTACGAGCAGTGACGCCTGGAGCGACAGGGCCAGCATTTCGACGAGGCGACGCGCCTGCAATGCGGCGGTCGAGGCATCCGTTCCCGACACCTCACTCAGCAGCCTCCGCGTGGCCTGCACGTGGGCGTCGAGGAGTGGATGAGCTCCCGTGGCAAGCGAGACCTCCGCGTCAAACGCCTGAACGGCGTCTGGCTCGCGGGAGATCGCGCGCAGCACATCGAGGGCGATGACGTTTCCTGAGCCCTCCCAGATGGCCATGACGGGTTGCTCGCGGTACCGGCGGGCAAGCGGAAAGGTCTCGATGTAACCATTGCCTCCGAGGCACTCGAGCGACTCAACCGCGTGGTCTGCGCCGCGCTTGCAGACGTAGTACTTGGAGACGGCGGTGGCCAGGCGGCGGAATGCACGTTCCTGATCGTCGGCGTCGTCATCGTGCGCCCGGGCCAGCCGGAGAGCCGTTACGGTCGCGGCCTCAGACTCGAGTGCGAGGTCTGCGACGACGGCGGTCATCGCGGGCTGATTCACCAGCAGGTCACCGAACGCGCGACGGTGGCGCACATGCCACAGCGCCTCGGC